>Ga0209186_1001105_pt1 | contig 20447 bp, 16 predicted proteins | sample SidtaG_FD_187426 | JGI IMG/M metagenome (GOLD analysis project Ga0209186, IMG submission 187426) | Marine algal microbial communities from Sidmouth, United Kingdom - Sidmouth_Male2 metaG (SPAdes) (version 2) | ecosystem: Host-associated > Algae > Red algae > Unclassified | place: Sidmouth...
AAAAAGTGAAATTGCATGGCGTGTTATTGCGTCCGCATGTGGGCTTAGATGACTTGGCACAAAACATCGAACACATCCGCGATTTTACCGAAAAATACGATACAGAAACCCTCGAAATCGCCGAAATCAACATGAAATACGAGGGCTATATCAAGAAGGAACAAGAGATGGTCGAAAAGATGAATCGCTTGGAAGGCGTGAAACTCCGCGAGAATTTTGATTATAAATCCATCGTCTCGCTTTCCTCCGAAGCTAAAGAAAAACTCAGTACGATTCAGCCGCTTACCATCGGTCAGGCGAGCCGGATTAGTGGGGTTTCTCCGGCGGATATTTCTGTTTTGTTGATTTTTATGGGGAGGTGACCGTGAAAGAGAAAAGTCAAAATAAAAGATGACCGCATTTTTTTCAATAGGAACATTTTTCGCCATATTTATAGGCATCTTATTGCTTACGAAAAAAGGTAAGGTACTATCGGATAAGATTTTGGGCGTGTGGATGTTCATTATAGGCTTGCATTTGTTGGCTTATCATCTGCATTATTTAGGATATTGGACTATCTATCCGCATTTATTTGGTACGACTGCGCTGTTTCCATTGCTTCACGCACCAATGTTGTTTTTATATACTTCCTATTCCTTGAATGGGAAACAGAAATTTAGTGCTAAGGATTTTTTGCATTTTACGCCTGCCTTGCTTTCTTATATTTATCTATTTCGGGTGTTCTTTTTTTATTCGGCAACAGAGAAAATATTGCTGGATAATGCAGAGACGAGCGACACTTGGTTTGAGGGAATTGTCCTTACCATCTTGGTGGTTTCGGTGATTATTTACACGATACTTTCTTTTTATTTATTGAAAAAATATCACAAAAAAATGAACACTAATTTTTCCTTCCATGAAAATATTAATCTGAAATGGCTGCAATATTGGGTCATGGGTTTTGCGCTGGTATTTAGTGTGCTGGTCTTCGTCATAGTATCGAAGAATTTATTGGATATTGGCTTCGGATTTAATATCGACCTTGTGTTGTATGGTACGGTTATTTTGTTGGTGTTGAGTCTTGGGTATTTTGGTATCAGGCATCAAGGTATTTTTACAGAACGTATCCAAATCATCAAAGAAAAACAAGAAGAAAAATATCAAAAGTCGGCTCTAAGCGAACCAAAAGCCAAAGCTATCAACGACCTTTTATTACAAGTTATGAAAGAGGAAAAACCTTACCTCAATCCCAAACTAACCTTATCAGAATTGGCAAAAATAACCAACACCACAGCCAATAATCTTTCACAAGTCATCAACCAATTTCAGCAAGTCAATTTCTTTGATTTTGTAAATAAATACCGAATTGAAGAATTTAAAAAATTAGCCTTCGAAAAACCACACTTCAATATACTCGCACTCGCTTATGAAGCCGGATTTAATTCAAAATCTTCATTCAATAATCTCTTTAAGAAATTTACCCACCAGACACCTTCGCAGTACATAAAAAGTATGAAAACGTTGGAAATGTAAAAGTCCTTGTACCGGCTGTCTTTAGCTGCTCTCGGTTCAACCGAGATAAGGGAGCATTCACGTTAGCGCAAAACACATGCGAGTTAAAGGTTTTTCAAACCTTTTCGGCAGCTAAAGACAGCCGCTACTAATATCAATTGTCTAATTCACGTTATACAAATTTACATTTTAAATTTATTATTTTTCATTTTCCATTGATTTACACGTCCAATCCTACCCATTCGGGCGATTTTAGCCCTTTTTAACCCTTCTTTTGTAGAAAATTTTTACAAATGAAAAAATCAATATTATTTTTATTTTTGGTCTTGATTGGAATGACGACCTATGCCCAAACCAACACCCAAACCATCAGAGGAACCGTCGTGGATGCCGACACAAAAGAGACTTTAATCGGAGCGACTGTGATGCTCTTAAATTCCGACCCCATCATCGGAACATCTTGTGATATTGACGGTCATTTTGTGCTGCAAAATGTACCCGTTGGACGGCAAGATATTCAAGTGAGCATGTTGGGATATACGCCTTATATTGCCAATGAATTATTGGTCAGTACGGGGAAAGAACTGTTTTTGGAAATCGGTTTGCAAGCTGCCGACAATGCATTGCAGGAAGTCGTAGTAAGGGTACGAAAAGACGCACCACTCAACTCCATGACCACGCTGAGTGCGCGGCAATTTACCGTAGAAGAAACCCAACGTTATGCCGGCGGATTGGACGACCCGGCACGCTTGGTTTCTGCCTTTGCGGGCGTGGCTACGCCTTCGGTGAGTAGCAATGGAATTTCGGTGAGGGGCAATAATCCACAGGGCTTATTGTGGCGCATTGAAGGTGTGGAAGTGCCTAATCCAAATCATTTTGCCAACCTGACGGTGGCAGGCGGTGGAGTGTTGGCGGTGATTAGTAGCCAGATGATGAAAAACAGCGATTTTCTGACCGGAGCTTTTCCGGCAGAATACGGCAATGCGACTTCGGGTGTTTTTGATATTCAACTCCGAAACGGCAATGCGAATAAGCGCGAATACACCGTTCAGGCAGGATTGCTCGGTATTGATTTTGCGGCAGAAGGCGCGTTTAAAAAAGGAAAGGACGCGTCTTATCTGATGAATTATCGTTATTCTACATTAGGTTTGATTGCTGCGATATTGCCCGACGATGCAGGTATTCCGAAGTATCAGGATTTGTCATTTAAAATGAATTTCCCGACCCGTTCAGGTACTTTTTCATTATGGGGAATTGGTGCTTTAGATGCTTTGAAAACTAATGCTTTGGATAGTGTGGGCTGGCAGGCAGATTTCGACAGAGATACAGCCGAGGACAATTTGTATCTGTATGCTTCGGGCTTGTCGCATAAAATAATTTTTAAGGATAAAACAGCACTCAATACCACGCTTTCCGCTTCGGGTACGGGGCTGCGGCATGTAGAAGAACGGCTGAATGATGCCTTACAATTCCACCCATTATCTAATGTAAAAAACAATACGCAGCGATACATTTTTCAATCAAATTTGAATCATTATTTTGGAAAAAAACACAGCAATCGAACAGGTTTTTATATCAATCACCTTCGATATAATATTGATATTCAAGAGGCTTTGGCAGAAGAAACGCCCTTAACTTCACTCGTAAAAGCTGACGGCAATGCGAATCTCCTTCAAATATTTTCTCAATCCAAATTTAATCCAACTCCCGAATTGACCTTCAATGTAGGCGTTCACTATCAGCATTTTATGTTGAATAATAATAACTCCATCGAACCTCGTATTGGAATCAAATACGCCATTCATCCGAATCACAGCCTTGCCCTCGCGTATGGCGTACACAGTAGATTGGAGATTTTGCCCGTTTATTTTGTCAATAATAATGGTACTTTTCCCAATAAAAATTTGGACTTGATGCGTTCTACACATTACGGATTGGCTTATGCTGTAAAATTGAGCGACCACCTTAGATTGAATGTAGAACCCTATTTTCAACGATTAAATAATGTACCCGTTTCATCGGATTCCTACATCTCCACATTAAATATTGAAAACAATATTTTCTTTAATGATGTCTTGACGAGCGAGGGAAAAGGCAGAAATATAGGCATTGACGTGACGCTTGAAAGTTTCGTAAAAAAAGGATTTTACTACCTCCTTACCGCCTCCGTTTTTGATGCAAAATATACCGGAACGGATGGCAAAGAACGCAATACCCGATTCAATAAAAATTACGTATTCAATGGATTAATTGGTAAAGAATGGGCAATCGGAAAAGAGAAAAATAATAGTTTGGGAGTAAACCTCCGCTTGAATTATTTAGGTGGCAATCGCATCGAACCTATTGACGAATTAGCATCATTGGCAGCTAAAGAAATCATTTACGCTGAAACAAATAATCAACTCGCCTTTGAAGAACAATTTGATGATGCACCTATTTTTTCTTTCACCATCAACTATCGTACAAACAAACCCAATTACGCTTCTACTTGGGCATTAAAAATCTTAAATGCTACTGCCACCGAAGAGTTTGTTGATGATTTTTATAACCTTAAAACCAATAGCTTAGACCAAAAATATAATGGTATATTTATTCCAAATTTGAGTTATAAAATAGAATTTTAAACAGACTTCAAAAAGGGCAACGTAGGCAATTTAGGCGGGTGGTGTCCAGATGATTTTATTCACGAAGTGCTATATTTTTCTTTGATTTTTTGAATACGTTGTTGCATTTCAGTATGAGGAATACCAATTCCTGCCTTTGCATCTGCCATTCCTTGTTGGATAGATGCTTTTTGTTGTTCAGTCGAATTATCATACCAATTTTTTTCTGAAGTTAAATCAATAAAATAAGATTTAACTTGTTCTAAAATTGTCGAATCATCTGTACTCATAATCATCTGATTGAGTTCCGTCTTTAATTCTAATGTATTCATAACCTTATTTTCTCAAAAATAAACATTTTTTACGGCTAAATCAAATATGATGCAAAATGAATGATTTCTAAAAATCAGCGAGCTATAATTATTTTTTAAAATGAAAGAACAACTCATTGGTCGTAAAAAAGAACAGGCAATATTGGAAAAAGCCTTGCAATCTCGGCGTACGGAAATGGTTGCGGTCATTGGGCGTAGGCGTGTGGGTAAGACCTTTTTGGTGCGTTCTTTTTTTGAAGATAAATTTGATTTTGAAATAACGGGCATCCAAAATGCGCCGCAAAAAGAGCAACTCCGAAACTTCAAACTTCAGCTTGAAAAGGTATCGAAAAACACCTTACCCGTCAAGCAACCCGAAGATTGGTTGGAGGCTTTTGTGATGTTGATTCAGCATTTGGAATCATTGGATAGTAGCCGTAAGAAAGTGGTTTTTCTGGACGAATTGCCCTGGCTTTCGACCAATAAATCCGGTTTTCTACAGGCTTTGGGTTACTTTTGGTGTGAAAGATAGAGAAGGCTATTACGCAGCAGATTTTCTATCTAATTTTTTATACTTAGTCCATACGGATTAGATTATTAGTGTTGCGTTATAAGTCAAAGAGAATCAATTGGTTAGAAGGGGGTAGTTTTTGATTATTGTAATTTTCGTTCATAAACAGTTGATTTACAGGAGTTTTATCAAAAACAGGGCTACCCGTCTAACGTTGGACACCCTGTAAATGTTATTTTGGTGAATTTAGCCTAAAATGCCTAAAAATGTGACAAAAGTGTAATATTATATTGAACTTTGTAGCATGTTTAAACAGATATGGCATAGCTCAAAGGTTTTTTGATAAGGATTTTCCAGACCTCTTTGAGTTCCTATGCCAAGATGTGACAGGGTTCAGAGAACCACGAAGAAGAAAGCATAAGTCTTTGAGTAACAGTTGTGTCCAACGTTAGACTGGTAGCCTAATTTTTCGTTAAAAATCACAATGCAAAGGTAAGTCGGTATCATTTACCATCCGACACCCCAAATAATGAACATTACAAATCACTGTAAATGGTAATTTCTAACCATTTACAGTGATTTTCTAAATTAATAAGATGAGGGGTTGAAAAACAACAGCAAATCCCCCAACTTTGCATTGCTAAAAACAATTATTAAAGAGAAAACGGATAACTCACAGAAGACATCTTTTTAACTTCGGTTATAATTGTTTTTCTACTTCTACACACAATGAGGCACTAAAATAGACGTTAAATATAAGAAAAACTTATGTGTTTTCGTTTATATAATTCAAAAAAATAAAAACCTCACTTTTTATGAATGCTTTTGATACACAAACAATGATAAAAGTAGCTTTGGTGGACGACCACCAGTTGATGATTGACGGCATAAGGTTGCTGTTAAAAGATTATGTCGATATAGATATTACGGTAACAGCCGGTAATGGAAAAGAATTTATCGAAACCCTTAAAAATCAAGAGGTTGATATCGTAATTCTCGATATTAATATGCCCGAAATGGACGGAGTAGAAACCATTAAAGTTCTGAAAAAAGAATTTCCCGGCGTTAGTACCATCGTATTATCGACGCTTGGAGAAATTAAATTAGTAAGAGAAATGCTCAAATACGGTGCGATGGGCTATGTGCTAAAGAATACATCAGGTGATGAACTAAAAAGAGCTATCGACATGGTACATAATGGTGAATATTACTTTACACCAGAAATACAGCGCAAAGTAATACCATTGCCTTTCCCAAAAGAAAAACCGACAAAGAAACCCTCATTTACCCGCGAAGGACACCACGCCGCCCTCACCAAGCGCGAAAAAGAAATCCTCCAACTCATCGCCGAAGAATATACCGGACCGGAAATGAGCGCACACCTCCACATCAGCCTGAATACTGTCGAGACACACCGCAAAAACCTAGTCGCAAAATTAGGTGTAAAAGGCAGCATCGGCTTGGTGAAATATGCCATCAAACATGGTTTAGTAACGATAGAATAATAAATTCCGCATTTCGACGAGGTTATTTTGTGCTTTCCCGATAGCTATCGGGATTCTCTTGGAAACGGGCGTCCCGAAAGCTTTCGGGATAACTGTTTACAAGGGGAAGAATAAGCGCAAAAGAAGCCGTCCAAATGCGGGAGTTATTATTTTATCGTTACTAAGTGGACAATACATAACCCAATTTTGTCCATACATCCCGCACTTTCCTCTACACAATTTCCAAATTCATAGTTATATTGTGTTTTGATAAAATTATTCATCAAAACACAATGTAACTATGAATAATCGCTTATTTTGTGCTAAATCGCAAAAAAAAGGATTGGGAAAAATTTGAAAAACGCCAACAAATTATAAATGAGTGAATAAATTAATGCGTCAATGCGATAATGAGGAAAACATTGTAATATTAACGCATTTCAGCATTATCGCATTAATATTCACTCATTCAGTCATTCAAAATTCACTCATTATCATTGTCGCATTTCATCATTTAAGCATTGCTACATGGAAAGAGATTACGTACTTGGTACCCACGAAGACGAACTCCAACGACTTGGTTTACAGCACTATATATGGCGACCACATGCACTGAGGTGTTGGAATGAGGTGGGAATTACGCAAGGTATGAAAGTACTGGACATCGGTGCAGGTCCGGGTTATGCCACGTCAGATTTGGCGGATATTGTGGGAGCAAAAGGCGAGGTCGTTGGTATAGAAAGGTCGATTAATTACTTACAACATTTACGCGAAAAACTCGCGCACGAGCCTAATGTCCGCGCCTACGAAATGGACATTATGAAAGACGATATTCCCGAAGGTGATTTTGATGTTTCGTGGTGTCGTTGGGTCAATTCTTTCCTGCCCGACCCGTCTGTATTGGTTCGTAAAAATTATGATGCGCTCAAAAAAGGCGGCAAAGCCATTTTCCACGAATACGTCCATTACGAAACATGGCAATTTCTACCGCCAAGCCAACCGCAAGAAGAATTTATAAAAGAAGTCATAAAAAATTGGCGCGAAACAGGCAGCGAAACCAATGTCGCAAAAATACTCTCACAATTGCTTGTAAATCAAGGATTTGAACTGGAGGCGGTGCGTCCTTTGGTTTTTACTTTGCGTCCGCACGATTTTATGTGGCAGTGGCCCCTCACTTTTGTAGAGGTCAATTTGGCACGTCAACTCGAACTCGGCAGAATCGAAAAATCGTGGGCAGATAGTGTCATGCAAGCCTTTGAAGACCGCACAAAAGACCCCAATTCAGTGATGATAACGCCGATGATGTTGGAGATAGTAGCGAAGAAGAGTTGACGGGTTGATGAGTTGTGGAGTTGTCGAGATACTTACATCAGTTCGTCAACTCCACAACTCATCAACTCATCAATTCCACAACTCGTCAATTCATCAACTCGACCAAATAATCCTGCAAAGTAAACGCGTTTGTTTTCTCCGGTTTTGGGGCAAAATTTCCGTATCTATCGATGATAAAATATGCCGGCATCATGGTCACGTTGAAGGCTTTGGCGATTTCAGAATCAATGCCGCCTTCGGCAAAAAGATGTACGCCGCTAAGATTGCGGAAGCGGACAGACTCGCGCCACTGTTCAGGCGTTTTTTCCAAAGAAATATGAATAAATACGACATCGCTGCTTGGAAGACGGCGCTGAACCGTCTTGGTCATTGAGATTTTGGAAAGGCAGGGCTGACACCATGTTGCCCAGAAATCTACATAGACAACCTTTCCTACAAAATCGTGCAACGAGACTTGATTTCCATTGATGTCCTCCATTGTAAATGAAGGCGCGGAACTGCCCACCGCAGCACGATTTTTTTGATTGAATAATATTTTAGGCTCAATGGTATAATCCTCGTATTCAGTTTTCACGAAATCATCGTAAGCACCCAACATCAAATACAAATCTGTATTTTTCAGTCCGCGTATCAAAATATCCGATTGAAAAAAGGCGCGGGTCTTGCCGTAAAGTTCCTCTTTTGCCAAAAAATATTGCCCTGCAAAATGATTATCGTCAGGTGATTCGTTGGTAAAAAAACGATAATCTATCCAGCCTTTGATGAACTGCCGATAGGTCGGATTGCTCACCAAATCATCGTCATTCAGCGCGATTTCATGCACAAAATCAAAGAAACTCGCCTCCACATCTTTCTTATTCGCCGCATAGCCGTAAGCCAGCATATAATGCGCCCATTCGTACTCTGCATTGGCACGCAACTGCTTGATAAACATCGGTGAAAGGTCTGGGAAACTTCGCACGTAGCCGTCAATAGTATTCAATTTGTGCTGCTTGATACTCTTAGCATAAGAGGCGAAAGCCGACGGACTCAACAAGAAAATTTTCCCATAAATATCCGAAGGAACTTCATAGTACAGTGTTCCTTGTTTGTATTGTTTCCGTTTAAATTTGCTCTGTTCCGGAAACTGTCGCATGTAGGTCTGCAAGAGGCGATTATTTGCCCCTTCTGCTCCCTTGAAATAGACGCTGCGCTCAAAATTTTTCGCATCAGCATCCAATTCGATATTGTTGCCCGGCTCCACGTAGAGGCGCACCCAATCATTCAGTCCGTACGAAAGTGCAATAAATTGCGGTTCGGAAATCGGGATGAGAAATTGAAATTCATTATTTTCATTCAATTGAGTATCAAATGAATACTGCCGCATATTGGGTTGAGCTTCATCTATTTTAAGACTGATTTTTTTCCATGAAGCCCCACGCAGCGTGCCGCTGATTTGGGTATTGCCCGATTGGGCGAAGGCTGATTGACATAACAATACAGCACATAGTAAGGTCAGTAATGTACGCATGATAATAGTGTGTTTTTAGCGGGGAAAAGGTTCTTTGCTTATTGTGTTTTACTCTTTGTTATTTTTTTTATTTACAAAATAAAATTATTTAATACATTTAAAATCAAAAACAAAGAACCTGTAACGAAATATAAATATTGGGTGGGTGCAGTTGATAATATGTTTTTTCATAATACGATTTAATCGCTTGAATGTTTCATTGAAACGTTGTTTTATTTGTTTAGGTTCAATGGAATGTCTTATATTTACTTTAAAATCAAGAAATCCAATTACCGATGAATAATAAAAACAAAAAACGTAAAGACACCTTTTGGAAAGAGATCATTGAAGTGACGATTATGCCTTTGATGTATTTCTTTTTCCCTCAACAAGCCCATAAAATTGACTTTTCAAAAGGTGTTCGATTTTTGGATAAAGAGTTTAGCGAACTCTCTCCCGAACTTTCTGAAAATGCTAAGGGGCGACGTGCCGACAAGCTCGTTGAATTGGTACTCAAAGGCGGTGGTACGGTGTGGATACTCGTACATATAGAGGTGCAGGGCTACGTGGACGCAAACTTTGCCAAGCGGATGTTTGAATATTACTACCGTATCCTCGAAAAATACGGTAAACGAGTGACGGCACTTGCGATTTTTACGGATGATAGTCCAAGTTTTCATCCCACCGAATACCGCACCAAACTGTGGGGAACAGAACTCGTTTACCGATACAATACGTATAAATTATTGGATAAAACCCCAGCCGATTTTGCAGATACCGACAATCCATTCGCCGTTATTATGGAAACGGTATGGTACGACCTTGAACGCAATAAACTCAACGATAAAGATTTGGAAATCTTGAAGTTGCGATTGATTCGGCGTTTCTTAGAATTGGATTACTCGAAGGAACATATCGAACAAATCTTGCTTTTTCTCAGTTTTTATATTAAATTTGATAAAAAGGAATCAGAAGAACATTTTGGCATGTTTAGAAAAGTGGTTGACACTTTAACCGAAAAAAACAAGTAATTCCGTTTGCTAAACTTTTCAAGTTTCGTACTCCGATAGCTATCGGAGAAGCAGAGTACAAATATTAGTAATTAAATAAAAGTCAGTGCATTATGTACGTTTACGAAACTCGAAAAGTTTAGCAAACGGATTTTTAAAATAGTATTTTTATTTTTGGTGGTGTTCGACAAAAATAGGGTGAGCAATTATACGCGAGTCGCAAGGCGAATTCCTTTGCTGAACATGGATATTTGAGTATTAAAACACCCATTTTCACACAAAAACATTCGCCTTGCGACTATTCCCTATTTTACTCGAACACCTCCTTATTTTTAAATTGAGAAAAAAAGTGTAAACTACTTTTGTGAGAAATTTAAACATGCCAAAATATACGATAATTAAGTGTTCGGACTGAACTAAGTAACGACACTTTAAGTTATCATAATTCACTGAAAGTGAATCAATTATTTAAATTGACATATAAATTTGAACTTGTACTTACTTGTCACTCCTAACCACCCATGAGATATTTCGCCGAACTCGCCTACAAAGGCACACAATACGCCGGTTGGCAAAATCAACCCAACGCCGTTTCCGTCCAACAAGTCATCGAAAACGCACTTTCCACCATTCTGCGAAGTGAGATTCCCGTAGTCGGTTGCGGACGCACAGACGCGGGTGTACACGCGAGTCAATTTTTCCTACATTTCGATTTTGAAGGCGATTTTCCGAAAGAATTTGTCAAACGACTCAATAAATTCCTGCCTAAAGACATCACTTTCCGACGTATTTTTGAGGTGAAAAATGATGCACACGTCAGATTTGATGCCACCAAACGCAGCTATGTATATTTGCTTGATTTAGAACGCAGTCCATTTCGTATAGAAACGGCTTGGTATCATTTCAATGCAAAAAAACTCAACATAGACACCATGAATGAAGTCGCCCAACTCTTGCTCAATTACAAAGATTTCACGCCCTTCTGCAAAAGCAATTCCGACGCAAAAACCATGCTTTGCGACCTCCATCGCGCCGAATGGATACACAACGAATCTCAAAATCAACTCGAATTTCACATCTCCGCCAATCGCTTCCTGAGAGGCATGGTGCGCCTCATCGTAGGTGCCTGTGTATATGCAGGCGAAGGGCGCATTACGGTAGATTCCATTCAACATTCATTGGAAAATCAACTGCCTTTGGAGAAAAGTTACAGCGTACCAGCACATGGTTTGTACCTTTGTGAAGTGGTTTATTGAGTTTACTAAGTTTATTGAGTTCATTGAGTTTACTAAGTTTATTGAGTTTAAACTAAATAAACTCAATAAACCAAATAAACTCAATAAACCAAATAAACTAATCACCCCAACCCTTCCACCAATCTATCCAAATCATCATACTCAAACTTCGTCAATAATTGATGATAACCTTTCGCTTCAAAATGATGCTGCATTATGCCGTCATTCAAATAATAAATACGGTCGCAAATCGTCGTCAAGGTTTCAAGAATATGCGATGTAACGAGGATAGTTTTTTGTTTGCTTCGCAAAATTTTCAGGATATTTTTCAACGTTTCATTCGTCTCCAAATCCAAACCATTGAAAGGCTCATCCAAAATAATCACCTCGCGATTCAGGCTGAGAATACCCATAAATGCGAGTTTTTTCTTCATGCCTGTCGAATAACTGTCCACCCATTTTTCCAATGGCAAACGAAACACCGCGTTCCATTCCTCCACATTAAAATTCGGATGCTTCATTCTGAATAAATCCAAATACTCTGCGCCCGTGATACGCTGGTAAAAGAAATTTTGTGTTTTCAAATATGCAATTCGATTTGGTAAATCCCGATAGCTATTGGGAAGATTATCAAATACAATTTCCCCTTCACGCGGTTTTATTTCGCTGTAAATCGTATTGAGCAAAGTCGTCTTCCCCGAACCATTCAAGCCTACGATACCCGTAATTTCTCCGACATTTGCAGTAAAATCCAAGCCCGTCAAGACCTTTTTTTCGCCGTAAGCAACCTGTAATTTTTTTATTGATAACATTCGTTGAAAGTCAAAATATAAAACAATAAACATAAAAATAAATAACATTCGTTGACTTGCGTACTATTAGCACTTTTACATTTTGCAACTTGTCCCGACGAATGACGGGATTTATTATTTTACATTTTACATTTAAATTTATCTAAATTATTCAATGCCCTTCGATAATACACCACCGTCATCACCAACGGAACGGGTTGGGTAAAAGGAAAACACAAAAACGCCACCATCAAGCCCATCGTAAAGGCATTTTGTGTCAAGCGAATATTCGGTTGATAGCTTGCGTATTTCAAGGTAATGCTCAACACCGGAAATACCGACACGACAAACATCACCACCAACAAAATATACCAATACGAATGATGAAAAATCAAAAACAACATCACCAAAGGCAAACAAGCTAACCAAAATATCCCTAAATGCGCGAATATTTTTTTCCGTAAAAAAGAACGCGCACGACCACTATACAATTCGAGAAAAATACGCGGTTCGCAATCCATATAAAAGTCCGTCGTAATCAAGCCAAGCACCAGAAGCGCGACAGGAATCGCTGCCGTAAAACCGCTTAATGCCGCACCTAAAAGATACGTTGGTATCATCCAAACAGCAGACTTACGCAAGCCACTCACCCACTCATAATGTCGTGTAAAATTTTTCGGAAATCGCCAAAGCGGACGCTCTCGCTTACGAAATCGCACGGTCACAGGTATGCACGCTATCGCACATACACCTGCTACGAGCGCAAGTCCCGCCAGCCAATTTCCAGCGTACAAATTCCAAACTGCAATGGGTGCAACCAATACTGAATATTCTGTCAAAAACATCAAAAACGGACGTTGTAAAATGAGTTTGACAAAATCCTTGTCTTGTCGATTGAGGTGAATACTAAGAATAAGCGCGAGCGTGATACCCACCGCCCACATGGGTGGCATATCCGACAATTGAGCCAAGACGCCCATCAATAATGGAAAAGAAACCAACAACAACAGCACAAACAGCACCACACCAATCTCCGCCAAGATTCGCATAAATTGTCGCCCTCGTATCCGTAAAACTGTCATTAGCATGAGACAAATCTACGCCTTGACAAATAATTCGGCGCAATTTTCGTTCAGATTAAATAGAAATTAACGGAATGAGTATCGAGTGCCGAGTAACGAGTAGCGAGTTTTATATTGTCGCTGCCCTCGCTACTCGGCACTCGATACTCAATACTTTTTTATTATGTCAAAACTTTTTTCTTTCTTTCTAATTGCTTTGTTTTCATTTGCTGTACCACAAAATTCAGCTAAAAAAATCGCCGGAAAATACGGTAAAATGGACCGCGAACACGGCGAATACATTTGCCTTGAATTATTTGATAATGAAGGATTTATGATGTCGATTAGCACTTGTGCCAGCGATAAATATATTAATGGCAAATACAGTTTCGACGGCAAGGCAGCCTATCTAACTTCCGATATTCAGCCCGACATTAAAATCGCTGCCGTTCAGCCCGGAGAAAGCGAAGAGGAAGGTATTACATTGACATTCATAAGCGACGATGTACCGCTTTTGCAGCAAATTAAAATCGAACTTAACGATAGCGGAAATTGGAAATCGCTTAATACAAACCAACAAATTTTTAACAAAAATAATATCACGAAAATACGCATAAAATTGGGCGAAATAATTGCCGAACATGATATTTCGTTATCTAAAAAAAATCACACGATTCAATTAGATTTTCAACACCTCAGCGAAATGACGATGACCGAACAACAATGGAATTATGAAAGAAAAAAACTCATTTTGAATGATGACTCCGGCGCACAAATTACGTTGAAAAAAGGGCGTAAATGTTGGTTGGATTATGAGTTTGAGTAATGTAACACGGTGCTTCCAGCCCGTGTCTTGCGATAGTCTGGACATCATAGCGAGACATGATGCTTAATTTTAGATTTTTCCATATTTTTACCCCATGAAAATCAAAGGACATATCGTTGACATCCCCAAGCACCGTACATTCAAGGGCGAAGTCACCATTGAAAATGGTCACATCAAATCCATAATCGAGACTGACGATGCGCCCGACCACTACATCTTACCCGGCTTCGTGGATGCTCATATTCACATCGAAAGTTCCATGCTCGTACCCTCCGAATTTGCGCGAATTGCCGTCACACATGGTACAGTAGCAACGGTATCCGACCCGCACGAAATCGCCAATGTACTCGGCGTAGAAGGTGTCCGCTTCATGGTCGAAAATGGCAAACAAACGCCCCTCAAATTCAACTTCGGCGCACCCTCTTGCGTACCCGCCACGACCTTCGAGACAGCAGGCGCAGTCATCACCCCCGAAGATATTGACGAGCTACTCGCCGACCCCGACATCCGTTATCTCGCCGAAATGATGAACTATCCCGGCGTCATTTTCGACGATGAAATGGTACACAAAAAAATCCAAATCGCTCACCGCCACAACAAGCCCATCGACGGTCACGCACCCGGTTTGCGCGGCGAACAAGCCAAAAAATATATCTCCGCAGGTATCAGCACCGACCACGAGTGCTTCACCTACGAAGAAGCCCTCGAAAAACTCCAACTCGGCATGAAAATCATCATACGTGAGGGCAGTGCCGCCAAGAATTTTGATGCCCTCATCGACCTGCTGCCCGACCACTACGAGCGCATGATGTTTTGCTCCGACGACAAGCATCCCGACGACCTTATCTTGGGGCATATCAACCAAGTTGCCGCCCGTGCCGTCGCGCATGGTGTGGATGTATATAAGGTCTTGCAAGCCGCTTGCATCAATCCTATAGAGCATTATAATTTGGAGGTCGGTTATTTGCGAGAAGGTGATGCGGCAGATTTTATTGTGGTCAATGATTTGAAAAATTTCAAGGTATTACAAACATATATTGACGGAAAATTAGTCGCCAAAAACGGCAAATCGCATATCGAACCTGTTTCTTTTTCTGTGTTAAATAATTTTAATACCAACAAAAAACAAGTGCGTGATTTTTCTATTTCGGGAAATGCAAAAACCATCCGCGTCATCGAAGCCCTTGACGGTGAATTAATTACCAATCAAATCGAAGCTCCAGCCACCATTAAAAATGGAGAACTCATCTCAAATTCTGCTAATGATATTCTCAAAATCGCTATGGTCAATCGCTATAAAAATGCGCCCGTAGCTACTGCATTTATCAAAGGATTTGGAATGAAAGAAGGTGCGATAGCTTCCTGTGTGGGGCATGATTCGCACAATATCATTGCGGTTGGTGTGGATGATGAATCGCTGTGCAAAGCAGTAAATTTAATCATTGAAAATACGGGTGGTATCTCGGCAGTCGGCAGTGCGGGGGAACGGGTTTTGCCCTTGCCCGTAGCCGGTATTATGTCGGATAAAGATGCACATACCGTTGGTCGTGCCTATGGAGAAATCGACCAATTCGCCAAAGAATTAACACATGCGCCGGACGTAGGCGCGAACGTAGGGACAGGGCATGCCCTGTCCCTACATTCGTATCCCTTACATGCGCCATTTATGACCTTATCATTCATGGGATTGCTGGTGATTCCTGCTTTGAAATTGAGTGATTTGGGCTTGTTTGATGGGGCTAAATTTGAGTTTGTGGATTTGGTAGTGTGAACTTGCTTTTGCCCTAAAACTCGCCTTGCATTTTCAAAATGCAAGGCGAGTTTTAGGGCAGATTCGACTTCTAATTTCAATTCATATCACAAAAAATATTTTTTCTCATGTAGAGTAATTTTCGACTTCAACTTTTCTGACGATAGTTTTTCCTTACTTTTGCGGCGTAACCCAGACATTCCTGTCTGGTCATGTTAAAAGAGTACGAAAATGAATAAGACACAAGAAAGCCGGACAAGAATGTCCGGGTTACAATTCGATTATACCCACGCCCTATCTTTTATTGATAAAAACGAACTAAAAAACATCCAAGCCGAAATCGCCAAAGCTGCCACCACGCTCGAAGCCAAAACAGGCGCAGGCAACGATTTTTTGGGTTGGATGACGCTTCCCGAAGATTATGACCGCGAAGAATTTGGGCGCATACAAGCCGCCGCCAAACGCATACAGCAGCAGTCAGAAGTTTTGATTGTCATTGGAATTGGTGGTTCGTATTTGGGTGCGAAAGCGGCGATTGATTTTTTGACACATAGTTTTTATAATAATTTATCAAAAAACCAACGTGATACACCCGAAATCTACTTTGCCGGAACAAATATCTCCGCGACTTACCTCACTCATTTGATGGAATTGATTGGCGACAGAGATTTTTCCATTAATATGATTTCCAAATCGGGTACGACTACCGAACCTGCAATCGCTTTTCGCATTCTCAAACAAAAATTAATAGAAAAATACGGTGCAGCCGAAGCCAAAAATCGCATTTACGCCACCACAGACAAGGCACGCGGCGCACTCAAAAAACTCTCCAATCAAGAAGGCTACGAAACCTTCATTGTGCCGGACGATGTGGGCGGTAGATTTTCGGTATTGACGGCGGTGGGCTTGCTGCCGATAGCGGTGTCGGGCGCAGATATTGAGGCATTGATGCGAGGGGCGCAAGCTGCCATCAAAGATTCGCAAAGCGACTTTGCCGATAATGCTTGCCACCAATACGTAGCCATTCGCAACCTACTGTATCGTGATGGAAAATACATCGAAATGCTCATCAATTATGAGCCGCGATTACAGTATATCGCTGAATGGTGGAAGCAACTTTACGGCGAATCTGAGGGAAAAGAAGGTAAGGGCATCTTCCCCGCTTCGGCAAATTTTACAGCCGATTTGCACTCGCTCGGACAGTACATTCAAGAAGGACATCGCCACCTCTTTGAAACCCTCATTCAAATAGAAAAGCCCGAACTCGACCTCACTATTCAACCCGACGAACAAAACCTCGACGGCTTAAATTATCTCGCCGGAAAAACCCTCGATTTTGCCAATAAAAAAGCCGCAGAAGGTACGTTGATGGCACACACCGACGGCGGCGTTCCCAACCTCATTATCACACTGCCCGAAGCTAATGCGTATCACTTAGGTTATTTGTTTTATTTCTTTGAAAAAGCTTGTGCGATAAGCGGTTATGTGTTGGGCGTGAATCCATTTGACCAGCCGGGCGTGGAGGCGTATAAGCGAAATATGTTTCGGTTATTGGGAAAACCAAATTCCCAGTAAAAACAAAATGTTTTTTTAAAACAAATTGAATAAAAAATCGTATCTTTGTAGAAATGTAGTCTATGAATACTTTGTCATTATTTTCAGGGGGTGGTGGGTTAGATTTGGGGTTTTCTGCCGCAGGTTATAATATCCTATGCTCTTCTGATGTTGATGAATATTCATGTTCAACACTCCAAGCCAATCAAAATAAAACAGGCTATTTTACATCTCATCCGGTTCTTTGTGATGACATTAAAAATATTTCTGCTGCAAAATTTAGAGAACTATCTAATAATAATTCAATAGATTTTGTAATTGGCGGTCCCCCTTGCCAAGCCTTTTCAATATTTGGCAAACGTAAAGGGCTTCAAGATCCTCGGGGCAACTTAGTTTTTGAGTATGCAAGAATAATTGATGAATTAAATCCTAAAGGTTTTTTGTTTGAAAATGTAGCGGGATTAAAAACAATTCATGGTGGTCAATTATTTGAAAAACTCATAGAAAAATTATCATTTGGTGGTAGGTACAAGGTGTCTGCACATGAGTACCAAGTTGCAGATTTTGGTGTACCTCAATTTCGACAAAGAATATTTATAGTAGGCTGTCAAGGAGAAGATAAAATACCTCCAATGGACACTAATCACACTAGTCCTAATACGATTTTTAACGGTCATATGCCATACAAAACAGTTGGTATAGCCTTATCTGACATGCCCAAACCTATCACAGATTGGCGCGGAAAACCTGAAATTGATAGTCATGTAGGCAGAAAGCACAGTCAGAGAATTATTGATAGATACGCTTCTTTGAAATTTAGAGAAAGAGACCCCAATACAAGAATTAATAAACTTGACCCTCAACGACCAAGCTATACGATTATTGTAGGTTCTGATAAAGGAGGAGGAAAAGGACACGTTCATCCTTTCTTCCCAAGAGAGGTCACACCAAGAGAAAGTGCCAGGTTACAAACTTTTCCTGATTGGTGGGAATTTTGTGGTAGAGGACGCCATGTTATCCGACAAGTTGGAAATGCAGTTCCTCCACTTTTTGCTGCTCAATTAGCTGATTATTTAGCAGAAAAAATATTTGATAGCAAAAGCACCGATACCTATAATAGCTTTGTAAAAAAGCTTAAATTACATTTTCTCGAAGAATGATTACCGATTTATTCAGTCATAAAATTCATTCAAGTAAACCTGAATGGGCAGATAAACTCATTGAGTTAGCCTGTATTTTTCAGGAATTCGATGGACATATCTATGACCGAAAAGCTATCGAAGAACGCTTAAATACAATAAGCCCAAGAGGTACATTTGTCGCAAGAGACCCTTCCAAATTTAGAGATGAGATAAGCGCGTATCCTGCATATTTAGGTTTATATCGTTTAGAACTCCAAAACAATAAGTGGCATTTTTTATTAAGCAAAACAGCAAAAAAGTTTCTAACCTCCGAAGAACCTAATGTAAATGCCTTCATGCTTCTCCAACTTCTGCTGTTTCAGTATCCTAATGGAATGGGAGTAGCATATTATTCTAATTCGGACAAATTTAGAATTCAAGCGAATATCAGAGACAGAACACTCAATATTATCAATAACAACATCCAGATTAGCCCTTTGAGATTAATATGTAAAGCATTAGAGGCAGACGCAATTATGAAGGATGTCTCTATCTTTGAAGCTAATATTAATGCTAACGAGTTATTTATTTTAGCAAATCATAGTAGTACAAACAATAAAATCCTACCAATTACTTCCGACATTATATCAGTATTGACCAAAGCAAGAAATGGTACACTTTTTCCACCACCACATTTTGAAAACAGATCGCATATACTTAATCACACAGATATAATTCAATCAAAAAGAGGAAAATTATCACTCAGACCTCATGTAAATGAACCTGACAAGCAAGATATTCTGAAAAAATTCCATACAATCTGTAATCTCTCTATTGGCTTTGATGGATTTAAGCAGGTTAAATCCGAAAAAGAACTTGAAAAAATTATACTTAACGGAACTTGGGGTAGGTATTTTGACAGCCTATATACATTGAGTGCAAATCTTATTGAGACATTATCTAACGACCCCGTGATTTATCCGTCTGATAGTCTTATTAAAGACAAGGAAAAGACTGCCCCTAAAACTTACCCCTTAAAAAAACGCGGGGTTAATATATCTCCTCCTAAAAAAATAAAAAAAATAAAGCAATTTGCAGATCCAGAAATCACTAAAATAAAACGTCAAAGAAGTAACTTATCTCATAAGTTAATCTTACAACAACTTGACGAATACCTTAGAAATAAAGGAATAGAACCTTACGAAAATGAACATATAGATTTGTATGCCAAAGTCCCCGATGATGGGAAGTTTTTATTTGAAGTAAAAAGTATTTTTGAAGATAATCTATTAGGGCAGACCCGAAAAGGTATCAGCCAATTATACGAATACAGATTCAGGTATAAAGCAGAAATTGGTTATAATGATGTAACGCTATGTCTAGTTTATCCACACGAACCACGAACCATCGAATGGTTACAAGAGTACATCTGTATAGATAGAGAAATCGCCGTTATTTGGTTTTCAGAAAACGGTGAACTATGTACTTCTAACCACTGCAAGAAACAAATTTCCCCTCTCTTCCACACTTAGTGAACAAACGAGAATAAATTAATCCAAGATGCGAAATATTTTTTTGTTAGACGAACCAAATTTGACGCGAATACTCACTGTATTTAAGGAGAATTTGGTGAAGTATAACGGAAAAAGATACAGCAGGTTGGATTAAGTTATTCTTGTTTGTTCACTTACCTGTAATTTTACTATAATGCTACAAAATAAAATAAAACAACTCGCTACCACCCTACACAACGACATCGTCGCCACCCGCCGACACCTCCACCAAAACCCCGAACTCTCCTACCAAGAAGTCCAAACCGGAAAGTTTGTCTCCGAACGACTCGCGGATTATGGCATCGAACACACGCACGGTATGGCA
>Ga0209186_1001109_pt1 | contig 20394 bp, 8 predicted proteins | sample SidtaG_FD_187426 | JGI IMG/M metagenome (GOLD analysis project Ga0209186, IMG submission 187426) | Marine algal microbial communities from Sidmouth, United Kingdom - Sidmouth_Male2 metaG (SPAdes) (version 2) | ecosystem: Host-associated > Algae > Red algae > Unclassified | place: Sidmouth, United...
CGAAAACGGGCTCCACCAAGGAGCCGCAGTTCGGCTTGGCCATTCCAAAATCCGTGCCCGATGTGCCGACGTCGATTCTCAAGCCGGCGAACACCTGGCGCAGCAAAAAGAAGTTTGAGGCCACCGCGAAAAAATTAGCCGGTATGTTCCAAGTGAATTTCAAACGCTACGAGGACCAAGCCAGCCCGGAAGTCATCGCGGCCGGCCCAGAATAAGACAGGCGGATGGCGTGCTCTCGCAGGATTTATCAACAGGAATCTTACTCCCTATAATATATTTTGTAGTCTGTCTGCATAAAAAAGGTTGACGGACCATATTTGATTTCCTTCAGTCCAAGTATGGCCAGACGACGACTCATCGGAAAACCCGGATCCAAGTATCATGTTATCTCTCGGTTTGTGGAACGGCAGTTCGCAACGGGATCGCACGAGGAAAAAGAAATGTTCCTCCAATTGATGCGACGACAGGCCGCATTTTCGGGTGTTGAAGTGCTGACTTACTGCATCATGGGAAACCACTTCCATTTGCTCCTTCACATCCCCGAACGCCCGGCAGAGATCTCTGAAAAGGAAATTCTCCGACGCTTAAGGAAAATCTGGAAGCCCGAACGCGTGAAAGCACTCAAGGAAACCTTCAAGACCTGGCGCAAAATCTCCGTCATCGGCGACGAACTCGTCGAAGCCAAACTGGCACGCTTCCGCGAACGGATGTACAGCCTCCCGGAGTTCATGAAGGACCTGAAACAACGCTACTCAAAATGGTTCAACTTCATCAATGAACGCAAAGGAACCCTGTTCGAAGAACGCTACAAAAGCGTGCTCGTCGAAGACGGAACCGCGCTGCGCATGATGGCTGCCTACATCGAACTCAACCCGGTCCGCGCCGGGATCGTCAAAGATCCAGCCGACTTCAACTACTCTGGCTACGCCCGCGCCTGTACCAACAAAGCGAATAACGCCAACAACGCCAACAAAGCCAACAAAGTCAACAACGCCAACAATGCCAACCAAGCCGACCGGCAACGGGGCATCCGCACCATCATGACCGACCCGCGTGACCCAAACAACTATGACGAACACGGCACCTTGTGCCTCCTGCCCTGGGAAATCATCGAACCCCGTTACCGCTATTGGCTCTTCGAACGCGGTCGCGAAACACACCACCGCGATGATCGTCCCAAAAAGCGTGGCTTTACCGCCGACGAGTTCCATGCTGCCCGTCGTATCGCAGCCGACCACCCCGATGCAGTTATCCCACACCTCTCGCTATTGGAAAAATCTCGAACCATGACGGAAGGACTCCTGCTCGGCGGTAAAACGTTCGTCGAACAAACGATCGACCACCTCCAATCTCAAATCGGGTTAAAATTTCCCCAAGCCCGTCCTGTGGTGGCCGCCGATCCTTCAACCGACTACCACCTGTGCCAACTGGCAAACTTCCGCGTACCGCCTTCCCCCCAAACATCGAACGCGACGGAACGAGACCGACCGACATCGGCTGAGATCGATACCTAACAGGCCGTTGATCTATTCGGACCGGCGAGAAATCGGTTCATTTCGCCCTCAGCTTCGTCAACGAAGTGCTCAAATATTTAGGATTCCACGGCGACCAGATTCACCGCCAGCGCGGCGGCATGAAACCCGAATGCCCCCGTGACGAACGCGGCCGTGCCGTAGCCCGTTTCGCAATCGAGCTTGAGTGAGGTGTCGGGGTTGGTCGCGTCGCAGTCGGTCGGTAACAGCATCGGTTCGTCCGAGTAGACGCAGGGGATACCAAACTTGGCCTGCGGCTTGCGCGGGAAGTCGTAGCCTTGGCGGAGTCGCTTGCGGACGCGCGCGAGTAGCGGGTCGTGCATCGAACGACCCAAGTCGCCGGTTCGGATTCGGGCTGGATCGCGACGGCCGCCGGCCGCGCCAACAGTGACCACGGGGATGCCGCGTTCGCGGCAAGTGGCGAGCAACAGGCACTTGGGCTTCATCGAATCGATGCAATCGACGATCGCGTCCGGCACGGGTTCGAGCAGGTCCGCGGCGGTCTTCTTGGTGAAGAAGCGGGTGTCGGCTTCGACGTGGCAGTCGGGGTTGATGGCGGCGATGCGTTCGGCCATGGCTTCGACTTTAAAGCGGCCGACCGTGTCGGTGAGGGCATGCAACTGGCGGTTAATGTTGCTCTCGCAGATGTCGTCGAGATCGATCAGGCGGATTGTTCCAACTGCGGTTCGGGCAAGGGCTTCTGCGGTCCAGCTGCCAACCCCACCAATGCCGATAACGGTGATCTTTGCCGCACGCAGACGGTCTAGTCCGGCGGGTCCGTAGAGCCGAGAAATGCCGCCAAACCGGCGAGTTATGGTATCTGAAGGGAAAGTCGGTGGTTTTTCCATTACACGTAGGTTTGGCACGGGTGTACGCTGAATTTGCGTATTCTCGTTAGATGTAGGTATTTGTGTTAATAAACCAATTGAAAAACAAGCTTGCAGGTACACCTCGCCTTGGACTAGGAAAAACTCCGGTTTGTGTGATCTGCCCCCCAATTTTCTCCCTTCAAAATAGGGATTTTAAGGACTCTATGAAACAAAAAGCGTTCCTTCTCTTTTTCTTTGGCTGCTTCAGCTTGCTTCCAGTGCAAGCTGCCTTGAACATTAACGCCGGATCGACTGGCGGCGGTACTCCGGCGGTTGCCGGTGACGGCCCGCTCGGTGCCAATGCGGCTTACCAGTCGTATGCCATTCCACAGGAAGACCCAGCGACCGGCGGTGCCGGTGTTCGCATCGCCTATCCGGGAACAACCTTTGACGATGCCAACTGCGACGACAACGTCTACGCCCCGGGTGTCACCGTGTCGTGGCCGGACACAACTAATCAGTTCGTCCGACAAGCCTTTGGTCGTGCCAACGATGCCTCGTTCGTCGATTTTCATGACAGCTGGATCGGTAGCGATTCGCGCACCGGCAACGGCGGCAACGGTAACGGCCTCCCGACCACCATGCGCTTGAGTTTCGACGCCTTGCCTCCGAACACCCCGTTCACCCTCACCACCTACCACTTCGATTCCAACGACCAGACGGGTGAATTTACCACTTCAATCACCGGCGCGACCACGTTCGACATTGGTGCAGACCCGGATGATGGTACCGCCGGCAATGGTCTGCCCGATCCGTTGCTGACCAGCTACACTTGGATGATCACCTCCGACGCCGCCGGCAACGCGTCGATCGATTTCATCTCGCTCGGTGGTCCCAATGCACAAAACCAGTTCTTCGTGATAAACGGCTTTGACCTCGTGGCGGAATGCCCGGTCGATCCGCCGTTTGACTTCGACGATTTTCCGCCCGACGTGATGAGCTGCCTCGGCCAGCCCGGCAACCCGTTTGGCATGCCGACGGTGACCGGCGCTTGCGACACCGTCTCGATCACCTCGATGGACGAAGTCATCATCAACGGCTGCACCATCGAAGTGGACCGCGTGTGGACCGCGACCGATGTCTGCGGCACCACCGTGATGCAGACGCAAATGATTTTCCTGATCAACGCCGATCCCCCTGAGATCACGGTACCGCCGAACGTCACGATTTGCGACGGTGTCGTCGACGACACGATGTTCACCAACGGCTTGGCGGTGGCCGCCGGCTGTTCCATGGTGACCAACTTCAGTTTTACCTCGACGGTCAACGTCTTCCCCTGTTTCGAATTAATCACCCGCACCTTCACCGCGCAGGACGCCTGCGACAACACGGTGACGGCCAGCCAGGTCATCACCAACCAACTCCTTGCTGGCAGCCAGCTCAGCTTTGCGTTTTTCCCCGCCGATCAGGATCTGTGCGTGCCCACCGGCACCCCGGTTCCGCCGCTGGTGCTGCCTAGCGTGAACGACTTCAACGCTTGCGGTTTCACCCTCAGCAGCAATATCGTCACGAGTACTTTGGGATGCACCACCATCGTCGAACGCGCCTTCACGGCGACCGGTCCCTGTGGCAATTCCATCAGCCAGACCCAGACGATCACCTTGGTGGACAACTCACCACCAACCATCACCCCGCCCGCAAATGTGACGGGTTGCGGACTGACGGTGACCGACGCTGATTTCTTGACCGGATTAGTGGTCACGCCCGGTTGCTCGGCGGTCACCAATAGTTCGTTCACCAGCATCACCAACGTCTCGCCCTGCTTTGAAGAAGTGGTGCGCACGTTTAGTGCCGAAGATGAATGCGGCAATATGGTGTTCGCGATGCAGTTCATCACCAACTTCTCGATTGCCGCCTCGGCACCGGTGTTCACCAACTTCCCGGCCGACTTTGTGTTCTGTGGACCATCCGGCATGGTTCCCTTCGCCCCGCCGATGCTCGCCGGCCCTTGCCCCGTCGATCTGACGACCAACGACATCATTACCGTGTTTGGGTGCACGGTTCGGGTTGAACGCGTCTTCACCGCGACCGATCGCTGCGGCAACAGCACCAGCCAAACTCTCACAGTCGACGTGATTGCCGAGACCGATGGTCCGGTGATTGTACCGCCGCCGGACGAATCCGGCTGCTTTGGGGTCGTCACCGACAGCATGTTCACCAACGGCCTGACCGCCGTCGATGGTTGTTCGGGAACCACTAATCTTTCCTTTACCGCAGTGACCAATGTCATCGATTGCTTTGAAGAAATCGTGCGCACCTTCACGGCGGTGGATTTCTGCGGCAATGTCAGCACCGGTTCGCAGACCATCATCAACTTCCTTGATCTTCTGCCGGTCGTGGTTTGCGAGCCCAGTGTCACTATTCCCTCCCCGCCAACCCCCGGACCGCGCACCATTACCTTGAACGATCTGGTGGTCAGTGTCGGTGCCGGTATGGCTATGCCGCCTAGCACCAATGTGGTGTTCGGCGAAAACTTCGACAACGGCATGGTGGGCACCCCGGGTTCGGGAACGCTTGGCGCGATGAGCCAGTTCTCGGTCGCCAGTACGAATGATTGGGCCTGGGATTCGTTCGTGGGACCACCGGGCGCGCAGTATGCCGAGATGAACGGCGCCAATGCGGATGTCGCCTCCGAGGACTGGATGATCAGTAGTCAGCTCAACCTTTCCGCCTTCAGTTCGGCCTCGCTGTGCTTCCGCAACGCCCGTAACTTGGATGATGTGGGTTCGGCCAACAACGGTTTGTCCGTGCTGGTCTCGCAAGATTATGACCCCGCCGTAAACCCCGACCCGACCCTCGCCACCTGGACGGATGTCACCGCACTCGGCACGTACTCGGGCGGAGGGTTCAACTATGTCACTTCAACGCCGATCCCGGTGGCCCTCGGACCCTCGGTATCGGTGGCGTTCCGCTACACCAGCAGTGGCACGAACGGCGTTGATGATGCTGCACTCTGGCAGATCGACGACATCGAAGTGAAAGCGGTCACGCCCGCCACCTCGGCCGGCGATTGCGGCATTGTCGTGACCAACATTTCCGAAACCGTGTTTCAGTGCAGCGATGTGGGCACCACCAATGTGACGGTCGAGTTCGTCAACACCTGCGGTTCGATCACCTCCTGTGTGATTCCCGTTATCATCGAACCCTGCGACAATCCGCAGATTTCCCTGTCGAAGACCGTCGCGCTCGGCAACCAGACAGCCAGCGGGTGCCCGGGCGTCGACAACCTCAGCATTCTCATCGCCGAAGATGTGACCTACTGCTTCGAGGTCGAAAACACCGGCAACACCGTGCTGACCAACGGCGTGCTCACCGATGTCAGCTTGGGCCTCAACATTCCATTGCCGCTCTTGAACCCCGGTGATTCCGTCACCAACGTCTTTTTTGTTCCCGCCGCCTCTAACGCGCTGGTTAACACGGCGGATGTGCAGGCGGTCGGGACCTTCGGGGTGATGGTTAGCGATACCGATGTGGCCGAAGTCGCGATTGTCAGTTGTCAAGTTGTGGTCGTCTGCCCGCCGGACATGACCATTGATTGCACCGACGACATGAACCCGACCAACACCGGTGGTTTTGCCACGTCGACCGCCACTTGTTTCACCGCCGGTGATGCCGGAACGGCCCCGCTAGGTCCGCGCATTTGGATCAACGAGATCCATTACGACAACGCCGATCCAGACGTCGGCGAGTTTATTGAGATTATGGGCACCGCCGGTTTCCCGATCAATGGCAACGTTCAAATCGAACTCTACAACCAGTCTGGAGTTAACTATAACTTCTTTCCCCCCACCAATACGGTCATCCCTGATGTCAACGGGTGTGGCTACGGTACCATCCTCGTGCCGGTCCCCGGTATTGTTGACGGGCCGGACGGCGGCATTGCGCTGGTGGTTAGTCCACCGGGGCCTAGTAATGTGGTGCAGTTCCTGAGCTACGAAGGCACGGTCACCGCGATTAACGGCTCTGCGATGGGCCTGACCTCGACGGATATCGGCGTGTCCGAAACAGGCACCGACCCGAGCGGCCTGAGCCTGCAACTGGTCGGCACCGGCCAACAGTATTCCGACTTCATGTGGGCGCCACCGATGAACGAATCCCCCGGTACGGAAAACATGGGCCAAATGCTCATCTGCACCGACTCCGGGATTGGCGCCTCGACCAACACCACCTGCGCTCCGCCGACTGTGGACTTCACCGACACCACCACCGTCTTCCCCGGATGCAACGGCGGGGTGTTCGCTCTGATCGAACGGGTCTGGACCGCCGAAGTGAATTGTGCGCCTACCGCCATCTGCACCCAGATGATCACCGTGGTGAACACCAACCCGCCCGCCGTCGAACTCGTCAGCGCGGTCACCAATTTCGGTTGCGTGGCCACCCCGCCATCACCGCCTGCGAGCCTGTTCGCCTTCCAGAACATCCACAGCATCTCGAATCTCTGCGGAACAACCGCCTTTATGATGTCCGCCACGCCGGTGGTCACCAACGGCTGCGATTTCTCCTACACTAACACGTATACCTTCACTGGTCCCTGCGGACTGAGCGTCAGCACCAACCAAACCGTCATGTGGCGCCAGCTTACTTTTCCGAGCGTCAGCTGCGTCGGCGTGTTCGAACTGATCATTACCAACAACGTTTCGGGGATGGTGAACGCTTCGGATTTGGTTGTCACCAACTTCGATGACTGCGGCATCATCGGCACCAACCTGAGCCAAAGCATATTTACCTGCGCCGAACAGGGCGACAACATGGTCACGGTCACCGTCTCGAACGCCTGCGGCGAAGTGGCCCAGTGTTTAGTAAATGTGCGCGTCCGGCCTTGTGGTGCGGATATCCTGTTGATCAAATCCGTCCTGCCCGGAAACGTGCCGGCCACTGCCTGTGGTGGTTTGCCGGTTCTCCAAGTGGCCGAGGGAAACCCAGTGACCTACTGTTTCGAAGTGGAAAACATCGGACTCGTCCCGCTCGACAATGTCATCCTCAACGACCCACTTACTTCCACATCCATCAACCTCGGCACGCTTGCCCCTGGACAGTTGATTGTGAACACCGCCATGGGCGTCGCTAGCAACCGCATCGTCAACGTCGCGGACGTCACCGCTGAAGTGACCGGCACCGGTTTCACCTTCACCGACGTCAGCACCGCCGTGGTCGAGTCTGTGCTTTGCGACTACCAAATCTTCTGCCCGACCAATATCACCATTGATTGCGCCACCAACGCAGTGACGGCCCTTACCGGTATCGCCTCCGCCCAAGTGCAGTGCGTTAAAGTTGATCGCAACACGCCGGCACAGCTTTGGATCAACGAGTTCCACTATGACAATATCGGCACCGACGTCGGTGAGTTCGTCGAACTCGCAGGTAGCGCCAACTACAACTTCAACGGCCACTCGCTGGTCATCTACAATGGCTTCAGTGGCAACATCGACACCACCATTCCGATCAACGGCTCAATTCTCGACCCCGACGGTTGCGGCTTTGGCGTGATCGAGATCGTCGTTCCGGCGAACAGCCTCGGCAACGGACGCAGTGGCATCGCCTTGGTCGACGCGGCTGGCACCGTGATTGAGTTCGTTTCCTACGAGGGAACCTTCACCGCCACGACCGGACCTGCCAACGGCATGACCTCAGTCGACGTCGGTGTCCAAGAGTCCGCCACCACCACCCCGGTTGGTGCGAGTATTCATCGCATTGGCACCGGTTTTGTCGGTTCGGATTTCTCCTGGGCGACCACGATGACCGACTCCCGCGGCGCGTTCAACGACATGCAGACCATTATTTGTGAGAGCGTCCCCGACGATGTGGTTTGCGCCACCACTTCAATGCTCAGCTTTGTCGACACGGTCGACACCTCGATGGCTGCCGACTGTGCGGTCAACGGCGGTGTGGTTGCCATCATCACCCGCGAATGGCGCGGCACCATCGACTGCGCCGACGACATCGTCTGCGTTCAGACGATCACGCAAGTACGCAGCGCCCCGCTGACCGTTACCTGCTTGGACATCACTCGTTCGCTCGACGCCGATGGCATGGCGGTGGTTAATTTGACCGAACTTTACGCCGACGTCTCCGCGCCCTGTTCGATCGTGACCGGACCGACTAGCAACATCAACTACGATTGCGACGACGTCGGCGTCCACACCGTGGTGGTCGCTCTCGCCGATGATTGTGGCTTTACCGCGACCTGCACAGCAACGGTCAACATTGTCGACATTACCCCGCCGACGATCGTTTGTCCGACCAACCTCAGCTTTGGCTGCAATCCCTCGCTGGCCTCGTTCCCCGACCCGCTCGCAATCCTGACCTCCGCCGTCGATAACTGCTCGATCGCCTCGTTTGATCTGATGTTCGAGACCACCGTGACCACCGTTGGATGCTTCGCGGTGGAGACCCGCAGTTACGAAGTTGGTGATAGCTCGGGCAACCGTGTCGCCTGCACCCAATTGATCAGTTATGTGGTCGATATTACACCGCCGGACCTCACCTGTATCCCCTCCTTCATCGACCTTGGCTGCAATCCCACCCAAGCCGAAATCGACTCTCAGGCGACGGACTTCCTCTGTATCTCCGATGATTGTGGAATTGTTTCCAACGGTTTCACCTCGACCCGCCTGCCTTCCGCCGACTGCCGCGAAAGCATCCTGCGGGTGTTCACCGCCGAGGATGGTTGCGGCAACATGGCATCCCGCGACTCCATTGTGTCATGGTTTGTCGATACCAATGCGCCCTTCTTGGTCGAATGCCCGCTTACCGTGAACATGGTCTCAACGAATCTGGCCTGGAACCCAAGATTTGAAATCCAAGAGTCGACGATTAGTTCCAATCAGACTCCGGACATGACCGATGACTGGGTCGGTACGCCCTCGATCATCACCGTTGCCGAAAACGGTATCACACCGCGCAGCGGAACCAACATGTTACGCTTCATCTCCACCGGTCCCCTGCCACAAATTGGCGAAACCCGCGCCAGCGTCATCCAATATGTTGATGTGACAGCGTTTGCGGCTGACATCTCGACCGGCACGGCGGTTGCCGACCTGAGGGCCTTCTTTTCCCGGGTGGTCGGTGATGCCGCGACCGACACCGAGTTTGCCGTGTCGATTACCTCTCACCTTGGTCCCATTCCGACCGGTCCGGCCAACGGCTTCAACGCCGACAGCGTGATGGTCACCAACGCTGGCGTGTGGGAGGCCGGGTCCACGAGATTGATCATTCCGCCGGGGACGGCTTGGCTGGAGATCGAAGTCGCCGCTATTGAGAACGTGCTGGATGATCCCGCGACGCCGATCAATGAACCTGAATTCGACGGGCATTACGCCGACGATGTACGGCTGACCATCACCGTTCCCGTGAGCGACTGCGACATCCCGATTCTGGATCTGGGCTGCGGGCGGCCGACCGATATGGAACTGCCGCTGCTGATCTCCTCGACCAATTTTGCCGACACCTGCGGCATCGCGTTCCAGAACGTTGTCGTTGTCGAATCCACCAATGAGTGTGTCGTCACCTGGACCCGCACTTACGAAATCTTTGATAATTGCAACAACACCTTCATTACGACCCAACAGGCGTTCTGGTCGATTGAGACCAACGCTCCAAGCCTGGTCAACCTACCGCCGGACATTGCACGCACCTGCCTCCGCGTGGAGGACATTGTGCCGGAAATCGCGGTCACCGCGACCGACTTCTGCGGAACAGCCAGCGTCACGTTCGTAGACAGCTTGTTCCTGCTGCGGCCAGAATTTGAGATATGGCTACGCATTTACACGGGGACCGATCGCTGCGGCAACTCTACCTCCTACACGCAGACCATCAATATTGCTCGCGACCGACCAGAAGCCTTTGAGTTCATCTCTGTTCCGCCCAACATCGAAGGCTGTAATCTCAACACCTCCGTCACCAATCTCGGCATCGCGGTGGCGGCCAATAATTGCGAGTTCCTCACCGTCACCAACACCGATGTAGTAGTGATGCCAGGCTGTCCGCTGGTCTTTGACCGGATCTTTAGTGCCACGATACCCGGCATCGGCGGTGGTCAGATTTCCGTCACACAGCGTATCACCAATGTGGTCGATACATCCCCGCCCATCTTGGTGATCCCGCCGGACTTGGTCGCTTGCAACGCGTTCGACACCAACGTGTCGGGGGTTGCGATGGCCAGCGACGACTGTGGCATTGCCGCGATGAACTTCTCGGACAACGTCATCGACACCGAGGCATGCCAAATCACCGTTTTGAGGATTTGGTTTGCCCAAGACTTCTGCGGCCAACTTGTCCGAGGCACCCAGGAGATCACCAGCGTGATCGACGACACCCCGCCCCTGCTGTTTGCCCCCACCAACACGATCGCCTGCCTGCCCGTCGATCTGTCCGTTCTACAGCCGCTGGCTGTCACGAACGATTGTACGATGTCCATGATCAGCAACACTGTGAACATGAGTACGGACACGCTGGGCCGAGTGACGGTTGAACGAATCTGGGACGTTACCGACGACTGCGGCAACATGGCCAGCACCAATGCCTTTACCCTCTACTACCCGCCCGGACTCATCGTCTTCACCTCGTTCCCCTCGAACCAGCTGACTTGTAGTTTTGCTGAGACCGACCCGTTCTTGAACCCTCAGCCTACGGCCGAGAGCGGTTGCAGCCCTCTCAGCATTGATTTCGACGACACCACCCTAACCACCGGTTGCACCCAGACCATCGACCGGGTGTGGTCTGCCGTCGACGTTTTCGGCAACGTTTTGAGCGCCACCCAGACCATTACTGTGCTCAACGACTCCGCCAACCCACTCATCGACCCGCTCTCTCTTGAGAACATCACCTTGTGCAACACGACAAACCTCCCGAGCCCTACTGCAGTTGATGACTGTAGCGATGTCACCTTCAGTTCCATAGACTCCGTCAGGCAACTCACCTGCCGTCAAGAAATCACCCGTTTCTGGGTGGCGACCGACGCCTGCGGCAACCGAGCCTCCGGCCAACAGTTGGTCACCCTGTTCACGGATACTGAAGCGCCGACCCTCGAATTACCGCCCGATTACGTCGGCGACTGCGACGATTCCATCGATCCGAACCAAACCCGACGTCCCGTCGTTGGTGACAACTGTGGCGTCGCTAGCATTACCTTTACCGACCGGGTCGTGATCGTCGATTGTGTGACCACCATCACTCGTACCTGGACCGTCGAGGATGGTTGCGGCAATGCAAATTCTGGCGACCAGACCATCACCTTGACCGACGATTCCCCTCCGGTTCTCCGCCTCCCCAACGACGTCTTTGAAGTCTGCATGATCGACATCGATCCCTCCAATACCGGCTTGGCGACGGCCACCGACAACTGCGGTTCCGCGATGGTGTCCTTCACCGACACTGAAGTGGAAACTGGCTGCCGTACTGTCATCGACCGTGAATGGGTAGCCGTCGATTCCTGCGGACAAGAATCCGTCCGCACCCAGCGCATTGTCATGCAAGACAACAATGCCCCGACGCTGAACTGCCTCCAAGCGATCACCGTCATCCCCAACGTCGCCGGCCAATTCGTCGTGCCGGACCTCGGCACCACCCTCACCGCCGCCGACAACTGCGGGGTTACCGTTGTCCAGACGCCGCCAGTCGGCACGGTGTTCGCCAGTAGCTTCCCCGCGTCCATCCAAGTCAACGTGACGGCCAGCGATCCATGCGGCAATGTCACGACTTGTGAAGTCACGCTAGCCAGCCCTGCTTGCATCGGCGACGAAGTTTGGGATGACACCAATGCCAACGGCGTCCGCGATGCCGGCGAATCCCCTCTTTCCGGCGTCACCGTCATCTTGTACGACGACACGGGAGCCGAGGTTAACCGCGTATTCACCGACCCCGCTGGCGAATACCTCTTCTATGTCGACACCGCTGCCAATACCGCCACTGCGCGGGGTACCGCCGGTAGAGATTATCAAGTGGGCTTCGAGTTCCCCGACTACATCGCCTCGCCGCTTGGTGGTCAGTCGACCGTGGACCCCTTCACCGCTCGGACACCGGTGTTCAATCTGGCGCCGAACGCCCACGACCTCTCCCGCGACATCGGTCTCTACAACCCGGCCAGTATCAAAGGCGTGGTGTTCCAAGACCTTCAAAACGACGGTTCCATCATTGGCGACAACCTCCAGACCCTTGGTCTCAACGGCATTGACGTCAACCTGTTCCGCATCCTCAATGGCCAACGTCAGTTGTTCAGTGAATTCACCACCCGAACCGATGCTATTGGAAACCGCGGTACTTACTGCTTCGAAGATTTGCCTCCAGGCGACTACGAAGTGTCGATCGACGCCAGCGACCTCCCAGACGGTCTTACGCAGACCACCCCCTTGACCTTTGGTATCGGACTCACCAGCGGTCCCGACGTGGTCAACGTCGACAACCTCACCAACTTCGGCTTCACCCCGGCACCGACCGCAGTCGAGATCGAGGCCGCCGACGCGACTGGCGGTCAGCTCACATGGACCGTGGCGATGGAAGACGACACGCTCGGATACAATGTTATCGACACCGCGACCGGTCTTGCGGTCAACGAGGCTCTGGTTCTCGGAACCGGGCCCGGCAGCACCTACACGGTCGCCGTGGGCGAGGGCACCTACACCTTGCAGGAAGTCGACAATGACCTCACCACCAACGACCAAGGTACGTTTACCCACTATGCCGAGGTAAATGCCTCGCCCGAGGGTGAACCGACCAAGGTACTCAATGCCGTGGACGGCGAGATCCGCTTCGAAACCGAAGCTGGAATTCGCAGCTACTTTGTGACCGGCGTCCCGACCTCTGCTAAGGTCCTCGACATCACCGATCCCGACACGCCGGTTCGCCTGCTCGTCGAATTGATCAACTCGAGCGACGGTACTGCGGCCTACTTCAGCTACCCGGACGGTGCGATCCTCTCGATCAAGTAAGCAAGCGATCGATAGCTGCTTGTCCGTTGACGGCAGGAATGGCCTTGCAAAAGGGGCATTCCTGCCTGAAACTAGTCCTGTTACCCACGCAACCACCTTTAAGCTACAACAGCTACAACAGCTACAAACGCTACAAACATCTACAAACAGCGACGACCATCCCGATGCGCTCCATCTTGGTATTTTTCATTCTTCTGACGCCCTTCGCGCTTTTCGCAGGAGAAGTGGACGACCAAATAGCCCGACTCGCCAACGAGGACTTCGAAGTCCGTGAAGGCGCTCACCGAACCTTGCTGGAGTTGATCTCGATCAAGGGCGAGGCTGCGGAAGACACCAAAGCGGAATCCATCGAAGAGAAGGTGCTGGCCGCCTACAAGGACCCCGAGGCCGACCCCGAGTCCAGAGTCCGGCTGCTCAATCTCCTCAAGCATTTGGTTCGCGGCACTTCTTTCGAATCGAAGAACGGCTTCATTGGCATCGCCATCGGACCGAGTGCCGTGATGGTGAAGGGAGATCGGATGTCCAGCGTTCAAGTCCTCAATGTCATGCCCGGACTCCAAGGGCATAAAGCAGGTCTGCAATTGCGCGATCAAATTTACAAGATCGATGATAAGCCCTTCGAAACGGGTTCGGTCTCCGATGAATTCATGAAACGGATCGGCTACAAGGCCGCTGGAAAAAAAGTGAAACTGCATATCCAGCGGGGCGCAAAACTTGTTGAGATCGAGGTCGAACTGATGAAACGCCCCGGTGATCTCGCGCCCGGTGTTTACGATGAGGAAGATGATTTCAAAGAATCCTTCGGCGATTGGATGAAGGAGAACGGGCTCCGGCCCTGAACTCTGAACGAACGCAACGCGGTCGCCCGAACGAGCATGCACATTCTCGCCCTCGACCAAGGCACCACCAGTTCGCGTAGCATTCTGTTTGATGCCGCCGGAACAATCCATGGCACCGGCCAGCGCGAGTTTGAACAACTGTTTCCGCAATCCGCGTGGGTCGAACACGATCCGGCGGCCATTTGGCAAAGCCAGCTTGCGACCATCCACGAGGCCTGCGTCAAAACTGGCAAGCCTGCTGCTATCGGTATTACCAACCAACGAGAAACCGTCGTGCTTTGGGAACGCGCCTCGGGACAGCCAGTCGCCAACGCGATCGTCTGGCAAGACCGCCGAACCGCCGACCTCTGCGCGCAGCTAAAAGCCGACGGTGCCGAGGCCATGGTTCGCGAACGCACCGGATTGGTTCTCGATCCGTATTTTTCCGCCACTAAAATTGCTTGGCTGCTCGACCACGTTCCCGGCGCCCGTGCGAGCGCCGAACGCGGCGAGCTCGCGTTCGGCACCGTCGACTCCTGGTTAGTTTGGAATCTGACCAAGGGCGCCCGGCATGTCACCGACGCGTCCAATGCCTCGCGCACCCTGCTGCTCAACATCCACACCGGCGACTGGGATGACGATTTGCTCGAACTCCTGCGCGTGCCCCGAGCTGTCTTACCTGAAGTCGTCCCTAGCAGCGGCGTGATCGCCGAAGCCATGGTGGAGGGGCTTGAGGGCGTGCCGATCGCCGGTATTGCGGGCGACCAGCAGGCGGCCCTGTTCGGCCAAGCTTGCCTCTCTCCGGGCATGGCCAAAAACACCTATGGCACCGGCTGCTTTCTGCTCATGAATACGGGGACCAAACCGGTTGCCTCCGAGAACGGACTGCTCACCACTATCGCCTGGCAGTTCGGCGACCAACGGTATTACGCGCTCGAAGGCAGCGTCTTTATCGGCGGTGCCGTCGTGCAATGGTTGCGCGACGGCCTCGGCATCATCAGCGCCGCCGCCGAGGTGGAACAACTCGCGTCCGAGGTGGCGGATACCGGCGGCGTGGTTTTGGTTCCCGCATTTACCGGACTCGGCGCGCCGCACTGGAACCCCGACGCACGGGGCAGCCTGAGCGGCATCACGCGTGGCACCACCCGCGCCCACATCGCTCGTGCCGCCCTCGAGGCGATCGCCTTTCAAAGCGCCGAACTACTCGAGTGCATGCGCGCTGACGCCGATTTGGCGTTGCGCGAATTACGCGTCGACGGCGGTGCCTGCGCCAACAACTTGCTGATGCAGATTCAAGCCGACGTGCTCGACGCCGAGGTGGTCCGTCCGACCATCACCGAGACCACCGCCTTGGGCGCGGCTGCCCTCGCTGGGTTGGCGGTCGGCGCTTGGGACGGTCCGGAAGCCTTTGCTCAAGGGTGGTCTGAAGACCGGCGGTTCACGCCTGAACCAAGCGAAGCCACTCGTGCCGCCCGAACCCGCTGGGACGCCGCCGTTGCGAAGGTAGCGGACGTAGCGGACAGGGGTTAACAGCTTGGCGTTTGCAGCGCCGACCTCTCTGGAGAGAGGCGGCCCGACACCGCTCGGAGAGACGGTGCCACCTGCGACAACATGTCACCGCTAACTAACGCGGCTCGCGCCACGTTCTGCCCCGATCATGTATCGACCAAGGGAATCTGAAACGTTTGAGTCATTGAGTCACGAATCGACGAAGCAAGGATCTAAAGCGCTTCGGCCGTCGGTCTCTGGATCAAGCCCCGCCGGCGCACCGCCGGCTCGTTGACGGATCGGGCTGCATCAAGCTCCACCGCGTTTTTGGGATCGAGCGCGCGTGGATCGATTCGTTCCAGCACCGAACCGCGTTCGGCCTCGCCGTAGATTAGACGGGCGGCGGAGGACTGGGTTTCCACTTGTTCGACGACCAGCTGTCCCACGATTTGTCCGGCGATTTCCCGCAGCACTTCCCCGGAAACTGGGTCGGTGATGGATTGCGGCGCACCCCGAACCGCGAAGGTGTCGCCGAGTTGCACGCCAACATTGCTGCCGCCGTTGATGATCACGCCGATGCCCTCGCGGTAGGCGACGCGCGCCTTCCACTCTTTCTGTGGCAGTACCTGAACAATCTTGTGGATGGCGCGTTCCATCGCTTGTCGCGTCGCTTTGCCGAGCGGTGTCTTGTAAAAGGCTTCGCCGCCGAAGGTCATTTGTTCGTAGTTGGCCGCTCCGCCAAAGGCGCCGCTCGAAGCGGTGCCGGCGGTCTCAACACTGGCGATCACCTCGCCAGTTTCGACGTCGTAGACTTTGAGGTTCATGCTCACGCGTGCCCGCTGGCCCTTGCCGCGGAGAAAGATTTTATTCGCGCCGAACCAGCCTTCGCCGCCTTGCGTCACCACGAACTCGGTGATCACGCCGCGCACCAACACTTCGACATTTTTAATCCGCTGTTCGTTGGCGCGTCCCTCCGAACGCACCAGTCCAGTGTTTTGCAATTGGAGTTCGCTGAGCACGTCTTCGATGTCGTTGCGTTCGAGCACGACCATCTTGTTGGTGCGCAGCAGGTAGGTGGTGAGCAGATCGGCAAAGCCACTGCCGAGGGCCCATTGACCGGAAAAATTGGAGCGGTTTTCGAACGGCATCACCGCCACGCGCGGCAAAAACGAATCGGCGTTTTTAATGTCCGGCTTGCTGCCGTGCAACACCCGCGGGGTGCCACATCCGACGAGCAGCAACAGTCCGAGAACGAGAACCAGCCGTAGACCGAGACCAAGCCGTAGCCCGAGACTCAGGCACCATCGTCGTTTATCCCCGTTCACGAACTCATCCCACCCGGGTGTCCTGCAACACGGCGGCATTGTGGAACGCGCGTTCGATCACCAAGCCGGCGATGCCCTTGAGCGAACCTTCTTCGACGGTTTCGGCGATCAAAATTTCGGCGCCAGCCGGTTCCATGCCGATCAGTTCCTCGTACAAGTGTTGTTGAAGCAGAGGGCGGATCAGGCCCGAAAAGTCAGGGTTTGGGGTGCCGAGGATCACCGCTTGCGGGTCGAGTGCAGCCACGAACCCGGCGAGCACGGTGGCGATCCGGCTTACCGCGCCGTCGAGCACTTTGACTACCTCAGGATCTACCTGCGCTGCGGCAGCGATATCGGCAGCGCTCTCGAAGGTTCGCTCGGGCATGGCCTGACGCAGGGCCGTGAGCATTGCTGGCAGGCTGCTGTAGGCTTCAAGGCAGTCGGTACGTCCGTTCGGCCATTTCCGCCCTTCGTTACCCGCCCGGATACTGCCGATTTCACCGGCGGAGAATCGTTGACCGATCACCTGCTGGCCTCCGCTCAGGATCGCACAGGCGACACCGTCATGGATGGCGAGATATATGATGTCCTTCGCATCGCCAGCCAGTTGGTCGAACCATTGGGCGCCCCAGAGCTGGCTGCGCACATCGTTCTCGAGCCGGACTTTGCGGGTCACCTGTTTGCCTAAAATGTCGGTCACCGGCACATTTTCCCATTTTGGCAGGTTGGTGACCTTGATGCAGATCCCATCGGTTGAATTGATAAAACCAGGCATGGTCACGCCGAAGCCGAGCAGATGTTTGCCGCTCTCGGTCTCCAAGCGTTGAAAGGCAGCTCCGAGTTCGGCGAGCACATCTTGTGGGACGCTCTCGCGACGAATCGGGAAGGTATCGACGGCCTCGACTTTACCGCCAAGAAAGACCCGTGCCACTTGCACGTCGCGTGGGGTGATGTTGGCGACGATAACAAAAAAATCGCTGCGGTTGAGTTCGAGCGGGCTGCGCATGTGGCCGGGTTCGGTCTCGACCACCAGTCCGACCTCCAGCAGTCCAGAGATGATGCTGGTGATGCTCGATTTGCGGATGTTTAAGCTGCTGCTGATCTCGCCGCGCCGCATCGTGCCGCCAAAATGAAGGGCGCGGAGGACGGCACGCTGGTTGTTCAATCGTTTGCGTAACTGCTCGGATGGCATGGCGATTTGTAACGTTTGAACCATCGCAACACAAGGATACTTGAACGGAAGCCTGGCGCTTGGAACGACAGGTCCACCGTTGGTCGTCTGCCTGACCGCAGGAAAGAACCCGCGGTGCCCCGTGTTGTTCCACGCCTTTTGGACTTGTCCGCGACGCCGCGCTCAGACACGTTTGTCACAACGTCCCAACCGAGGTTATCGGCTATGCTGACCAAAAAAGAACTCCTGACCTTAATCCTGACCTTCGCCCTGCTATTCGGCCTTGGTGCCCTCATCTATTTGCCGATTGTGCAGAAACAGCTCGCAGGTAAAACCCAGACCAAACTCGCGGAAGCGGGTTATCCAGACCTGAAGGTTTCCTTCCGTGGTCAAGATGCCAGCGTCACCGGTACGATCAAAAGCGAGGACGACCGCGAGAAGATCGAGAACATCGTGAAAAATGCTGCTGTGCCGATCAGCTTCCGCAAGTCCGGCAAACATGCTGTCCGGGTCGTGGACAGTTCCGCATTGACCGCGCCCGACCTCACCGCACCCGTTAAATCGACGCACCAAGGGGATCCTTTTGTCACCATTGCGGCGTATAATAGAGCCATCCGTGTGGACGGTTCCGTGGCCAATGACGGTGAAAGACAACAGCTCGCAGACAAACTGCGCGCCAAATACGGCTTCTCAGTCGATGCGTCCAATGTCGTTGTCGACTACGCCAATAGCCCCGCAAGAAAACCTGCGGATGTCAGCAGTCTCCCGGCGCTCAGCGGTATCAACAATTCTTTCTTCGCCGCCGGCAATCTCGACGGCAAGTGGGAGAGCTTTCCCGGTCGCACCTTGACCGCCAACCAAGTCGAACAAAAATTGGTCGCAAAATATCCAAAACACGACCATCCCCCCGGCGGACTCAAAGCCCTGCTGGACTTCCGCGACCGCAAGATCAGAACGCCACCCCGTGCCAATCCGACCCCGCCCCCGTCCAATATCACCTCACGCCCTTTGGTTCGTCCAACACCGCCCGTCCGGTCCATCCCCAAACCTGCTGTCACCAGCAAACCCCTGCCTAAGCCGCCCATGGTCGTCAAAAAACCTGTTGTCATTGCCAAACCCCCGAGTGTGCCGCTGCCCAAGCCGATTAATATCCGACCGCCTTCCGTGTCGGTTCCCGTTCCGAGTGTGACCGTCCCAAAACCTGTTGTTGGATCGACCCAAATCTCGCCGATACCGCCCGTAAAACCGCCGGTCGTCGCGGTTCCCGCCAAGCCCAAGCCGAGTATTCCAAAGCCGTTCGTGCGTCCGACGCCCAAGCCGATTGTTCAAGCCCCGGTACCCAAGCCCGTCGTGCCGCGGCCAATCATAAAGCCGACACCAAAACCCACCCCGACCGTAGCCCGTGCTCCTTCTTCTCAGTTGGTCGGACGCCTCACCTTCGAAACCGGCAAATCGACGCTGTCCAACGACAAGATGAATTATGGTCTGCGTCTGGTGAAGAACATGTTGTCGCGCCGCCCCAACGCCATCATTCAAGTGATCGGACACACCGACAATATCGGCGCGGCCGATACGAACAAGAAAATCAGCCGCGACCGCGCTGCCGCCGTTCGCGACTTCCTTGTCGCCGGCGGGGTGAAAAAGCAAAAGATCCTGTTCGCCGGCAAAGGCGAAGCTGAACCGATCGCCGACAACAACACTGCCGATGGCCGAGGCAAAAACCGCCGCGTCGACATCATCGCGCGCTACTAAGCTCGACTTGGCTTGCCCCGTTTTATACCCGTCTCTTCTTTTTATAAGCTCCCTTCAACCGCACTCCACCAAACAAGGCTCACATGTTCTGGTTTCTTGCAAAACTTCTCTTCTGGCTCCTCCTCACCGGCTTCATTTTCTTCATTCTTGGATGGTGGTTCCGCCAACGACGCGCCAACTCAACGACCGAGCGTCTGACCACTGACCTCATGGACGAACAGCAAAAACACCGTGAGGCGAAGCTGAAACTCAAAGAGGTCGAAGGCCGCGAAGGTGACTATAAGACTGAAATCGCGCGGCGCAAAAACCAACACGCCGAAATCGAATCCACCCTCATGAAAACGAGGCAGGAACGCGACGAGGCGAAAAAGAAAGCCGGCGGAAAAACCGACGACCGTGAACTGGTCACGTTGAAGAAAGAACTCGATAAATGCCGCGCCGCTCGCACCGCTTTGGAAGGCAAGCTCAAGACCGCTGGCAAAGCCGGGGCTGGTGCTTCCAGTGCCGACCTGGCGAAAATCACCGCCGAACGCGA
>Ga0209186_1001110_pt1 | contig 20387 bp, 14 predicted proteins | sample SidtaG_FD_187426 | JGI IMG/M metagenome (GOLD analysis project Ga0209186, IMG submission 187426) | Marine algal microbial communities from Sidmouth, United Kingdom - Sidmouth_Male2 metaG (SPAdes) (version 2) | ecosystem: Host-associated > Algae > Red algae > Unclassified | place: Sidmouth...
CTAAAGCGTACATAGATACGGTTGATGGTCAATTCTCTGCCATTGCTGTAGATAGTGCCTTTACCTTGCGAGGTATATGAATAGGCGGCTTTTGAGCCGTCTTTTCGGATGGTTGTTGTAGAAAATTCTACAGTGGCTCTATTGTATTTTCGCACCAATTCGCGGAAAGTAGAGGTTTGTGCCTCGGCGTTTTGAGGTGCGAATACTCCAATGGCAAGCATTAAAATGGATAGTAATTTTACTAATTTCATGGTCATGCGTTTTTAGTTAGTGCCTACTCTTTAAAGGATTTTCGGCTTACTCCTTTGTTTTGATTGGTGGTTGACGTAGTAGTGTTGAATTTTTTTGAGGGATTTTCTTTAACATGTTTCCTACCTCTCAAAAGGTCATTCTATTTTTGTATTTTTAATACAAAATCTCAATCCACATCCCCTCCGCCATCAGTCTTAATGAGGTAAAAACCATCGCCATCGTAGCTGCCCACAGCGATATACCCGCAGTCGTCCGTTGCTTGGATAGCATTAGCTTCATCGTAGCCGCTACCGCCAAAGGTTTTTTCCCATTGAGCGTTGCCATTAGCATCGGTTTTTATCAAATAGGCATCGCTACTGCCTGCCCCTTGCCCGTAGGTATAACCCGCTAATAGGTAACCGCCGTCGGAGGCAAGACTAATGGCATTTGCCCAATCGCTGTCGCTACCGCCAAAGGTTTGCTCCCAGAGCATATTGCCATTGGCATCGGTTTTTAGGAAGTAAACATCGTTGCCGCCCGCTCCCCAACTGCGCGTACCGCCCGCCAGCACATACCCGCCATCGGGTGCAGACACAATGGCATTTGCCCAATCTGCATCACCACCGCCCAAGTTTTTTTCCCATTGCGTGTTGCCGTTGGCATCGGTTTTTATCAGGTAAATATCACCGCTACCAGCGCCCTGACCGTAAGTGCTGCCAGCCAATACATATCCGCCATCAGAAGTACAAAGAATCGCGCTTGCCCAGTCCGCACCTGTTCCGCCAAAAGTTTGCTCCCATTGGGCGTTGCCGTTGGCATCGGTTTTTATCAGATAAACATCATTCGTTCCGCCACTATCCGTACTACCTGCCAATACATATCCGCCATCAGGAGCAACCGCCATTGCATTAGCCAAATCATTGCTACTGCCACCAAAAGTTCTTTCCCATTGAGCGTTGCCATTGGCATCGGTTTTTATCAGATAGGCGTCTTTGTTGCCCGTTCCGCTATCCGTTTTGTAACCCGTCAGTACATAACCGCCGTCGGGTGCAGACAGCAAGACATTAGCCAAATCATCGCCACTGCTGCCAAAGGTTGCCTCCCACAACGTACTGCCGTTGGCATCTGTTTTCATCAAAAAAACATCCCTGCTGCTACCTCCCGCCTGCGTGGACGTGCTACCGCCCATTACATAACCTTCGCCGGATGCAGTGACGACACTTTGACAAGTGTAAGCATCGGACGCATACGAATGATGCTCAAATGTAATGTTGTGATTGACTTGAATCGTTTGTGTAAAAACATCTTCGATAGCAGACCATGAAGCGGTCAGGCTAACAGCATAAGTTCCGGGGCTTGTGTAGTGATGTGTAGGGTTTTCTTCGGTGCTGGTATTACCATCTCCAAAATCCCATAGATAGGAGGTAGCACCCAATGATGTGTTGATAAATTCTACGGGACATTTTTCCCATAATTGCTCGCCCGATACCTTAAAATCTGCCGTAGTAGGAATGGCATCATCATCTTGGCAGGCAAAAGTTAAGAGCATCATAGCGCATAATACGAGTGTGAATAATGTACTTTTCATAGTGTGTGTTTTACAGTGTGATAAAGGATTTTCTCATAAAACGTGTTTTCCTCCCCCCAACCCCCTCCAAAGGGGGAGACAATACATTGAAAATCAACCGACTCTCCCCCTTCGGAGGGGGTTGGGGGGAGGAAAAGGGTAAATTTCATCAATCACTATTTAGTTGATTATCAGTCAGTTAGTTTTTTGTAAGAAAACCCTTCAGTGTGATAATAGATTTAATTTTGAATCAATGAATATTGAGTCAATACCCCAACTCACTGATTATCAATAGCTGTTTTGGTTATACAGGACATAGGATGCCTGCTCGACATAGCATGACGCTTTGCCAAATGGCATCAAAAACAAATACATTTTGTGCTATTCTAATGAGTCTGACTTCGTTTAGGGTTAAAATTTTGTTTGGATAAAAGTAAAGTGATGTATTTTGGAGCTTGATTATTTGAATGAACGGGTGGTGTTTGGTCTTATTAATTTTTCATACTATGATTTTAGTTTTTGTTTGTAAAAAAATATACCGCCGCGACTACATGTACAAAATTAAGCACATAAAAAACACCACGCATGACAAAAAATCGAGGTAAATCATAAAAACAAACACACATTTTATAACATAACAATATGACAATCAGATATTTATAAGCAAATAAAATAAAATAAATAAGGTATAATTTTCACTCATAAAATATTTGTTGTATATTTATCGGACAATTCAAACAAATAGGCATAAAATTAAAAATAATCTTACTCAACACATTGATTATCAATTACTAAAAACAAAACTAAAAAACCTTAAAATTTGGAATTTGATAATCTACATTCCCTCAAGATTATGCCAAGACCACCACTCTGTTTCGACCTGATAAAATCGTTGGAAAAAGCTGAAAAAGCCCACTTCAGGCGACATCTCTCCTACCAACCAAGCAAGGGCGAGCCTGCCATATATGTCAAATTATTTGATGAACTGGATAAAATGAAGGAGTATGACGCAGAACGTTTGAAGCGTAAATTCAAAGGAGAGAAATTTCTAAAACATCTATCTGCTTCGCTTAGTTATCTGTACAGTTCACTGCTCAATAGCTTGGTGGATTATCACGCCAAAAAAGATGATGAACTCCGTGCCGACGAAATGATAGGGGAAATTCGGGTTTTGTTTCAAAAGCAACTATACGACCAATGTGCGCGACAGATAAGAAGTGCCCGAAAATTCTTTGAAGAACGTGAATACCATCAACACCTTTACAAACTATGCGCTTACGAATATAACTTGCTAGCAAAGCAAATGCCGCAGGATGAAATTGAGAAATTAAAGCGAGTAAACAAAGAACGAAGAGCTTATCTGCAAAAATTGGATGATGAACTATTGATATTTGACCTATACAACAAATTACACCGATACGACAGGGAAAAACAACTCAACCCGAATCGGGGTTTTATAAAAGAAATAAGAGATTTGTCGCATCGGCTGAAGGAATTGGAAGTCGGGTTCGAGATTGGTTCAACAAATTTTAAGTTATTTTACACACTGTCCACAGAGCTTTTGTACTACATTAAAAATCAGCCAATTAAATCACTATATGCTGCACATCGCTACGTGGGGTTACGCCGTGATTTACCGAAAAAACTTCGATATAGTCAAGATGCTGATTTGGACGTTGTGGGCAATCATATCACAAAGTCTATTGAAATGTGGTTTGTAGATGAGGTGGAATATTGGCTGCCCGAATTGGAGATAATAGCTACGCAAGATAAAAACCTGCGACATCGGGTGGACTTGATGAATTGGCATTTTCGCTTTCAATCATTGCTTTTGCGTGGGCAAGTTGACAAACTCACAGACTTGGTCGGGGCATTGATGAATACATTGGATATTTTGCAGAAAAAAAATACAGCATATTACCGTGTATTGCTATTTGAGAATTTGGCATTATACCATTTTCTGATGGGTAATTTTGAGGAAAGCCTTGAATGGATTAATCGTATTTTTGAGGAAAAAGATACCGACGATTGGGTGCGAAAACTTACCATCAATTCGCACCTTATGGAAATCATGGCGCATTTTAATCTCGGAAATTATCAACTCATTCAAAGCCTTTGCCGGAGTTTTAAGCGTACTGCAAAAAACTTAGAACATGATGATAATGAGTTTGTTGAAGAAATAAAATGGGCAAGAAAAATGAAGCGTTTGAAAAATTATATATTGCCCAGACAAATCAATGATTTTATCGAAACGCTATTACCGGAAGGCTATTTTGCCATTCCGCCGAATTACCGTATAGTATTGATGAGTGTTTGGGCGCAAGCGCACCACAAGAATATTTCATTAAGCGAATCATGGACACAACATGCGGAAGATATTATAACAGAAATGAAATCAACAACGGGTATGGATAGTTTGTGTTTTGAGGAAAAAGCGGCGAAAAATCCGATGGATGAAGTGTTGGTAAAAATATAGGTTCTTTGACAAATCCAGTGAAATTGCCTTCGCGCACCCTTCACTTCCCTAAAGGGCTAGCTCTACACGGCTCATTTTGTGTGGGGCTTCCTTTAGGACAGAGGCGCGGGGAGGCAAATAATAAGTTTCCTCCACTGGATTTGTCAAAGAACCAAAATATAAAACAGCGACTCACGAAATTGTAAGCCGCTGTATCAAAATTGTTTAGTAACGAAAGAACTATTTTACCCGAATACTCCCTTGCACAAGAACCCCTGCACTTCGATTGCTTTGCGCTACATGCAGTGTTGCCTCAAAAGTTTGTAAGGCTTCCAAGCTCCCGATGTTGCGGCTGGTGCTGACGCCGTTTTCTACCGATTCGAGGGTAATCACCAACTCTGCACCGGAAATATCCAAATCTCCTATACGAGAAGTAGGAATCTCTACAGAACCGATACGACTACCCGCAGAAAAGTCAATCATCTCATTATAGATTTCCAGACTTCCTGCCTGCAGTTTTAGTCGGAATATACCTGTCGGGAGTTCGTTCGAGAGGTATTCAATTCTATCCAATTGAATCTCGATTTTCGGGTTGTTGTTAAGGTCATTTGAGTTAGCGGAAGATATATCTCCGGCGGTTAAATGACTGATTAGTGCAAACATGCCAATGATAATGGCGATTAATACGTTTTTCATAGTAAAATAATTTTGAATGATTTAAATAATGTAATATACAGTATATATTTCACTTTTTCTTAATACCCCCCCCCGATTGATACTTTTTTCTTATGTGAATTATCTATTAATAATTTATACTTATTAATATGTTTTTATTCTTGTATTTATTCGAAGAAAAAAACATTCTACTGAACAACGATTTTTGATAATTTGTATTTAATTTATTATCGAGTAAATGTGTGGCTCAAATTTAAGTGTAAAATTAGAACGCGGACTATCTCCCCCTTTGGAGGGGGAGATGCATCGTGCTTTCTTTTTAAATTTCGTTATAAAAATTAACATTCAGACAAATACAATTTAAATAAAATTATTGTTCTTTGACAATTTTTGCAAAAAGAGAAATTAGTGAGTTTATTCTGATTTTAGGAAATTCTTAAAGATTAGTTTTTCACGCTGTTCCACCCCCCAGCCCCCTCCAAAGGGGGAGATTCTTCGCGTCAATCTCCCCCTTTGGAGGGGGCTGGGGGGTGGAACACGCAAAGCACAAATCTTTAATTTTGTTCCAAATGCAAAAATTGTCAAAGAACCTAAAATTATCATTCAGTAGAGTAAGAAAAAAGTGGTAAAAGGAAATATTTAAATGTATAAAATTTTGACTTACAACAAAAAACCTATAAGGTTTTGAAAACCTTATAGGTTTGTAATTCTCGGAAAATTGCTTGTTAAAAACAATCGAAGAAGCAATAATCTGAAAACAAGTCAGTTCAAAAAGAACTATTCTACCCGAATACTTCCTTGCACAAGAACCCCTACACTTCGGTTGCTTTGCGCTACATGCAGTGTTGCGTCAAAAGTTTGTAAGGCTTCCAAGCTACCGATATTGTGGCTGGTACTGACGCCGCTTTCTACCGATTCGAGGGTAATTACCAACTCCGCACCGGAAATATTCAAATTTCCTATACGAGAAGTAGGAATTTGCACCGTGACAGTTCGGTTCAGAGAAAAGTCAATAATCTCATTATAGATTTCCAGACTTCCTGCCTGCAGTTTTAGTCGGAATGTACCTGTCGGGAGTTGGTTCGAGAGATACTCAATTCTATCCAATTGAATCTCAATTTGTGGGGTGTTGTCAAGGTCATTTGAATTAGCGGAAGATATATCTCCGGCGGTTAAATGACTGATTAGTGCAAACATGCCAATCATAATGGCGGTTAATACATTTTTCATAGTGAATGTTTTTTTGCAATACAAAACTTCTTGCCTGTCAGCCTTATCTGCGTTGTTGGCGATGCTTACTTTTCCGGAATTTTCGGCATGCTCCTCTGCTGAGATGGGGTTGGACATGGGAAAGCCTGTCCGCGATACCTGTGTATCCGGTGACGCTTTCAGAGTTTTTTAGGAACGAGGCGTAAATAAATTTACATGTTTGGGTAGCTTATTTTGCGTTTAGTTTTTGCTTTTAAAGCAGGAGTTTATCGGGATAAATGACTGATTTCAAAGTGAAAAATATCCCGATAGCTATCGGGAAAAAGAAGCAGCCAAAATGTAAATTTATTTTTGCCTCGTTCCTCATTGCGTTAAATGATTAAATTTGCACTAACATGTTTTCGACTTTTCAAAAAGTCATTCTGTTTTTCATTTTTTTTTAGAAAAAAATCATACACTCAAAAAAAATATGTATATTCGATGACCTAAAAGCCCCACAAAGACATATAATAATACACCACGAATTATGGACGACAAGAAAATCTATGACCTGCTCCGTTCCGACAACCGGAAGCAGGAGAATGAAGGATTAAAATTGCTCATTCAGGAGAAAGCATACCTGATGCGAAAGCATGGTAAGCGTATTCCGGCTTATTTTAATGATGAGGATAAACACAGCGTTTTTATTTATGGAATATTTAAATTGTTTGAAAAAATTAAGGCGGGTAAATTTGAATACAAAAGCAAGGGTTCTCTTGAGGCATTTCTCTTTATCTTGATAGATAGAAAAATTTTGAATCAGATTAGAAGGAAAAAATTAGATGAATTCACGGTATTGCATGCAAACCTTTTTTCAATAACCGATAAGCCATTTGAAGAAGAAACATTGGAAAGCGTCAGCCGGATTTTTCAAACCAAACTTGGTCAAATGTGTCAGCAAATCATGTTGATGTATCATGTCGATAGAATGAAATTGGAAGAGATAGCCGAAGCGATGAACTTAGCACATGGTACTGTCAAAAACAACAGTTCAAAATGTATGAACGAACTCAAAAAACTCATTAAGGAAGACCCAAACTTAGGGAATTATCTCAGAGGACTCTTAAAAGATTAATCATGAAATACACAGAAATCATAGATAAATATTTGGACGGCGAAATGACGCCCGAAGAAGCCACCGCCTTCGAACAACAAGTCAAAAACGACCCCGACCTCGCCTACGCAGTCAAGCTACACCAACTCGCCATCGAAGGTGTACAGCACAGTGAAGATGCTGATTTTCAGGAATTTAAAAATAGAATAGAAAGCGACGTGAAAGACGAGACGCCTGTTGTCCCGTTAAAACCCAAGCGTTCCAATACAGTACGTTGGGCAATGCGGATAGCGGCAGTATTAATACCATTATTGCTCTTATATTTTCTATTTCCTTTTACCCAAAAGGAAAATAATCCGCTTGCAGCTACCGGCACCCAACTTATCGAACTATACGTAGGAGGCAGCAAAGGCGTTCCGGTACCACAGCCTAGTCCACTCGGCGAAGCCATTCAATTATTCCAACAAAAAAATTACCCGGCTGCCATCGCATCATTTGACCAAATCATCAAAGAAAATCCCGAAGACCGCCCCACCGCCTTATTCCTAAAAGCAGACGCCCTATACCGACTCGACAAAAAAACGGAAGCCCGAAAAACACTGGAAAGAATCTGCCCCGAAGGAAATGACGAAACGCTTTGCGAAACGACCCAAGACATCCTTGAGAAGTATAATGCGACAATGCGTTAATGATGTAATGCGACAATGATGCAATGATGCAATGCGATAATTCCATGATAGGAAAACATTGTCGCATTAACGCATTACATCATTGTCGCATTATCGTATTATCGCATTAACATTTGTTTTCCCCCGAAAAATCCCCGAACTTGTGTCATTTCCACCAAATCCAACGTCGAAATGGTGACGAGTGATTAGTGAATAGTGATTGGTTAAAAGATTTCGTGTAGCGAAACCTAATCACAAATCACCAATCACCAGTCACCAATCACCAAAACATGAGCAAAAACAAGCAATTTATCCGAAACATGATGATACGTCTGCCGATAGTCCTTGCAGTAGGGGCATTGATTTACTTTGCCTTTCCATATCTCCAACCGAAAGTAGAGGAAACCCCCGAAGTGCCACAACTCACCGAAGCCGAAATATTGGAGCAAAACTGGGTCGATTCCATCTATAATGTCCTCACCGAAGACGAGCGCATCGGGCAAACCATGATGATACGCGCCCACTCCGACAAGGGGCGCGACTATGAGCAAAAAGTCATGGATTTGGTCAAGACCTATCGCGTTGGTGGCTTGTGTTTTTTTCAAGGCACACCACGCCGACAAGCCGAATTGCTCAATGACTATCAAGCCAATGCACGGCTGCCACTCATGGTCTCAATGGATGCGGAGTGGGGACTCGGAATGCGCTTCAAAGAAGCGGGTTTTAGCTTTCCGCGACAACTCGCGCTTGGTGCCATTTCCGACAATCGACTCATCTATGACATGGGCGCAGAGGTCGCCCGACAATGTAAGAGATTGGGTGTTCACGTAAACTTTGCGCCAGTCGTGGACATCAATAACAACCCCGACAATCCCGTTATCAATGACCGTTCTTTTGGTGAAGACCGTTATAATGTAACCGCAAAAAGCTATATGTACGCCACAGGTATGCAAGACAATGGCTTGATGGCTTGCATCAAACACTTTCCCGGACACGGCGATACAGACGTGGACTCTCACTACGATTTACCCATTATTCCGCATGGACTCAATCGCTTGGATAGTGTAGAAATGTATCCGTTTAAAGTCTTGGTACAGCAAAAAATTCAGAGTGTGATGATGGCGCATTTGTCCATTCCCGCTTTGGATGATACGCCCAATTTACCATCTTCACTTTCTCCGAAAATTACAACAGATTTGTTGAAGGAAAAAATAGGTTACGAAGGCTTGATTTTTACAGATGGATTGGGTATGCAAGGCGCACGAAAGCATTTTGCGGATGGCGAAATCGAAGTCCGCGCACTCGCTGCCGGAAATGATGTCTTGCTACTTCCGCCCGATGTGCCGGTGGCGTACTCTGCCATTAAAAAAGCCCTCAACGAAGGCACACTGACTTGGAGCAGAATTGAGGAAGCCGTCAAGAAAATTTTGCATGCAAAATATCGTTTGGGTTTGACTTCGTTTACGCCCGTCAGTCTGACCAATTTGGAGCAAGATTTAAGTCCGCCCAAAGCATTTCTTTTGAAAGAAAAACTTATCCAACAATCACTCACGACTGTTCGGAATTATGATAATATTTTACCCGTAAAAAACACAAAAAATATCGCCACGCTCGCTATCGGAGAAACGACAAGAACCGAGTTTCAAAAATCCGTTGACCAATATGGGGCAATTACCCATATTAATCAAAGTAAAAATATTTCAGCAGCACAATCAACGGCTTTGTTGAATAAATTGAAATCGAAAGATTTGGTCATCGTGAGCCTACACGATATGAGCAAATATTCCAGAAAAGAATTTGGTGTCCCGCTGGCGGTGCGTGGTTTTTTAGAAAAATTAAATCGACAAAATAAGGTTATTTTAGTCATCTTTGGCAGCCCGTACAGCTTGCGATATTTTGATGATTTTAATCATGTAATGCTTGCCTATCGTGAAGATAATATGGTGCAGGATATAGCGGCACAAGCTGTATTTGGCGCGATTGGCACAAGCGGAAAACTCCCCGTAACCGCCTCTTCATTAAGCACTTACGGGACAGGCGTACCTACACAAAGCCTTATGCGACTCAGCACGGCAAAGCCCGAAATGGTTGGCTTCGATGCAGGATTATTGCAATTTGGCGTGGATTCGATTGCCAATTATGCCATTCAAATCGGCGCGACGCCCGGCTGCGTGGTCTTGGTAGCAAAAGACCGAAAAATAGTCTATAAAAAAGCCTACGGATACCAGACCCAAGCCAAGAAACGCCCCATGCGTACCGACGATATTTTTGACCTTGCTTCGGTCACGAAAGTAGCTGCCACGACCCTCTCGCTCATGAAATTATACGACGAAGGCAAGGTCGATATTAACCAAACGATGAGTGCTTATATGCCCGAATTGAGGGGTACGAATAAGCAAGATTTAGTGATAAAAGATGTACTCGCACATCGTTCCCGCCTCTTTCCGTGGATTCCTTTTTACGAAGAAACATTGACCAAACGCGGCAAGCTGAAAACGAGTGTTTATCATGGCAAAAAATCGGATAAATACAGCGTTCAGGTCGCGAATAATATTTATATGAACAAAAGCTATGTTGATACGATTTGGAAACGCATACACGACTCTGAATTGCGGGATAGAATGGAGTATAAATACAGCGATTTAGGGATGATTTTGTTTAGTAAAATGGTCAATGATGTCACGGGAAAACCCCTGAATGTATATGCCGAAGAGCAGTTTTACGCGCCACTCGGTTTGGCGTCTGTTGGTTATTTGCCCCTCAAAAAACATGATAAAAATCGCCTCGTTCCCTCTGAGAATGACGGCTATTTTCGTGGACAGGTTTTGCGCGGACATGTGCACGATATGGGCGCGGCAATGCTCGGCGGTGTGAGTGGTCACGCAGGCTTGTTTGGCAATGCGGAAGATTTGGCGGTGATTTTTCAGATGCTCCTGAATGGCGGCGAGTATGGCGGCACACGCTATTTTCAATATTCGACGGTAGATTTGTTTACCAATCGACACCCAAGTGCCACCCGTCGTGGCATAGGATTCGATATGAAACAAACTGACCAGCGCGAAACTGCAAATATTGCCGCAGCTGCTCCGGCAAGTACTTTCGGACACTTGGGCTTCACAGGCATCAGCGCATGGGCGGATAAAGACAATCAACTGATTTACATCTTTTTATCGAATAGAACGTACCCGAAAATGACAAATTATAAATTGGGGAGAGAGGATATTCGTCCGCGTATTCAGCAGAAAATTTATGAGGCCTTCGTGAGGTAGTTGATTGAGTGTATAGAGTTTATTAGGTTTATTGAGTAGGATTTCTCGTAGAGAAATTGAGAGTGTTCAAAAAAGTGTGTCACGCAGAGGTCTGATAATCAACCCTCTGCGAACTCCGCGTTCTCTGCGTGACACAGAATATTGAACAGTTCCGAGAAATCTATCTATTCTATTTCCCCTCAATAAACCCGCCCCAAACCAAAAAGTAAGTTTTCCTGAAATTATCCCCGAATAAATAAGTTATCATTATCATTAACCATTAAAAAACGTTATCTTTGTTTATCAATACATTATATAAGCTCAAAATTTCTAACGAGAAACTCCACCTCACCTGATACTGCACTTACCAACAAATAAGGAAATTAGATTATATCATATTTGGAGACATCATATATATTCTAACAAAGAATAATTGGATATTAATTCATTATTCAAAACTAAACAAAGGCTATTATGACTATCACCCAATTGCAATACATTGTTGCAGTGGATACTTACAAGAGTTTTGCGAAGGCGGCAGGGTATTGCTATGTTTCGCAACCTGCGCTGAGTATGCAAATTAAAAAAATCGAGGAGGAACTTGATGTACTGATATTTGACCGCAGTCGAAAACCTGTACTGACTACCGATATTGGCGCGCGCATCGTAGAGCATGCCCGGGTAATCATGAAAGAGATACAGCGCATGCCCGAAATCGTCAAAGAACAGAAAGACGAAATCAGCGGAACTTTGCGTATCGGTATTATTCCCACATTGAGTCCTTATTTATTGCCGCTTTTCGTGACGGATTTCATGGAAAAATATGCGGATATTACACTCGTTTTTGAGGAATTACTCTCTGATCAAGTCGTCCAAAAACTCAATAACGACCAGCTTGATGTCGGTATTTTGGCAACTCCGCTCCACAAGAAATCTATTATTGAGATGCCTTTATTTTACGAAGGATTCATCTTTTACGGCTCACCGGATAGTGCTTTATTGAAGCAAAATCAAATCGCGCTTTCAGACCTGAATATCAATGAAATGTGGTTACTCAAACACGGACATTGTTTTCGGTCGCAAAGCATTAATATCTGTTCTGAACAACGCCCCGTAATCGGTCGGCGTATCCGATTTGAAAGCGGAAGTCTTGAGACGCTCAAAAAAATGGTAGAAGGACGCTTCGGCTACACCATCTTACCTGAATTATCTACACTAGACATGAGCGATAAGCAGAAAAAAAACGTTCGTGCTTTTGAAACGCCGATACCGACTCGCGAAATTAGTATGGTAATGCACCGAAGTTTTGTCAAGCAACGTTTGATTGAAATCTTACGCGATGAAATTCTCGACCACATTCCTGAAAGTATGAAAAATGAAAAACGCGGACGAGTCGTAGAGATTTCTGATTGAAGAACAATGAAAAAATAACTGCTTCATTTGGGCTAGATTATTTTCTTCCTCTTCCCTTACATTTTTTGAAGTGTAAAATACAAAATAGTAAAAGTGCTTGTACATGTACAAGCACTTTTACATTAGAGCATGTTTAAAAATTTTCTGCCTGATAACCAATCCCGAAAGCTTTCAGGATTGATTATCAGTTTGAAAAATTTTAAACATGCTCTTAATCCAAGATTACGACAAACTTTGATGCAAATACACTAAGGCAATTCCCTCCTCTTCTTTGAAATTTCTTCAATATATTTCCTGTTTTTTTAGAAAAAAGTAAATTTTGTCCTGTCACAATGCAAGCATTGTATTTTATGTCGCCGTGCAAACATAAATGACAAAAGAATGTTTATATGAATGTTAAAATGTCATACATTTGTTGGGCTATATTACCATTACAGAACTTTTGACACAAAAAGATGTATCTTGCCAAATATAATTTGGATTTCAAAGCGCGCTTATTACTTGCTCGTTACTTACTATCAAACAATATAATTCATTAATTATGAATACATTAAAAACTATCTGTTCTATACTCACCCTATCAATGATGGCTTACACTACTCAGGCACAAACACCATGTGTAGGAGGTATGGCTGCGGGATACCCTTGCAATAATGTTGATTTATACGCTATGATTCCTCTTGCTGACATGGGGTCATCGGGCGCAAACGACATTTGGGGATGGACCAGTACGGTCACCGGAAAAGAGTATGTCCTGATCGGGCTGTCGGAAGGTACAGGCTTCGTAGATATTTCAACTCCTACGGCACCTATTTATCTCGGCATGCTTCCTACTCAAACCAGCAATTCTACATGGCGAGATATCAAGACCTATCAAAATCACGCCTATATCGTCAGTGAAGCTGCCAATCATGGCATTCAAGTATTCGATTTATTACAATTGGATAATGTGACGAATCCGCCGATTACCTTTGAATCGCGCACTACTTTTGATGGACTTGGTACAAGTGGCGCGCACAACATCGTCATCAATGAATGTAGTGGCTATGCCTATGCTGTTGGTACGAATCAGTGCAGTGGCGGCTTGCTTGCGGTTGGTCTTAGCGACCCCGATGCTTTGACATTTGACGGTTGTTTTAGTGCTGCGGGCTATACCCATGACGCCCAATGTGTGGATTACATCGGACCAGACCCCGACCACGCAGGTAAAGAAATTTGCTTCAACTCCAATGGTAATAGTGGTTACGACCTTGCCATCGTGGATGTAGTCGATAAGACGGATATGACACTCATTTCTACAACTGCTTACGCCAATCGCGTATATACACACCAAGGCTGGACAACGGAAGACCAAGAGTATTTTTTGATGAATGATGAAATCGACGAAGGCAGCAACGGACACAATACCCGCACACACATCTGGGATATTCGCGACCTTGACGCGCCTATTTACATGGGTTACTTTGAAAGTGCCAATGCTTCTACTGACCACAATCTTTATGTAAGAGGAGACCGTGCTTACCTTTCCAATTATAGCTCAGGTTTACGAATTTACGATATTAGCAATATTGCATCTGCCTCGCTCACTGAAGTGGCGCATTTTGATGTTTACCCTGCTAATAATAATGTAGGTTACATCGGTACATGGAGCAATTATCCATATTTTGAAAGTAATGTCATTGCTGTTACCAATCGAAGCGAAGGACTCTTCCTCGTCAAATATGACCTCTGCGGTGACGGTACGCTCAATTGCAATGGAACGAGCCTCGTTTGTGGCGGCTCCACGTGTACGCCATGTACACGCACGGGCTGTGCCGGAGTGGATATGAATATCAATTTTGACGACAATCCGGACCAGACTTCTTGGGAAATTTTTAATGATAGTGGCGACCTCGTTGCCTCGTCTTATGGCACTTATGCTCTCGGAATGACCGATGCCGCACAAGGCGCATGTCTTGCTGATGGCTGTTATGAATTGGTCGTTTCGGATTCAGCGGGCGATGGTATGTGTCCGCGCCGTACTTCTACAGTGCTGACAGGTATCAATATCGCTACACTTGGTCTGGGTGGTGTATTCAATGGTATTCCGCGTGTGGGGCAGATGTGCGGAAATTATACACTTACCGATGCCAATGGTACAGAACTCGCTTCCGGCGGTGGTCGATTTGGCACTTCCGAAACCAATACTTTTTGTATATCAGGCGGTGTAGCAGAAATCAATTCACCGAATATCGGCAATTCATTCCAAAGCGATAATGATACAGCTACTCCGGGCATGACCATGCGCCCCAATTTGGTAAAAGACCAACTCACGCTCACGCATACATTAGAATCAGCGCAAACACTTCAATGGACTATCATTGATATGACAGGAAAAATCATTCGTCAAGAAACGTTTGATTCAAATACACGACAATTAGACATTAACGTAAGCGACCTGCACCCGGGCTTTTATTTTATGCAACTTACTGACGAACAACTTATTTTAACTGAAAAATTTATCAAAAATTAGTGATTGGTTTATGAAGTTTATTGAGTTTATAAAGTTTATTAGGTTTATTGAGTTTGTGAAGTAATTCGTTTTGTTTTGCAAAACGAATAATCTTTATGAACTGTATAAACTTAATAAACTCAATAAACTCAGTAAACCCAAATAAACTACACAACAAATAACTAAACTACACTTACATGAAATTTACAATCCAAACACTCGCCACACTTTTGATGGCAACACTAATGAGTGGCTTCCTACTGGCACAAAGCCAAGCCGAATTGAACATTATCGACAGCAATGTACGCGAATCTGCCAATGGCTTGGAAATGATTGAATCTGATATTGCTGAGTACGAAATCACCAGCTACCACACCAGTCAAAGAAGTGGCATCACCCACTACTACCTCCGACAAACACATAATGGTATTCCGGTTTATAATGCTGTAATGAATATACACGTCAAAGAAGGTGAATTATTCAAAATGGATAATCAATTTTTGAGGAATATTGAATCAAAAATTAATACCGACCAACCCGGCTTGGATGCCCGTACAGCCATCACGCGCGTAGCGCAAACGATGAATTACGACCAATCGGAATTGCCGCGCCTTGAAGAAATGAAAAGCGCGAGCCGTGTTCAAAAACAAATATTCACCAAAGGAAGTATTTCTCGTGTAGATATTCCTATTCAACTAATGTACCAGCCGATGGAAGACGGCACATTGCGTTTGTGTTGGGATATGTCTATTGCCGAAAAAGAAGATGCCGACTGGTGGAGCATGAGAGTAGATGCCCAAACAGGCGAAATTTTGCACCAACACAACTGGACGGTCTATTGTAATTTCGACGTGGATGAATGTGCCGAAGCAGGACATGTACACCACTATACATCCCAACAAAAAATTAAGCAAGAAGAAGAAGAGGCTAACGCTTCGTTTTTTCAGCCTGATTCTTACCGAGTATATCCTGACCCGGTAGAAAGTCCGATTCATGGTAGCCGCACACTCGTTGTCAATCCGGCTGACCCGGTAGCATCGCCATTCGGTTGGCATGATACCAATGGCGCGGCAGGTGCAGAGTTCACTATTACAAGAGGTAATAATGTACACGCACAAGAGGATGCCAATGGCAATAACGGTACAGGTTTTAGCCCTGACGGTACAGCTTCTTTGGACTTTGATTTTGCATTAAATTTAAATGCAAGCCCAAATTCTGACCCGGCTCGTTCGGCAGGTATCACCAACCTTTTTTACTGGAACAATCTCGTACACGATGTCTGGTATCAATATGGTTTTGATGAGGCGAGTGGTAATTTCCAACAAAATAACTACGGACGCGGCGGATCAGGTGGTGACTACGTATTTGCAGATGCACAAGACGGAAGTGGTACGAATAATGCTAACTTTTCAGCACCGGCAGATGGTGGTAATGGAAGAATGCAAATGTTCCTTTGGACAGGTGCGTCGGCAGGTGTGCTCAACGTTAATTCACCCGGCACTATTGCGGGGGGCTATACTACGACTGCGGCACAGTTCGGACAAGGTTCATTTAATGTTACGGGCGATCTTGTGATAGTTGATGATGGTAGTGGTACACCCACAGAAGGTTGTGGCGCACTCACCAATGCAGGAGCTATCAACGGAAATATTGCCATAGTTGACAGAGGAAACTGCGAATTTGGTTTGAAATGTCTCAATGCACAAAATGCAGGGGCTATCGCGGTGATTGTTTGTAATAATGTAGCAGGTGCTACCATCGCAATGGGACCGGGCGCTGACGGAGCAAGTGTGACTATCCCTGCGGTAATGATCACGCAAGCAGATTGTGCGACTATCCGAGCACAGATACCAACCGTAAATGTTAATCTCGTATCCGGTAGTTCGGCTGATAGAGATGGTGACCTTGACAACGGTATCATTGCACACGAATACGGTCACGGTATTTCTATCCGCCTCACAGGTGGTGCAAACAACAGCGGCTGCCTGGGTAATAATGAACAAATGGGAGAAGGTTGGTCAGATTGGTTTGGTTTGATGATGACCATTGACCCGACAGATACACGTACAAATGTACGTCCTATTGGTACATTTGCACTCGGACAAGGCATTACCGGAAGTGGTATCCGTACTTATCCTTACACCACTGATATGGCTGTCAACCCACACGTTTATACCGACATTGGAGGCGAGGCAATACCCCACGGCGTAGGTTCAGTATGGTGTGGTATGCTCTGGGAAATGACTTGGGATTTGATTGATACTTACGGCTTCGACCCTGATATTCATAACGGTACAGGTGGTAATAATATCGCGATGGCACTCGTCACTGAAGGTTTAAAATTGCAACCATGTAGTCCCGGTTTTGTAGATGGTCGTGATGCGATTCTTGCTGCCGACCAAGCACTTTACAATGGTGCTAATCAATGTTTGATTCGATTCGCTTTTGGGCGTCGCGGCTTAGGTGATAATGCTTCGCAGGGAAGTTCGGCAAGTGATACTGATGGCTCAAATGACTTCAACGTAGCCTGCGGACCTCCAACGTGTGATGACGGTGTACTCAACCAAGATGAACAAGGTGTAGATTGTGGTGGTGCAACCTGTGGTGCTTGTCCGCCGGATGCTTGTACGGATGTTGACCTTGCAGGAATTATATCATATGATACCGGTGACAACGACCAGGGTACGGCTACACTTCAAAATGGAGGTACAGAAGTACTCATCACAGGTAATGGTTGGAAAGCAATCGATGTCAGCTACAACTTTACAGCGAGTACAGTACTTACATTTGAATTTAGAAGTACAACACAAGGTGAAATTCACGAAGTTGGTTTTGATAATGATTTGATATTCGATGCACCACACCGTATCGTGATTTATGGTAATCAGGGTTTTGCCGGAACATTCTCCAACCCAACCTACACAGGTAGCGGCAACTGGGAAACGTTCACCATTCCTATCAATGGTCAGATTACAGGTACATTCCAATACGTGGTACTCACGGCAGATGATGACGCAACGGGTAATGGTATTTCCGAATTTAGAAATATTCAACTTTTTGAAGATAATAATAATAACTTGATTTGCGACTCTACACCCGCATGTGCAGGTATCGACCTCGACATCAACTTTGATGGTGATCCGCAGCAGACCAGTTGGGAAATCACCGATGCAAGTGGTACTGTGGTACAATCTTCCGGGGGTGCTGTTTACGGTACAGGCTTGGCGAATACTAACCTGCAACTACCTGATGTTACCTGTTTACCTGATGGTTGTTATGATTTGACTTTTATGGATTCGGGCAATGATGGTATGTGTCCGCGTCGTACTACTACGGTATTGACGGGTATTAATATCGCTACACTTGGTTTGGGCGGTGTATTTAATGGTACTCCGAGAGTTGGAGTGTCCAGTTGTGGTGATTATACGCTGACGGATGCTGCGGGTACAGTACTTGCTTCCGGTGGTGGGCGTTTTGGTGCTTCCGAAACGAATAATTTCTGTATTTCAGGTGGTGTTGCTGTTCCTTTATGGCAAAGCGACGAAATCTACGCGAGAACAATAACAGAAGGTACGACCAACACGCTTGAATTATTACCAAATCCGGCACAAGACAATGTGACGATTTATTATAATGTAACAAACGACCTTAATATCGACATTCATGTAGTCGATATTACGGGTAAAATCGTCCGTGAAATTGCGCGTGATGCCAATGATGCGAACCAAGTACAGGTCAATATCAACGATTTGACTTCCGGTTTCTATTTCGTGAGATTAGTTTCGGGTGATACTGTTTTATCTAAGAAATTTGTAAAACAATAGGATGAATTTTGATGGAGTGAATGTTGATTTTTGAATAATTCTAAGTACAAATTCAATCTTTATAGGAATTTAGAATTTGAATTCATTCAATCAATGAAAATATAATTTAAAGGACATCGGGCTTACCTGATGTCCTTTTTTATTAGAACTACTCTACATGAGAAAAATATTTTTCATAATATAAGGGAAGAGGAAGAAAATAATCTACCCCAAATGAAGAAGTTATTTTTTTTATATGTTTGGCTAAATTTGACGCGTCCCGAATGCTTTCGGGATAAGGAAGATTTAGTGAAACATATAAGAAAAAGAACAATTCAGACGGGTAGATTATTTTTTTCGTCTTCCCTAATTACTTGTTTCAGCCACGAATGCACTAATTTTTTTACGAATTTATTGATACAATGTCTTCGCCAAATTATGAATTATGAATTTTGAATGACAAATAAATTTAAATCTTATTTTATTTTTTACTGATAATTAATAATTAACAAATTATACATTTTTCATCATTCAAAATTTTTCATTCAAAATTCATAATTGGCGAACATATTGTTGATAATCACTTGATAATTATTCGTGCATTCGTGGCTCATATTATCATTTTAAATTTTTCTCACGTAAAGTATATTGGAACAACAAAATCAGTTTTAAGATTTCCTTAACTATCGCTATTATCACACCTCCGTTAAGTAATCCCAAGACCACTCTTTAATCTAATTTCATTTTAGTACTTTTGCGCGTTCAATTGTTTTATTGCTTCATTGTTTTATGGTTCAATTGATAAAGAAATTTTGCAAAGCAAAATTCACTACAACAATATAACTATGAAGCAATACAACAATGAAACAATCCAACAATTATTTTTTATGGATTTCAAGAAACTAAGTACAATAGTCGGCTGGGTCGTATTTGCGATAGCAGCAACAGTATATATTCTCACAGCAGAGCCTACGGGCAGCCTCTGGGATTGTGGTGAGTTCATCACAGGTGCCTACAAGCTCGAAGTGGTACACCCGCCCGGTGCGCCTATGTTTATGATGGTCGGGCATATATTCACCACGATAGCGCAGGTACTTTCAGACGACCCCGCGATGATAGCTTATTCTGTCAATGTGATGTCGGGTATTTGCACGGCATTTGTAGCGATGTTCATCTGTTGGATAACGATGATTTTATCCAAAATGACCGTTGTAGGACGCAGCAACGAAATGACCAACGGACAAATGTTTGCTGTACTCGGCAGCGGACTTGTAGCAGGTTTGGCAACTACCTTTGCCACTTCCGTCTGGTTTTCTGCGGTGGAAGGCGAGGTGTATGCGATGGCGAGTTTCTTTACCGCGATAGTGGTATGGGCAGTCGTGAAGTGGTATCACATGGAAGATACGCGCCAGGCAGACCGCTGGTTGGTATTTGCCATGTTTATGGCGGGGCTTTCTTTGGGGGTTCACCTGTTGAGTTTGCTGACTTTGCCGGCGATGGCTTTGTTGTATTATTACAAGAAAACGGAAGAACC
>Ga0209186_1001111_pt1 | contig 20369 bp, 14 predicted proteins | sample SidtaG_FD_187426 | JGI IMG/M metagenome (GOLD analysis project Ga0209186, IMG submission 187426) | Marine algal microbial communities from Sidmouth, United Kingdom - Sidmouth_Male2 metaG (SPAdes) (version 2) | ecosystem: Host-associated > Algae > Red algae > Unclassified | place: Sidmouth...
CACTTACGTGCCCTTGAACTCATCTTTGCGATACCCACGTGCTCTAAATTTGGTGGATGAAGCCATGGCATGTTCTACCATTCTTGGCCGCAGGCCGGAACAGCCAGTCCTTTCGTTCGCTCCATTCGCTTTCAGCCCGAAATGCAATCTATGGCCATTCCCCTGTCCCCATTCCCTTGTCCAAGAACAAGTACGCCGGGGTACGTGAGGTGCGGCGCCCATTCAGGGCGGATTCACTTGGTGTGGGCCGGTTACAAAACCGGTCGCATCCATTCAGGTCGCGCTTCACTTGAATGACCCCAATTGGGCGGGGAGATCCGGCGACGCGTTGGCTACGGATTTGAACCATGCTATTGAGGCCATCGGAAAATGGGATTGGAAGAAGGGCATGCTATTTGCCCGTGGGAAATGACTATTATGCGGGATAATCCCTGCGCTCTGGGATCACTGTGAGTTTAAATGATCCAGAATATTACATGGATGTGCACTAGCAATGCCTAGCTCGCCTAGCTCTCAGTCCTCGGACGGAGGATTCGAGAGCAGTTGGAGCGTGATGGCCGGTGACTCTTTTGAGGCTTGGATGGTCCACTGGTCCCAGATGCTGTCGTCGGCGGCTTTTTGTTGGTGGTATTTCAGCGAGGCCTCTGGGTGCGCCTCTTCGAACGCGACCTCCAAATCCTCTGGTGTCAGTCCGCTGGCGTGGCGGGCGCTCAGCCATTCGGCGAGCGGTTCGGCGGCACGACGTTCGCGGGTCTGCTGTTCCATGTTCAACGCGCCAACCAAGCCCGAACCCACAATGGTGACGGTGAGCAGCAAGAGCAGAAGGGCGACAAGAATCTCGATCAGAGAAAAGCCCTGAACCGACCGATCGTCACCAACGTCGGCCTGCATCGCTCAAAAATCCGAACTTGAAATATCGGTCGCCGCTTCTTCCCCGCCAGGTTCTCCGTCGGAGCCATAGCTGATAATTTCGTAGGGCTGGCCGTCTTTGCCGGGGGAGATGTAGATGAACTCGCGCTTCCATCCGTCCATCGGTAATTTGGTGCTGTCGAGAAATCCGCCAGCGGGATAACGGCCGGTCACGCCAACTGGCTTGTTGATTAGCGCGTCAAGGCCCTGGGCGGTGCTCGGGTAGGCGCTGAATTTGCTGCGGTACATTTTCAGGCCGGTGTCGAAATTTTTGATTTGGGCTTTGGTGGCGGTGATGGCCGCTTCGTCGGGCGCCCCCATGATGTTTACGGCGACGACCGCAACCAAGATCGAGATGATCACCACGACCACCATGAACTCGATCAGCGAGAAACCTGCAGAAGCCTGTCGACGCAGGCGATCGGTGAAGCGTGATGAATGGGAACTATTTTTCATGCCGGGAAATGTGGATTCGGTTCAGGGATCAGACGGGGGAGGGCCTGACCGTGTTCATTCTGATTCCGTAATAAAACCGATCTAAAATCCGAGGGCGACTTCAGAATTTGGGAAGGCCAGTAGCCAGATTTGGGCGTAGATTTTCCAGTCGTCTTCGTCGTTGTCGTCGATGGCGGAGATGAAATCGCCGGACCGGTAACTGCCACCGATTCCGTAGCCGATGCAATCTGTCTTGTAGGTGGCGAGAATGCCTTGTTCCTCGAGCAGCGACTCCTCGAACGAATAGCGAGTGAACCCGTACAGCGAGTAACGGCGTTGCGGCGCATAGCCGTAGGATGCCTGCATGGTGTTGTAGACGTCGGGGCGGTAGACGTGGCTGACGCTGAAGAAATCCTGTTCTTGCGAGTTGAACATCACGGTATTTTCCGCTCGTTCGATCTCGCCTTCCTGATGGTCGTAGCCGATGCGCGAGTCGATTCGCATCCAGTCGCGGGCGCGGTATTCGGTGTCGAGAAAGATGTTGCTGAGGTTCTCGGGGTTGGGGTCGGCATCGGTGGATTCGGGGTCGATCTCGTACGCCGCAGAGAGGTTCACATCGAGAATGTCCTGCACGAACGAGGCCGGGCTGCCGTCGGGGTTGGTGGTGCCGGGGCGGACGCGTTTGGTCTGTAGTTTGTTGCGCAGGCCAAAGACGATATCGTGGCGTTCGTCGAGCCGGTCGATCAGGTCAAACTGGAAGATGTTACTTGGCCGCAGGTCCGGCTCGCTGGCGAAGGTGTAGGTGGCATAGGGTTCGAAGACATGACGCAAGCCCTTGCTGTCGATGTTGATGTAATCGTCGGAGAGGATTTTAAAGGCTTTGAACGAGGTCTCGAGGTCGAACTGCAGGATGCTGCGAATGTCGGAATCGCCGCCGACGAGGTTCTCGGTGAAGTTGGTGGTCACGCCGGTGACGAGGCCGTCGTCGTCGGTGGTGGTGACGATGTCGGTGCTGGTCTGGGTCGCGCCGAGGGTTTCGCCGTAGTAGGTGCCGAAGTAGGACGCGCGCGGGATCAGGTTGAGCCAACTGTTGTACTTCATCGGGTAACTGAGGGTGTGCGCGGTGTGGGCGCGTTCCGTTTTGAACTCCTGGAAGCCGGCGGCGGTCAGGCGGTCGTCGAACACGGCTTCGTAGATGCCGGCGGAATTGAAGGTATCGTAGTAGACGCCGGACTCACCGAGCGGCAGTTGAAAGGAGGAGAAGGTGACTTCGGGAAGGCGGTTGATGTTGCTGAAGTCTTCGGTGTTGAACTGGTTGTTGAGTTCGAGGCCAAGGCTGTAGTTGCGTTCGTTGTGCACCAGCGAGACGCGGTTTTCTGGTACCGGCATCACCCGGTATTCCCGGCTGAAGAAGTCGCGGGTGATTTCCTCGTCGGACCAGTAGTTGCCTTCGACGAACAGCGAGTCCTTGTCGGTCAAGGTGTGGTAGTGCGACAAGCGGAGGCGGTAGCGTTCCTCGTCGATGTCGAGCCCGTCGGCGCGTTCGCGGGTCTCTTGGCTGCTGCTGCGATAGGGCTTGTCGTCGAGTGCGAAGTAGCCGCTGAGGCGGCCACGCCATTCGGGGCGGGGTTCGAGGTAGTTGGGGTCGTAGCGGCCGCCGGGTGCGGCGGCGAGGGCGGCGTCTTGTTCGGCTTTGCCGACGCGGTCGGCCCACTCGAGGTCTTGGCCGACGCCGAAGCCGCGTTCGGAACGGAAGTCAACGTGGGTGGTGGTACTGAAGGCCTCGGCCGGGAACCAGGTGTAGGCCATCTTCAGGGTGGCGCCATCGCGGCTGCTGTAGCCGGGCAGCAGGTCGAAGTTGGTGGCCTCGCGTTTGAGGTCGAGGGTGTATTTGGGGCGGCCCAGTACCTTCAAGTCGTTCACATAGAAGCGGGCTTTGGTGGCGACGACAATCTCGCCATCATAGACATCGAGTTCTTCGGCGCTCATGTAAAACTCCGGCATTTTTCCGGAGAAGCGGTCGTAGGGGCAGGTGGTGACGATGGCGTTTTTCAGCACCACATGACCGCGGTCGATGGCGCGTCCTTCGGTGGCGGTGATATAGAACGGCGGATAGAACAATTCGGGGTTCGGCGTGGCGCCGATACCGGCTCCGCGCCAGTCGGGATTGGTGGGGTTGCCGCGTTCGGGTTGCCGGGCTTGCGTGGGTTGGCCGATGGGTTGGGTGTTCGGAACCGGCGTGGGCGTATAGCCGGGGGGCAGTTGGCTGTTGTCGGGGGTGACCTGGGAATTGGGTACGTTGGGGACGGCCTGCGGGGCGGGCGCTTGCGCGCCGCGTTCGAGGTTCCACGTGAGTTCGTCGAAGGTCCACGAACGCCCGTCGGGCTGGGTGACTTTGACATTGCCGGTGGCGAAGGCGTCCTTGGTGGTCCGGTCGTACGCCACCTGGTCGGCGGTGATGACCGAACCGTTGTGTTCGATCCGCACACTGTCGCTGAAGATGACGACATTCCGGGCGGATTGAATTTCTTGCTGCTCGGCGCGGATCATCAAGTCGCCCTCGCCCTGCTCAATGCCCTCGAAGGAAGGGAGGCCAACGTTCTGCGCGCGAACAAGCGGTGGGAACAGCATCGTGCCCGCCAAGAGCAGAACGATGAAAAACAGAAGCGTGCGTGGAGGACACGATGTGCTGATTCGCATGCTGGTGGTCGTGCTTCTGGTCGTGCTGATGGTTGTGCTGATGGTCGTACTAGTGGAAGATTTCATTCGCGGTGGCCGGTGCTTCTGGTGAGGGGCTGAGATTGTCCCGAGGCCCAATTGAATGCAACCGCGAACTGCCTTTTTCCAATGTCATTCCTTGCCGATCATTCCGCTTGCACAAAATCCCGTGGGTCCACCGCAACTCTCGTTTCGCTTCCGATCCGGCCGGTTCAGAACCGACATTCGAGTGTTCAATCTCAAGGGTTTACTACGTATTTTGATACCTTTTCACGATTCCGACACCTTGAGATATAAGCCCTCGCACAAATCAAACCACCCGAATCCCCGCAAACCTCACGGCCATCATTCCCGTCGATCAAGATGCCTGACACGCTTTCGTCTTCCACCGGGTCGGTAAAGCAGTAAAACGCGTTCCGGCCTTTGGCACGCCCTTGCGAAATTGCAAAAACACGAGTAGTGGAGCCCGTGCCAAATCAACCGACAACGCCCGTGAATGTCCCTTTCACAAGGTCCATTCGGTGGAAGCTTCTGCGCACATTGATTCTGTCGATGTTGCTGGTCGCCGTGCTAGCGATGGTGCTTCTGGTGATCGTCAGCGGACGCCAACAGCGGGAAGCCTACGAGGCCGACTTTCGGATCATGGGCGAGATGTTGGACAGCTACCTTACGCCGGCGTTGGAGTTCGACGACCCGGCGACCGCAGGCAATGTGCTACGCGGCCTCAACGGGAACCCGAAAGTGCTCGGTGCCAGCGTCCATGTGCAGGACGAAGTGTTTGCCCAGTACAGTCACAGATCGTTCAATCCGCCAATCGACATCGTGCCGAACACCTTCACTCGGCAGGGCAATCACCTGTTCTACGCCAAGCATTTGTCCTTTTTTCGTGGTCTCGACGAGAACCCCTCGCCCGCCACCCTGTGTCTGGTTGGGGACATGAGCGAAATCAATGCCTTGTACCACCGACAGCTCCTCTCCGTTCTTGCTGCCCTTTTGCTTGCCGGCTTGCTCGGCCTCGCGTTTGCATGGCGGGGGATGAACGATATCATGTTGCCGGTTCGGCGTCTGAGCAACCTAGTTGGTCGGGTGATCCGCTCCAAGGACTATCAAACCCGCCTGCCTTCGGAGACGGATGATGAAGTGGGTTTGCTGGTGCGCCGCTTCAATTCCATGCTCGATACCATTCAGGGGCGCGACGCCGAACTCCATCAGATCAACAACGCCCTCGAAGGACGCGTGGCCGAACGAACCGCCTCGCTGACCAGCGAAATTGAGAGCCGGCGCCAGACCGAGAAGCAACTGGAGCAGAGCGAGCAACAATACCGAACCTTGGTGGAAAGTTCGCCCAACCTGATCTGGAATGTTGATCCCTCCGGACGCTGGTCGTTCGTCAACCAGCTCGGTGCCAAGGCCGTCTATGGCCGGGTCGCAAATGAGATGCTCGGCGAGGCCTTTGTCTCGTTCTCCGACCCAAGCTGTCGCGAACAGGATGCCGGCATGTTGGCCCAGGTGATGCAGGGACAAGCCTTCTACAACTACGAGACCCGCCACCTCGACGCCACCGGGCAAAAACACATTCTCATTCTCAATGCCCTGCCCATTCACAACGAGGAGGGCGAGATTATGGGGGTTTCCGGTCTTGCCGTCGATGTGACTGAAATCCGCGAGTCGGACCGGCAGTCGGCGCTGCTCCAGCAAAAACTCGCCCAGTCCGAACGCATGGAATCCCTCGGCCTCCTCGCCGGCGGCGTGGCCCACGATCTCAACAATTTGCTCGGCCCCATGGTCGGCTATCCGGATATCCTGATCGAAGATTTGACGGAGGAGGACCCGATGCGCCAAGACTTGCTCGAGATCAAACAGTCCGCGACCCTCGCCGCTAGTGTCGTGCAGGATTTGCTCACCCTGTCGCGCCGCGGCAACTACCGGCTGGAGGTCTTGGACTTGGCCGAAGTCGTACGCGGGTTTCTCAGTGGTCCCGTGTTCACCGCCAAGCTGGAGAATTCCGAGATCGACATCGAGTTGCCCGCTTCGAAGGTCCCGTGTCCGATCATGGGCTCGGAGTCCCATCTCAACCAAGTCGTCATGAACATCTGCTTCAATGCCGTCGAAGCCATGCACGGCAAGGGCACCTTGCAGATCGACGTCGCGCGCGAACGCACCACCGATCACATGACCGAACTCGGTATCATTCCCGGCGACGACTACGTCGTGCTGCGGATCCGCGACACCGGCGAGGGGATTTCGAAGGAGAACCTGAAAAAGATCTTCGAACCATTCTTCAGCACCAAGAAGGCCGACCAAAGCGGTACCGGCCTCGGTCTCGCGGTGGTGTTCGGCGTCATCCACGACCTGCACGGCTACCTCAATGTCGTCTCCGAACTTGGGGTTGGTTCGGAATTCATTCTCTACTTTCCTCACAGCGACCGGCCGATCGCGGGCGAGGATACGGACGCACCCCTGCGCGGGGCAGGGCGGATCCTGCTGGTCGACGATGTTGAGCAGCAACGCCAGCTCGGACAACGCATCCTCACCCACCTCGGGTATGAGGTCGATCCGGCCTCGAACGGACGAGAAGCCTTGCACATTCTCGCCGCCAAGACGGTTCAATACGACGTGGTCCTGCTCGACATGATCATGGAGGAAAACTTCGACGGCTGCCATACCTTCTTGGAAATCCAAAAGAGCCTGCCCGGGCAGCGCTGCCTGATCGTCAGTGGCTATGCCGAGTCCGAACGAGTCGCCCTTGCCCTCGAACATGGCGCGACTGGATTTCTACAAAAACCCTACAGTGTCCTTTCGCTCAGCCGCGCGGTGCACCGCGCGCTGAACACGCCGGAATCCGTGATCAGTCATCCGTAATCACTGGCTGCTAGGGGGGCGCGGATTCTTTGCTGACTTTTTAATGAACCGCAGAAAAACGCGGAGCACGCGGAATCTCTCATCCGAAATCCACCGGCCAAGCCGTACGCCGCCATTCCTTTGCCCCACATTCTTTTGCCTCCGCGGAGCGGCTCTAAGCGCAGCAGTCCGACAAACTCCTAGCCAAAAATCTTTGAAATTTCGAATGTCATCAAACCGCCGCCGAACTCTCTACGACGAACCACGGAGTGGTGGCAAGAAAGTAGCTGCGGGTGGAGCGAGGTACGAGCGGAACCCGGGGGTAGCTGGTCCGCTGTGAGCCGACCGGTCTGCCCTCTGGATGAATTCTTCGCTTCATGTCCGGTCGGAACGGCTTCATGGCTCCGAGTGCACCTCGTGCCTGTATTCTTTGGCCGGACGCACCATAAGCTGCCTGTGTCATCCCGCCTTGCGGAACTACTCATTTCTCTCATGCCACCCCGGCCTTGGCCTGCGGCCTTGGCCTGCGGCCTACAGCCGGGGTCCTGATCGTGTGTCGACCAAGGGAATTTGAAAAGTTTGACTCATTTAGTCACGAATCGACAGAGCAAGGATCTTGCATCCTTAAATTGAAGTGTGACCTGAAACAATCCTCACGGATTCGCTGCGCTTCGCCTTCCTCTCGTGGCCGGTTTTAATACTGGGGAATGAGGACACAGGAATGGCCATCGATGGGTTCGAGGGAATCCGACCAAACAGGAAAGGTGTCAGTGGGTGCCACTGCGCGCCTTGCGGAGGACAGCTGCCCGGCAAGTTCATCATGATACGAAGACGACGCGATTCCCCTATCCTCATTCCCTTGAATAAAATGAAGGCTTACCGAGCCGAGCAGAGCAGGACTGCGCAAAACACTGAGCATTCCGCTTGTTGGATACCGTTCAGTTTAAACCGATCTAGCCGGCCGACCTACGCTCGCTGCAACCCGCAAACGCGGACCCGACCGGCCTCGGGCACGACGCCACCGCTATTCTGAATTCCGCCATCGACAACCTTGCACCGTGAGCGGTTCGCGAATAGAACGTCGCTTCTTTTCGTCATCTTGTTGCCATGCGTTTAACCGATATTTCACTCGCCGATTTCGGCACCTTCCGCCTCGGCGGCCACGCCGCGCTTTTGGTCGATTGCACGTCCGAGGACGAACTTGTCGAGGCCGTGCGTTCGTTGCGGCAGGAGCATCCCGACCATCCGCCGGTGCTAATCGGCGGCGGCTCCAACATCCTCTTTTCCGATCACGGCTATGCCCATCCGATCGTTCGCTACCGCAACCCGGGAGCGGAAATCTTGCGCGCTGGCGATACGTTGACCGTGTCCGGGGCGGCGACCCTCGATGATCTCGCGCTGGCTGCTACCGAGGCCGGACTCGGCGGGCTGACGTGCTGCTCCGGAATCCCCGGAACCGTCGGCGGCGCGATCGTCGGCAATGCCGGCGCTTGGGGTAAACAGATCGGCGATGTCGTCAGTTCGTTGCGGCTGTTGACGGCGGATGGCACCGTCGAGGAACGGCGCTGGTTCGACATCGGATTCAGCTACCGAAATTCCTCTTTAAAGCAGTCCGGCGACATCGTGCTCTCGGCCACGTTCACGCTCGACCCGGCCGCGGTCGCGGACTTGCAGGCGCGCCGGGCCGAGATTCTTGAACTGCGTTCGGAAAAGCATCCCGACCTCACGGTCGAGCCCTGCATCGGTTCGATCTTCCGCAACATCGAACCCACCTCCGACGCCGGACGCCGCCAAGCCACCGGCTGGTTCCTCGACCAGGTTGGCGGCCGCAAACTCAAAGTCGGCGGCGCGCAGATCTTCAAAAAACACGCCAACATCATCGTCGCTGGTCCGGACTGCAAAGCCCAAGACGTGCATGATCTCAGTTTGCAAATGGCCGCCCTCGCAAAAGAGCACTTCGGCCTCGATCTGATCCGCGAAGTCCGCTTCCTCGGCGCGTTCGAGGGGGCAGGGAAGCACGTCGGGTTCTTTTAGATCTATGGCAAACTCTTGCCATACTATGGCAAGGCGCTGCCACCTTATGGCAAACTTTTGCCACTCTATGGCAAGCTTCTGCCATACTTGATTTCGGTTTCGGATCTCAAATTTCGAATTTCAAATTTAAAATCTGGAGGGCGAGGAACCTCCCGAGCCGATTGCGATTGAGGACGAGTTCCGTTGTGTCGGACTTTTTTCAGGCGACGGTGTTCGCTTGGGGCACTGTATTTTGAAATCGGAAATTCGAGATGTACATAAATCAACAATTCAGTTTGCCGTTTAATTTTTAGTAGCACTCGAAACCTGGAGCCCGAGGGACCTCCCGAGCCGATGGTTTGAAATCGGAAATTCGAGATGTGCAATTCGCTGATCGGCGTCTTCCCACTAGCGACCGCGAACATCGCCTGCTGAGCAGATCAAACGTCAAAAATCACTCATCATAAATAACCAATCAACCTCGCCGTTCGATTGTAGATTATAGAGTGTTGAGATTTGATTTTTGATTGTTGAGGCACTGTGAATCACATCGCTTGGGAGTCCCGGAGGGACGGCAGACAGTAGTTCCTGGTGGAGCGAGGAACGAGCGGAACCAGGGGTGGCGATGCACCGGGAGAGGAGTCCCGGAGGGACGGTAAGGCATGCTGCATACAAGAACGAAAAGACAGGCGACTTGATTCCGCCGACTGCGAACATCGCCTGCTGCGCAGATCAAACGTCAAAAATCACTCATCATAAATATCATAAATAACCAATCAACCTCGCCGTTCGATTGTAGATTATAGAGTGTTGAGATTTGATTTTTGATTGTTGAGGCACTGTGAATCACATTGCTTGGGAGTCCCGGAGGGACGGCAGACAGTAGTTCCTGGTGGAGCAGGAACGAGCGGAACCAGGGGTGGCGATGCACCGGGAGAGGAGTCCCGGAGGGACGGTAAGGCATGGTGCATTCGTCCGCGAACATCGCCTGCTGCGCAGATCAAACGTCAAAAAAAAACGGTTCATAAATGGAATAAATCTCAAACGGATCAACCGAAGATTCGACCATTCCCTTGTCCCCATTCCCTTGTCCAAAAAACGAGATAAGAGAAAGCGCTTACGCTTGATCAGACCTGAACACAGAAGCTCCGGAGACGATAAGCGATCCTGTACTACGCCACAGCTGAGGCGCATGCTCTCCGTTCTCGACTGGGGACGCGAGCAAACGCGTTCGAAGATGGCGCCGCATCTCACCCACACCTGCGTGCTCGTTCTTAGACAGGGGAATGGGGACAGGGGAATAACCGTAGCTCGGATTGCGAGCTGAAAGGGAATTGAATAATAGAAAGGACTGGCTGTTTCTGCCTGCGGCCCGGAACTGAATCCTCTTGGCTCATTCCTTTACGCCAGAGAATGCCGATCACGGAAGTGGCAAGCTTCTGCCTCATCATTCCACCCTCGCCCCGCCACGTTTTGAAATCTGAAATTCGACATTTGCGATTCTTCCAAGATGAAAAAACTCCCCAAGGCTATCGCCGTGGATAGAATGTTTTATGCACCTTCAACAGCCGTTCCAATTCCTTGATCGGTGTCTCGTGGTCCTCCACCCGGACATCGACAAAGCGATCATTCAGCCCGGCGTATCCGCCGTCTGTTTTCACCACCAACAAGGCCGCGCTCTGCTTGCCGCGCACATCGCCGCCCGCCTCCTGTCCGGCGACCAAGGCCGCGACCAACCAGTCTGCCAGTTCGCCTTTGCCGCTCGCCCGCGCCTTCTCGAACGCGGTCGCCATATTGGTCACCACCAAGCCGCTGGCGAGAATATTACCCTGCACGCAATAGTTCGTTCCGACCAACTGACCGGCCCAATCCATGCACCGCGTTCCGGTGTAGGCCGCCGCGTCGCCCTTGGCGTCGACCACGCCGAGCTGCCGCCGCGAACGCATCGGATCCGCCTCTGTGAGTTCGGCGACGACATTGCTCGCCGCCCCGCCGTCGGCCATCATGGCCAAGCCGTCCGGTCCGTAGCGGGTGTTCGCAAAGGACTGCGTCGCCACCGCACCCACGCCCGCCTTGGCCCAGGGCACCACGCTGCCGACGCCGAAAAATTTGCTTTGCACCGCCACGCCCCAGGACTGGGTGTCCGGGTCGTAGGCGACGATCGAAAAGGTGGCCTGCGCCGAACTGGCGAACGACAGACAACAAAGGGCGCAGCATAACATTCGTATATTTCGCATGGCGCCAGTGTAGACCCGTGCCCGCGTCGGCGAAAGCAAAAGCGCAAAAGCGCGTTGCCGTAGTAAGGTGCGCGCCCGCCAATCCGAACTTCCTTTATGAAACACCGCCGCCCTTCAGATCGCCCAAGCAAACCCTGCGCCACCTGTGGGCGTTCGTTTTCGTGGCGGCGCAAATGGAAGGACTGCTGGAACGAAGTGAAATACTGCAGCCGCCGCTGTCGTGGCGAACGCCGCCCGAAGGCGGAAGGGGTCGCGCCCTGAACGATCCGCGCGCCATTCAAATCGTCTGGTTCAAACGCGACCTGCGGCTGCGCGACCACGCGCCCCTGCTCGCCGCCGCCCTGCACGGTTCGGTGCTGCCGCTGTACATCATCGAACCCAGCGTGTGGCAGGCGGCCGACGCCGACGCGCTGCATTGGTCGTTCGTTCGCGAAAGTCTGCTCGAACTCCAAGCCGCGCTCGCGCAACGCGGGGCCGAACTCTACGTTCGCCAAGGCGAGGCGGTGGAGGTGCTCGAACAACTCCGCCACACCCTGCTCGCCGGCGACGCGACGTCGGTGTCCCTGTGGTCGCACATGGAAACCGGCAACGCGATCACCTACGCGCGCGATCTGGCGGTCGGTGCCTGGGCGCGGGCCGCGAAGGTGCGCTGGGCCGAGACGCCGCAGCAAGGAGTGGTTCGCCGTCTGAAAAACCGCGACGACTGGCAAGCGGGATGGCGTGCCCATATGGATGTTCCGGCCCTGCCGGCGCCGCGCCACCTGAAGCACACCGTCCGCCTTGATGGCGTCGCCGCGCCGGCGATCATCCCGAACGCCGCCGAACTCGGCATCCGCCGCGACGCCCCGGCCGCCCGTCCCGAACGCGCGGTCGGTCGCTTCGAATCAGTTCCTCAACGCGGCGGCGAACGCGCGGCCCAAGCGCTGCTGGAAGATTTTCTCGACCACCGCGGCGCGCGCTACCACCGCGAACTCAGCAGCCCGCTCACCGCCCTGCGCAGTTGCTCGCGGCTCAGCGCCCACCTCGCCTGGGGCTGCCTGTCGATCCGCGAAGTGGTGCAACGCACTGCCGCCGTGAAAGCCGAACGGAAAACCGAACGGCCCGCCGCGGTTCCCGCCCGCGCTCTCAACGCCTTCGCCTCGCGTCTGCATTGGCATTGCCACTTTATCCAAAAGCTCGAGTCCGAACCCGAGATCGAGTTCCGCTGCTTCCACCCCGGCTGCGAAGGCTTGCGCGGCGATCCCGCCCAGCCCCATGCGGAATTTCTCGCCCGCTGGAAAAACGCCACCACCGGCTACCCGTTCATCGACGCCTGCATGCGCGCCCTGCAAACCTGGGGCTGGATCAACTTCCGCATGCGCGCCATGCTCGTGTCCTTCGCCGCCTACCACCTCTGGCTCGATTGGCGCAGTATCCATCCCTTTCTCGCGCGGCAATTCCGCGACTACGAACCCGGCATCCATCTCTCCCAACTGCAAATGCAAAGCGGCGTCACCGGCATCAACACCCTGCGCATCTACAACCCGATCAAACAAAGCCAAGACCACGACCCCGACGGCGTGTTTATCCGCCACTGGCTGCCCGAACTCGCCCCGATCAGCGACACCTGGATCCACACCCCCTGGCTCGATCCGCGCGGCCTGCCGGACGGCTACCCGCCGCCGATCGTCGACCACGCCACCGCGGTACGCGCCGCCCGCAACGCCTTCTCCGCCCTGCGCGGCAGCGACGGATTCCGCGAACAATCGCAACGGGTGTACGAGGCGCATGGCAGTCGTTCGCGGCGCGGTAAACGGCGCGCCGCCCGCGCGCCGGCGCGTTCGAAATCCAAAGGTGGCGGCGAGCAACTCGAACTGCCGATGTGATCTGGAAATCGGCGGTTGCCTTCGTCGCCGCCAGCCGTTTTGAACTTCTTATGGAACTCCGGGAATACGCCGAACGCATTGTCTTCGCGACGACGCTGGAAGAGAAGCTCGCTGCGGCGGACGCGCTTGGTTCGACGGGGCAGGGCACCTTGACCGATCTCGAACCCGGTCCGGCGATGACCTCGATCCGCCTGCCCGGCCGCCCGCCCGAACTTGCGCTGCACCTCGAACACGACACGCGCGCTCAGGTCACCCCGAACATCACCAAGATCCACGACGAACGCGAACGCGGCGTGTTACTCCACTTCCTCGCCAATCACGAACTGCTCGCCACCGAACTGATGGCGCTGGTCCTGCTGAAGTTTCCGGATGCGCCGGCCGCGTTCCGTCAGGGCGTGCTGGCCACCCTGCGCGAAGAACAAGCGCACACCCGCCTTTACTTAAACCGGATGCGCGACTGCGGCGTGAGCTTCGGCGAGTTCCCGGTCAGCGGATACTTCTGGCGGATGGTCGAGAGCATGCAGTCGCCACTCGATTTCGTCTCCCGGCTCAGCCTCACCTTCGAACAAGCCAATCTCGACTACGCCAAATTCTACGCCGAACGCTTCGCCGAGGCCGGCGACCGCGAAACCGCCTCGATCTTAAACGCGATCTACCTTGATGAAATCGGCCACGTGAACCACGGACTGACCTGGTTCCGTCAGTGGAAAGACGCCGGACAAAGCGATTGGTCGGCGTATCAGGCCGCGCTGGATTTTCCGCTCTCGCCGGTTCGCGCCAAGGCGACCCAAGGCCCGTACAACCGACAGGGCCGGCTCGACGCCGGACTCGACCCCGCGTTCGTCGATCAGCTCGAACTGTTCCGCCAGTCGCGCGGTCGCATGCCGGTGGTTCGGTGGTTTTACCCGGCGGCCGAAGAGGACCTCATTGATTTCGACTGCGGGTATTCAAGCACGCAAGAGGCCATCGCCGCCGATCTTGAATCGTTGCTGTTTCCCCTGTCCGCCGAAGACGACGTCGCCCTGCTGCGAACCCAGCCCACGGCTGCGTTCCTGAAACAGCTGGTCGATGCGAAGCTCTCGGTCCCGGAAATCTTGCCCTTTCCCGTCGGTAAAAATCACCCCCTGTGCGAACGTAAAATCGACCAACTCGCACCCTGGGCGTGGACCATGCGCACCTGGCAAGATTCTCGCTTGCTCGTTCGTGTGACCAATCGTGAGTTCCATCTGCCGGTGTCATGCGACACACCCTTCCGCAAATCTTGGTCGGTTGGTCTGTTTGAATCATGGCTCGCAGAAGCCACCCCTGCGCCCGACTGGATTACGGGCCCCGAGACCTGCGGCATCGTGCTCCAATCCCTCGACGAACTCGACTCGGCCCTCACCAAACTTGCCGCGCGCGGCTGTGAAACGGCGTTGTTCAAAGTGGACCTTGGTGCCGCCGGCCGTGGCCAACGCCGACTCGATTGTCGCGCCGGCCCGACCAGCAAAGATCTCGAGATTCTCAAAGCAGCGGTCGCCCCGCTCCTGCGCGGCTATCCCAATGCCCCCGTTGGTATTGTCGAACCCCACTTGGACCGCGTTCTCGATCTCAGTCTGCAATGGGTTCGCGAACCGCCCGATGCACCCGGCGGCGTCGGCCTGCACTTCCTCGGCTGGACTCGCCAGCTTATACAGCCCGGTCGCCGCTACGTGGGGTCGGTCCTTGGCCAACCCTTCGACGATCTGCCCCTCCCGCTCAAGCGGTTCATCGTCGAAGACGGCTTTGCGCGACTCAAGCAACTCGAACAATGGCTGCGTCCGCGCCTCGCTGCCGCCTTGGCGACGGTCGATTACCACGGTCCGTTCGGAGTCGATGTGCTGGTGGCTGGTAATGTCGAAACTGGATTCACGATAAAGCCTTTGGTCGAACTGAATCCGCGCCACACCATGGGAATGGTTGCCCTGCGGCTCGAAAAGCGTGTCGCCACCGGAGGCCCCGCCCACTTCCTGATACTGACCAGACGCCAAGTTCGAACCCTCGGCTTTGCCAGCTTTTCCGAACTCGCCGACTCGCTCGCGTCCGCCCATCCGGTCGAGCACGCCCAGTCGGGCATTCACGCCGGGTTCATCCCGCTGGCCGATCCCGCCCAGGCGCGCCGGTTGTTGCCCGTGCTGGCGGTCGGTCGTTCGGCGATGGCCGAGTTCGAAGCAGTTCTTCGGTGATAGATCTCGATGTTGGATTCTTACTTTGTCGATTCGTGACTAATTGAGTCAAACTTTTCAAATTTCCTCGGTCGATCGGAAGTGAACTTGGCACGAGCCGCGTTAGCGGTGACATCCGAATAGCCCCGGCTGTAGGCCGCAGGCCAAGGCCGGGGTTGGGCATAAGAGAGATCAGTAGTCCCGCAAGGCGGGATGACACTGGGCATGTATTGGTGCGTCCGGCCAAAGAAACCAGGCAGCAGATGCCCTCGGAGCCATGGGCCGTTCCGACCGGACATGAAGCGAAGAGCTCGTGCAGAGGGGCAGACCGATCGGTTCAAAAGGCTCTCAGCTACCCCGGGTTCCGCTCGTACCTCGCTGCACCCGGGGCTACTTTCTTGCCACCACTCCGTGGTTCGTCGTAGAGGGTTCGGACCTTCGAAATTTCAAATATCTTTGGCTAGACTTAGTCTGGGCGAAAGACTGCGGACATCGCCTGCTGCGCAAATCAAACGTCAAAAATCGCTCATCATAAATCATCAATCCCCCGCCAACTGATTGTAGATTATTGAGTGATGATGTTTGATATTTGATGTTTTTTGAGCGGTCCAAAACTTGGAGGGCGAGAGGCCTCTCGAGCCGCTTGCGATTGAGGAAGGCCTACATTGCGCCAGACGTTGTTCCATGCGAACGACCGCGAATATCGCCTGCTGCGCAAATCAAACGTCAAAAATCGCTCATCATAAATCATCAATCAACCCCTCCAAAACCTGGAGGGCGAGGGGCCTCCCGAGCCGCTTGCGATTGAGGACGAACGATATTGCGTCGCACGTTGTTCGGGGTTTACCGCATTCGCTTTGGCCCTTTGTGTCACCGCTACGCGGCTACTCAGGTTGGTTAATCCATTCCCCGGCCTTGCCCTCACGGGCGGCAGCCGAGGCTATTCAGGGTGCCACCGCTAACGCGGCTACCTTTCAATCTGGCGTTGTTCGTGGCGCCGTCCGCGCCATCCGCAGCGGTTTCGAACGCAGACTATCCGCCGATGGATTCGTCGAAATCGCCAATCGCCTGCCCACGAACGAGCATGAAGCCGAAGATGCTGCCGAGCACGCCGCCGGCAATGTGAGCGAACTGGGAAACAGGATCTTTTGGGTTCAGGGCGCCCGAGACTTCTTTGCCGATGAACAACACGCCAACGAACAGAAAGGTGAGGGGGATTTCGCCGCGCTGAAAATTGGTCAACGAACCCAGCATCACCATCATAAATACGATGCCGCTCGCGCCGATGATGTAGTCGTGGAAAATGAAGGCGTTGATCAGGGCGGTCGCGACGGCGGTTCCGAGGCACATGAAGAACATTTTGTTCGAACCGAACTTCTCCTCCAGCATGGGGCCCACCAGCAAAATGATAATCATGTTGCCAATGAAATGGTCGAACCCGGAGTGCGCGAATACCCAGGTGAACATGCAGACCCAATGTTTCAAACTGCCCAAAACGAAATCGGGTTGCATCGTGAACCACTTGTCGATGATCCCGGATTCCAACTCGCCGAGGCCGGTGATCATGAAGCAGACGATCACAAAGGTGAGCGTAACCGGTGCGTTGTAGGTGACTTTAAACATTCGAGTAGCTGGTAGTTGGTAGATCGTAGTGGGGGAATTGAAACGACGGAATCGTTTCCCGCAAGACTTTCAACCTAAGCGCGGTTCCGACGCTTGTCGAATCCTGATGCGGGCCGCATGGCAGATTCGCCGGATTTCCTGCGTTTTTGGTCCGCGAATTTCAGTGCATAATCTGATGCAGCGTGATCTTCGCCTTCGGATGTTTGGCACGGATCACCTTTACCCCGGCGGGATCAAAGCGGGTGGAGGCGAGGTTGATCTCCTTGAGATTGGGCAGGGCGGCGATCGCATCGGCGGAAGCGCTGGTGACGCCGGTGCGGCGCAGGTCGAGCGACTCGAGGGCGGGGTTTTCACAGAGGGCTTTGACCCCGATGTCATCGAGTTTGGTGGCGCCATTGAGGTTGATGTGCTTGAGCGATTTCATCTGGCCGAGTTGTTTTGCGCCCTCGTTGGTGACCTCTAAAAAGCCGATGGTGTTCATCGACAGGCGTTCGAGTTTGGGCAGTTTTGCGATGGCGGCGACGTGGTCGTCGGTAAGTTTGTTGCCACCGATGCTGAGGATTTTCAAGGCGGCGAAACCGCGGCCGAGCGGGGTCAGGTCGAGCGGTTTGCGGTCGGCGGTGGACCGCTCGCATTGCAGTTCGAGTTCGGCGAGTTGGGGGTGGTTTTCCAGCACCACGAGTCCGGCCCCGGTGACGTCGGTGTAGCGGAGTTTCAGCGATTGTAGATTTTTGTGATCCTTGAACACCAACAATCCTTTATCCGTCACCCGCGCCGAACGCAGCTCGACCCGGCGCAGTTTCGTCAGGCCTTTGAGGTGTTGCAGACCCTCGTCGGTGAGCTTGCGGTTTTCTTCGAGATTGAGCACTTCGAGATGTTTGAGCGACGCGATTTTGGCGAGTCCGTCGTTGGTCATGCCCGAACTCTTGAGGTTCAACGCGCGCAAGCTGGTGAGTTCGGGCAGGGCCGCGAGCAGTTCGGGTATCATTTTTTGACCGGGGATCGACAGCGCGACGAGGTCTTGAATCTGTTGCAGTTCGGCGACCACGGCGGGCGTGAGTTTGGCGTCGGCGACGACCGTCGGTTGGCCGAACGGGCCGTACTCGACGTTGCGTTTGAGCGTCACTGCGGTACCGGCTTCATTCGCAAGAACGGTGCCGCCCGCTTGTTTGATGACGTCGTTGGCATGCCCCACCGCGGCGGCAACAACGAACAAAAGAAGGCACAAGGCCGATGTGGTCAGGAATGTGTGGAGGGGGCGTTTCATGAATGATTCAGGGTCATTTTTTCGAGCTTGGAATAAGAAAACGAACCGCTTCGACGAATCGTTCTATGTAATCAAACTAAATTCCTCAGGGGGAAATCATGAAAGAAAATACCAAAAAATTGGCGGAAGCCATGACCAAGCGACTCGCCACTCACAAAGTAAACAATGAGGATGTACGCAACGTTGCCGCGCGACTCGCCGAGATTCAGCGTATGCCAGAGGGCGTGGACGTCTGCATTCTCGGGATCTGCACCGAGCATCGAATCAAACCTGAGGAACTCAACGTGTTCGTCGACAAACTTCGGGCGTTCGATCTGGGTGGGATCCGGATCTTTCCACTCGGCATCATCCAGCAGGATGATTTCCGGGTTGAAGTCGATCACATCGCTGGCCGCCTCTAATTCGAAGCCAACCATTCCGGAAGGGGAAGCAACATGCAGAAACACATGCAGAAACAACAGCCGTCAGGATTTCTCGCTAACCGTGTCGTCCAAGTGCACCCGAGTTTGCGCTGCAATCTGGCCTGCCTGCATTGCTATTCCTCTTCCGGTCCGCGTATCCGCGCCGAACTCCCCGCAGCCGACCTGATCGAACGCCTCACCGTCCTGCGCGGCGAGGGCTACGATACGCTCAGCTTTTCCGGCGGGGAGCCGCTCGTTTATGGCGGGTTTGATGAAGTGGTCGACCAAGCCAACGCACTTGGCTTTGGTGTGAACATGGTGAGCAATGGCCTCCTTCTCACCGAGCGGAGAGTGGCGCAACTGGTCGGCAAGGTACGCCAGATCGGGATCAGTTTGGACGGTCGCCCCGAACGCCACAACCACTTGCGGGCGAACCCGAAGGCATTTGAAAAGATGCGGCGGAACCTTCCGTATCTGCGTCAGGCGGAGATCGATTTTGGCTTCGCCCACTGCGTGACCTCGGCGTCCATCCAGGATCTGCCCTGGCTGCTCGACTTCGCGCTCGCGGAGGGCGCGCAGCTGTTGCAACTCCATCCGCTCACCTTGACCGGGCGGGCGGCGGACGCTTGCTCCACCTTGGAACTGAGTGGGTCCGAGTTGGAACGGGTGTGGGTGATGAGCCAACTTCTACAAGTGCAAGCCGGCGAGAATTTGACCGTACAATTCGACGTCGTGCCGCGCACCCATCTGCTCAGTGGAAAATCCAGATTTGGGCTGTTGGAGGAACGGCCAAGCGGTCCGCTGTCCAGTTTAGTAAATCCGATTGTGGTTTGCGAAACCGGAGAGCTGCGTCCCTTTTCCTACGATATGCCACGCGACACGGACATTGCCTCGGGCTCCGATTGGGCGACGCAACTTGCAGCGTTCAAGGCAGGCGGCGCGGCATCTGTCGCCGCGATTGTTCGGGACGCGTTCGATGGCTTGGAGGCCAGTGAGAGTCTTGTCGTCGATTGGTACCAGCACCTCAGTCGACACGCGTCTTCTTCAAGGCATGCGGCGTTCGAATTGCAGAAGTGTTAGGGCGAATCCTCGTCAACCAATGCAGTCCTCGTTCCGACCGGACAGGGAGTCAAGAATTCGGACGAATGGGCAGACCGGTCGGTTGAATGAGGGGCATTCCGAACCCCGGGTTCCGTTCGTGCCTCACTCCACCACGGGGCTACTGTCTGGCCGCCCCTCCGGGGCGCTCTTTCCGACTCCTCGCTACCGACTACCAGCTACTGCCTAGCCGCCCCTCCGGGGCGCTCTTCCCGACTCCTCGCTACGACTACCAGCTACTGTCTGGCCGCCCCTCCGAGCCGCTCCTTCCCGACTCCTCGCTACGCTACCGACTACCAGCTACTGTCTGGCCGCCCCTCCGAGCCGCTCCTTCCCGACTCCTCGCTACGCTACCGACTACCAGCTACTGTCTGGCCGGCGCCTCCGAGCCGCTCCTTTCCGACTCCTCGCTGCCGACTACCAGCTACTGTCTGGCCGCGCCTCCGAGCCGCTCCTTCCCGACTCCTCGCTACCGACTACCAGCTACTGTCTGGCCGCGCCTCCGAGCCGCTCCTTCCGACTCCTCGCTACGACTACCAGCTACTGTCTGGCCGCCCCTCCGAGCCGCTCCTTCCCGACTCCTCGCTACCGACTACCAGCTACTGTCTGGCCGCCCCTCCGAGCCGCTCCTTCCCGACTCCTCGCTACGCTGCCGACTACCAGCTACTGTTTGGCCGCCTCTCCGAGCCGCTCCTTCCCGACTCGTCGCTGCCGAGTAACAGCTACTTCGAACTAGCGCCACTCGTGCTTCGGATAGCGACCGCGCAATTCCTTTTTCA
>Ga0209186_1001113_pt1 | contig 20355 bp, 15 predicted proteins | sample SidtaG_FD_187426 | JGI IMG/M metagenome (GOLD analysis project Ga0209186, IMG submission 187426) | Marine algal microbial communities from Sidmouth, United Kingdom - Sidmouth_Male2 metaG (SPAdes) (version 2) | ecosystem: Host-associated > Algae > Red algae > Unclassified | place: Sidmouth...
GACTTGCCAACAAAGGCAAAGCCACCCCCGCCCAAATCTCAATGGCAAAACGCAACAACGTACATATCGCATTGCAGATCGCACGCGAGGCACGTCAGATACACGGCGGCATGGGCATCACCAACGAGTACCCTTGTATGCGCCACATGATGAACCTCGAAACCGTCCTCACGTACGAAGGTACGCACGACATTCACCTGCTCATCACGGGCATGGATGTTACGGGATTGAATGCATTCAAGTAGTTCATAGTTGTTAGTTCATAGTTTATGCGTGAATTGTCTCGCGTAAAAACTATGAACTATGAACCACGAACTATGAACTTTCCCCTAAAAAATCATCTGATACTTGAGATTGTAAAGCCTCGGCGCACCGGGCTTGGCAGCACGGACGGTGTATTCCCGATTAAAAACATTCATCGTAGAAAAAGTCAGGCGATGATTATTTTCAAAGCTATAAGCGAGGCGCAAATCAACCAGCAAATCACCTTGTCCGTAGCGTTCATCGCGGAACTCGCGTACTTCCAAGACTGCAGGTAGCACCGTACTCACCAATGCGCCGTATTCTCCTCCGGCAATCAATACATCATCTACATTATAGACAAAACTTTTGTAATTGGCAGCTACGCCAATGGTGAAATTTTGAATGTCCGTTTCTATATCGAGCCGGGCGGTATGAAGACTTCTATACTGGAGAATCCCGTTGACATCAGCCGAGTCAACGGAGATAAAATTCTGTGTGGCACGTGCCATAAAATTACCAAAATTGACCAATGTAGTATCTGCTGCCAGATCTCCGGGAAAGCTATACGTTGCGCCTGCCCAAACGCGGGTCGGGATGTTCCCGACCTTCCCTTCACCAAACACCGTCAACTCCGCCCCCGCAATACGTGCGCGACTGACGTTGACCGCCTTAAAACCGAGATAGGTAAACAATTCGTCGAAAGTAATCGGTTCACCCGCCAAAGAATCAGGACGAAACAAGTCAAAATAAAACTCTGTCATGTCCTTATATTCCATCACAAAAGCCGCTACATCTATATAGCCGTTCCATTTGTCGCCTCCCCTGTCAATGACTTTTTTATAGCCAAGTTCGGTACTCCAACCACTTTCGGGGCGCAGTTCAGGATTCGGAAAAATGAAAACCCCATCCGTAAGCGTTTCGTTGATAAATCGCTCTGCAAGGCTCGGCACACGATAGCCCTGCCCGAAAGATGCCCGAAAGAAATCCGTCTTGCTTGCCGGATAATTCAAACCCAAACGAAAGACCGGCAATGCAGCAATTGATTCGCCTGCTACATTAAAATTCTCCCAACGTATGCCGAATGTGGTATTTAGTTTGTTGAAAAATTTCTTATCTACTTGTCCGTACAAGGCATACGTCAAGCCACTTTGTGCGACAAATTCACCTAAACTATCCGTTTCAAAAAGGACACTTTTGACATTAAAGTATTGTCCCATCGTACCTGCGGTCACATTCAAATTACCACCAAATTGCCGTTGATAACGATATTCCAAACTACCGATTTTTGCAGGTGTATCATTTGAGCCGCGTAATTTATTTACATTAAAATAACGCGCTTTGAAGATGTGTTTATTTTCATAATGATCAAAATAATTCAACCACGGGTCAAGCGAAGTTGTGTGGTATTTATCACCGCCAATCGGGTCATTGATGTGGGTGTAATGTTCGTTCGGTTCATTTCCCCATAAAAAGAAATTACCAATTTTGTGATACATCGTATTTCCCGAAATTCCATATGAAAGTTGTTCATTATTCGGCGGATTATAACGCAAATCAAAATTAAACCGCGCCCGTTCCTCGTCGGCATCTTTCAAATAACCTTTCAAAAAATGAATATTTCCGCCCAAAACAAGCCCCAAATGCGGGGTCAATTTTTGACGATGAGCCATATACACCCCCGTCTGATACGGGCGTTCAAGCGGCGAATCCCACCAAATCTGAGCCGTATCGCGCATTCTGTGATAAACCCCCGAATACATCGACAGGGAAGTAAACGGCGTTTCGGTAGCACGTGCAAGGCGTACATTAATCACCCCGTTCAATGCTGCCGAACCATACAGTACCGACGATGAGCCTTTAATGATTTCGATTTGTGCAGCATTTTCTATCGGGATGAAGTTCCACTTGGCATCACTCAGGTCGGCAGAAAGGAGAGGTTGGTCATCTACAAGTACGGCTACACGACTGCCCGCACCATACGCATAGCCGCTTCCGCTTCGTATATTTGCTTGTCCATCAATGATTTCTACGCCCGGAACACGCTGTACGGCATCCGACAGTGAGGTATTGTTTCTACGTTGAATGAAATCCGGCGAAATGACATCTATCGACACCGTTTCTTCCGTCAATTTCCTTTCTACCTGACTGCCTGTAACCGTTACGATATCCAAAATCGACGTGCCTTCGCCCATTTTTACGTCCAGTGTCAGGCGTTCTTCGCTGTTTACTGTAACCGCTTTGGGAACATCTTGGTATCCTATATAGCTGAAAATTAATTGGTGTGTACCATTGTCAAGGGTGATTTCGTAATTGCCGTTGAGGTCGGTCGTGACACCTCTACCGCTTTCTTTGGCTAAAACGGTTGCGCCAATCAGCGTTTCGCTGGATTTGGCATCGGAGACAGTTCCTTTAATAATTGTTTGTGCATAATTATTTTCAAAAACACAAAATGCTAACAAGCAAATTATTACAAGTTTGATTATTTTATTCATGTGCTTTAGTTTAGGGAGATAGTAGGCGAATGATATTTAGTATTGACCGCAAAGATAATCAAAAAGTCGCGGTTCAGATTAGTTCAAAATTAGCGTACAAACATAACTCACTACAAGATTTTTTGTTTCTTTGGGATTGATTGCTTTATTAGACTTTATTTAGAAATATTTTGTATGCAGCTAACATTGTCTTTTTCCGATACTCTTCACCTATTTTTCGCTCTCCCGATAGCTATCGGGATAGGGTATGCGGCTCAAAATGAGGCTCGATTATCGAAAAAATACAAAAGTTCCATGCATACAAAATATTCCTAAATAAAGTCTATTGTTCTATTGCTTCCTTGTTGTATTGACATTTTTGCTGCGCGAAAAGGTACATATTAGCCATAAAACAATAGAACAATGAAGCAATAGAACAATAGAACATGTCGTCGATTTTATATATTCATTTCAAGACCTTCTTTAAAATTATTTACCTGAACTGTATCAAGCATTTCGGGTGGCGGCGATTGTTAGCTACGCTGATTTTTGTGATAGTTGCAGTGGTGGTGTGTGTCATACTTTTTGTGTTTCGATTGATGGATGAAGTCCTGTTTTTTCGCTATCGCAAAACGAAAATTGAGTATCCTGTTTTTATCGTCAGCAATCCGCGTAGTGGTACGACTTTTATGCACCGACTTTTGTGTATGGACGAAGAAAGATACGTCTATATGCTGCTCTACCACACGATAATTCCGTCGGTTACTTTTTACAAAATTGTACAGACAATCAGTAAATTAGACCGTCGGATAGGGCGTCCGTTTCGTCGTTTTTTCGATTGGGTGGATACTTGGGTTTTCAAAGGTTGGGAAGGCATACACCCGACGGGTTTCAATCAAAGTGAAGAAGACGAAGGTTTGTATATTTTTAGTTTTTTATCGGTCGCAATATGTTTGATTTGTCCGTATATGCAGGAATTCAAATACCTGACAATTGTGGATGAAATGCCCGAACGCACCCGCCGAAATCTCCGAAAATACTACCGCAGTTCGATGCAGCGATTTATGTATGCAGAGGGAAGCGGCAAGACGCTGCTCAACAAAAATGTGATCACAACGGGACGCTTACACACCATTCTTGATGTCTTTCCTGATGCGCGTATTGTTTACCTCATCCGAGACCCCGAATCGGCTGTGCCTTCTTTTATCAGCATGTTTAGTGCGCCGTGGAAATGGATTGCGCCAAATTTGCCGGAAAACGGTGCGGAGTACCGCGCATTGGGACAAATTGCGATTGATTTTTATAATTATTTTCATCAAAATAAAGATAAATTCAAACCCGAAAACTTCTATGTTGTGCCTTATAAAAAATTGACCACCAACCCAATGCAAGCTGTCGAAGAGGTCTATACTCACTTTGAAATGGATTTGTCAGATACTTTCAAAAGTCGCTTGGAAGCTCATTTAAATGCGCCTAAAAAATACAAAAGCGGACATACTTATTCACTCGAAAAATATGGTTTTACGAAAGCAGAAATTGAAGAAAAATTGGGTGAGGTGATGGAAGCCTACGGCTTTTTGACGGTGGGCGGCGGAGGATAGGCGGTATGGTAATCGTATAAAAATATTTCCCCTCAAAAACCTAAAAAAGGGTGGTGTATTAAGTCCGTCACCTGCCTTCTCCACCTTATTGAAAAAAAGAACCTCCTCAAAAGCAGTGTTAATTACAACAACAAGCGGATAGGTCGTGACCAACCCCTCACGACCTTTTTCTTCCCTCATCACTCCACCCACACCGTACACCCCTCCGTACAATTCGTACAAATATCAATCTTATCCCGTCCTTGCAGCAGTTGCCGTCGAAACGACTGATATTCAGCACCTTGCCAGAGTGTTTTAAAATCGGTTTGTTTCAGGTCGCCGAGTCGGTGAGTAGCGTCCTTATCAAAGCAGCAGGGGACGACCATGCCATCCCAGGTGATGACGCAAGAATGCCAGAGCTTCCAGCAATGGTTCAGCAGTTCATTTTTCACTTGCCAAGTGCCGTCTTCTTTTTCGGCGTAGCGGGCGTATTTTTCGATAGTGGGGATGAGTGGATTGCCGTTTTCGTAGTCGTATATTTGGGCGGTTTTTAGTTTTACTTCATCGATACCGATTTCTTCGGCGAGGCGATACACTTCCGGAATTTGATGCTCATTTGGCTTCACGACGAGGAATTGAAATATCAAATGCGGTGTCTTAGAATTAAGTTTTTTCTTCCACTTTACCATATTTTTCGCGCCTGCCAATACGTTGTCGAGTTTGCCGGCTTTGCGATATTGTTCATATACCTCTTGCGTCGTACCATCCACCGAAATAATCATTCTATCCAAGCCTGACTCTATCGTTTTTCGTGCATTTTCATCATTCAAAAAATGAGCATTCGTAGATGTGATGGTGTAAATGCCTCTATCGTGAGCATATTTCACCATGTCCAAAAATTTGGGATTGATGTACGGTTCGCCTTGAAAATAAAAAATCAGGTAAAGGAGGTCTTTGTGGAGTTCATCAATCGTTTCTTGGAAAAAATTCTCGCGCAGATTGCCCGTAGGTCGCGTGAAGGCACGCAATCCGCTCGGACATTCGGGGCAGCGCAAGTTACACGCCGTTGTCGGTTCAAACGAAATCGTAAACGGCATCCCCCACTGCGTCGGCTTTTTACGCCACTTGGTCAGGTAAAAGGACGACACCACCTTCACTGCATTCCAAATACGGCGCGGCGTCATTTTCGACACAAAATTCAACGAATCACTTAGATATAATGCCATATTCCAACGGTGGACGGTGGACGGTGGACGACAGACGGCAACCGACAGCCCAAAAACCGTCAACCGTCAACCATCCACCGTCAACCGTTTAAGTATTTCTCCATCAACACCTTACGATGATGAATTTCATGCCCCATGATGATATACGCCAAAGCGCGTACCGAAACGGGATTATCACTCGCCGTCCCCATACGCTCGAAAGCCTGTGGTGTAAAGTGGCGAAACATCACATGCGACAAATCGCGCGTAATCGCATATTCTTCTGCCAAACTCTTTAGTGTACGCTTAGAAACATCCACCGATTCAGCAAACAAATTTTGGTCAAAACCCGGCATCGGCGTCTTGTCCTTCCGCGCTACACGCAAGGCGCGATACGCCATTACCTGTTCGGTATCAATGAGGTGCATCAGCACTTCCTTAATTGTCCATTTACCTTCCGCATAGCGATAATCGCCTTTTTCTTCCGGCAAATTGGCAATCAATTCCTGCGTCTCGTGGTGAATATGACGAAGATTGGTCAAAATCTCACCATCCGGCACTTTGCTGACGTAGGTGTGATAATAGGGCGCGTATTCATTCTCTTTTGGTCGCATAACAATGAGTGAATTTTGAATGAGCGAATGAGTGAATTAATGCAATAATGCGTCAATGTTTAATGAGTGGGTATTGTCGCATTAACGCATTTCAGCATTATCGCATTAAAAACATTCACTCATTCAAAATTCGCTCATTCACTCATTGAACTACTGTACATCAAAGAGTTCGATATTAAAAAGTAAAACGGCATTAGAGGGAATGATGGAGCCTTGTGGCGGGCTGCTGCCATAGGCATAGCCCGAAGGAATGATGAGTGTTCCTCTACCACCTTCTTTGAATAGTGGAATACCGAGTTGCCAGCCTGCGATAACATTATTCAGCGAAAAAGTAGCAGGCGTTCCACTATCGTAAGAGGAGTCAAATTTATTGCCATTGAGCAAAAAACCTTCGTAGTGTACCGTTACAGTACTTCCAAATTCCGCTTGCGTTCCCGTGCCTTCACTTTCGATGATATAATGAATACCTTCGTCCGTCACCTGCGTAGTCAGGTTGTTTTCGGTGATGTAGTCTTGGATGAGTTGTTCGTCAAGTTCAGTGTAATTCGTGTCGTCTTTTTTACAAGCCACAAAACACATTGACAAACTAATAAGTACAAATAAAATATTTTTCATAATATAGAGTAGCGAGTAGCGAGTAGCGAGTATTGAGCAATAGATTATTCGTAAAAAATCTCATTACTCGCTACTCGGCACTCGTTACTTTCCTTTAAAATTTGCTTTTCTTTTTTCGACGAAAGCGGCTACGCCTTCTTTCATATCTTCTGTCTCAATTAGTGCGCCAAAATATTGATATTCTTTTTGATAGGCAGTTTTACCTTCATTAAAGTGAGCATTGATACATTCGATGGCTTTGGCGATGGCAATCGGTGCTTTTTTGCCGATTTTCGTGATGATTTCTTTGGCTTTTGCCACTTCCTCGCCTTGCGGTACTACGTGATTGACCAATCGCAAACGGTGTGCTTCTTCTGCTCCAATCATATCGCCTGTCAGGTGCAATTCCATTGATTTTGCCTTGCCGACAAGCTGTGTAAGTCGCTGCGTACCGCCATATCCGGGAATGAGTCCGAGGTTCACTTCAGGTTGTCCGAATCGCGCCTTTTCACCTGCGATACGCATATGACACGCCATCGCCAACTCACAGCCGGCACCAAGTGCGAAGCCATTTACTGCCGCTATAACAGGTTTCGGAAAATTTTCTATCAAAAAGAAAATATCCTGACCATTTTTGGACAATGCCGAGCCTGTTTCAGCATCCAAACTCGAAAATTCTTTGATGTCTGCACCGGCTACAAATGCCTTTGCTCCTGCGCCTGTGAGAATCACGCCTTTCAAACCGTCCAAATCAGGTGCATATGCTTCAAATACATAACGAATCTCAAGCATCGTCTGTTTGTTCAATGCATTGAGTGCTTTCTCACGGTTTATCGTTACTGTAAGAATACCATCCTCCAAATCAGTTTTTAATATTTCAAAATTCATATGTCAGTTCATAGTTGATAGTTCATAGTGCATAGTTCATCTGCTGCCAACTATGCACTATGAACTATCAACTCTGAACTATAATACCTTGCAAAGTAATAACTTTTATTTGTAAAAACAGACAACGCATAGGGCTAAAATTTTGTTAATGATAAAAAGGTCTATTTTCGTTTTTCGATTTCTTCGTAAATTTGTTTTTTTACAAAAAATAAAAAGCATGAAAAAGAATTTATTTATCGTGTTAATATCAGTATTTGCATTGAATGTAAATGCACAACAAGACATCATATTCTCGGCGAATATTGACAAAGATACCTTGCGTATTGGCGAAGTGTTCAAGATTGAATTTGCCTTGGAAGGGGGAAGTTTTAATAATGTTGACATACCTGATTTTGACGGTTTTGAAATTGTCAGCGGACCTTATCAGTCCATGGAAACGCAGATTGTTAACGGTGCGATTCACCAACGCATTTCTTACGGATTTCGCTTGCGCCCTACTCGTTCAGGCGAATTAATTATACGACCTGCTACGGCACAAGTAAAGGGAGAAACGATTATGATTGACCCGGTGCGTCTGTATGTTTTGAATGAAAAGGTGAATCCGAATTACACGCCGAATTTACAAGAGGAGTTTTTCGATTTGTCATTTCCGCCGACACCAACTCCGCCAACTCCGCCGAAGAAAAAGCGTAAGACCATTAAGATTTGATGAGTGTGTAAAACATTAGAGGGAATTGAATATAAGAGGACAAGACAACAACTCTGAAAGAGTTGAACATGAATAACCTTGTATTTCATACAAGGGAAAAATAAAGCCCCTTTCGCAACTACGGAGTAGTTGAATTTGCCTGACTTACGCGGTTCAACTCTTTCAAAGTTGGAGGGGACTAGGATGCTTTGCCCTGCGTTTCACACACGGTTATTCAAGTTTGACTCTTTCAGAGTTATAATACTACTTTTCATATGAAATTATTGTTAATGTTTTACATGAAATGTCAGGAAAACAAATAGAGAACACCGGAACCAGAACGGCATCTTTATGGATTTTAAAGAAATAGAAATACCTTTACTAGAAAAAGAAATAATAAAGGCATTTTAGTAAAGAATTAGGGATAAATTTAGGGATAAACCGACATAAAAAACTGATTATCAACATTTTTCCTTTACTAGAAAAAATGAAAAATAAATACTTTCTAGTAAAGAATTAGGGATAAATTCCGTCAAATCACATGAATTTAATTCGTTATACTGTTCAAATATTACTTTTTTCTTATTTCATTGCACCTTTGTCTGCCCAAGTCAGCTTTGAAGCCACTGCTGATGCCGCTCAGATAGTACAAGGCGATTATGTAGATGTCAAATTTACACTTTCTAATGCCGATATGTCGAGCTTTCAACCGCCTGATTTTAAGGGATTTAAAAATATTCGCAGCAGTCAGGGGTCAAATTTTGAGTACCGCAACGGACGCATGACACGCGCTATGTCGCGTACCTACAAGTTGCAAAGCACCCGTCCGGGCAAATACACTATCAAAGCAGCCACAGCCACAGTGCAAGGCAAAAAATACCGTACCAAACCCTTTACGATTGAAGTATTGCCACCCGGCAAAAAAGGCACACGGGAAAGAGCTTTTGAACGCATCACCGACGGCGTCGCCGTGTTGCTTCGTGCCGAAGTCGATACCACCACAATCTGGCTCGGACAAGGCGTAGAATTGGATTACACACTTTATACAAGCGTCACAATGGAGCGCATTAGCCTCGCCAACGAACCCGATTATCCGGGGTTTTATGCTGTACCGGTCAAGCAATTTCCTGATGACTGGCGCATGAAAATGATGGACGACATCAACTACAAATACAAACCCATCAAGCGGGTAGCTCTCTTTCCACAAAAAACCGGATTGCTCGAAATAAAGCCTATGACTATACAAGCACGGCTGCGTGTAGAAGGGCAGCAACGTGCTTTTTACGAGAAAATTTCAAGCCCGGTCTTGAAGCTGAATGTCAAGCCATTGCCGGAAGCCGGAAAGCCCGAAAATTTTAGTGGCGCGATTGGTACTTACGATGTACGGGTGACATCGGGCAGCAGTAATACGATTTCGCTCAACGAGGCATATACACTTGGTATGACTATATATGGTGCGGGTGATTTGAAACAAATACAAGCACCGGATTTGGGCTTGAATCCCGAAGATTTTGAGCTTTACGAACCCAAAATGAGCGAAAAAGTCTATGAAAGCAAAGGCAAAGTCAGTGGTACGAAAACTTTTGAATATGTGTTTTTGCCGAAGAAAACGGGGAACTTTACAGTCACACCCTCATTTTCGTATTTTGATACTCAATTATCGGAATATGTGACTAAAATACCCGATACGATTGCCTTTCGCGTAGTGCGTGGCGCGGCAGGAGCAGCGACGACTTTCGATGCGATTGATGAAGAAAATCAACTCAAAAATCAAGATATTTTACCCATAAAAACCACTACACGCCTACATACGCGCGGACGCGGATTTTTTGGGTCATTTCTTTTTTGGGCAATGCTTGTATTACCCGTTCTGTTATTCGGCGGCGTAATCGGCTATCGCCAAATGCTAATTAAACGCGGACAAATAGACCCGAATCTGCTACGCCAACAAGGTGCAGGAAAAGTAGCACAAGAACGCCTCGCTACTGCCAAAACACATTTAGACGCGAATAAAAGTCGTGATTTTTATGATGAAATTTCGCAAGCACTTTGGGGCTACGTAGGTGATAAATTGGGGATTCCTTTATCTGAATTGACGAAAGAAAATGTTCGCGAAAAATTGAGCGCACAACAAGTTGCGGAAGCTGATACCGAGCGTTTTGTCTCCTTATTGAATACTTGTGAAATGGCATTATTCGCAGGAATGGACAATGCGGCAGATATGAACAAAACCTACGACGAAGCTGCAGCAGTCATCACGAATATTGAAGCGGTGGACGGCAGACGGCAGACGGCAGACGGCAGACGGGCTGTGACCACTGTTGTTTTGCTGTTTCTTTGTTCATTTTTAATGGCTCAATCTTCTTTTGAAGCCGCCAATCAAGCCTACGAAAAGGGCAATTATAATTTTTCGATAGAGCAATACGAGGGCGTACTTGGCGCAGGACAACATTCGGCTGAATTGTATTACAACTTGGGAAATGCCTACTTCAAAACAGGCAATCTCGGCAAGGCAATTCTCAATTACGAACGTACACTCACGCTTGCGCCACAAGATGCACAAGTGCGTGATAATCTGGCTATCGCGCAAGCCCGAACCATTGATATTATACAACCCTTGCCCGGTTTTTTTCTGACTCGGTGGTGGCGTAGTTTGCAGCAGAGTTTGTCGGCAGGTGTGTGGTCGTGGTTGTCGATTTTGATGTTGTGGTTGTCGGTAGGAGGCTTTTCGGCGTGGTTGCTGATGACGGGTCGTGAGCAGAAAAAACGCGGTTTTATCGGTGGCGTGTTGTGTTTGTTTTTATTCGGAATTACATTCGCTTTAGCTGCACAGCGAAATGCTACACAACAAAATAGTAATCAAGCCATTATCCTCTCAAAAGAAACTGCGCTCAAAGATGCGGCTACGGCAGATAGTCCCGATATTCTGACGCTACACGAAGGCACGAAAATTTATCTGCTCGACCAAATCGGGGAATGGCATAAAGTCCGTTTGCCGAATGGGGAACGGGGCTGGCTCGCAGAGGGGAGTTTTGAGGAAATTTGAGTATGTGGCGTGCTACTTCAAGTTCGCGCATCAAGTGTCGCGGACTGGAAGTCCCGCGCTATTCCTTCTCCTCATACCCAAAAGATTTCAAAATATTCAAACTACTGATAAACAACATGCCCACCAAAGCAGGTAAAATCACATTAATCAACCACAAACCAAAAGTAGAGGACAAAATACCCAGCGTATTGGCGGTAAAAAATGCCCATACACGCAAGGCAATGTTGCCGCGTACTGCCAAGCCGTAAACAGGCGGCAGAGGCACACTCGTCTGCACAAAAAATATCAAGGCAATACTCGATAAACCCAACAGAAACGGCACTTCAATACCAAAAAACAGCAGCAACAAATAATATTGCAAAGAATACACAAAATACCTACTGGCAGAGATGAACAACACAGTGAGTAAGTTAGCGGCAGTATAGCGATTGAGGACTTCAAAATGCCGCACAAAGCGACGAATGTAGGGGATTTTTTTGCACAAGGGAATCGCCAAATCTACATTCAAATAAAACAAAATAAGCAGCAAAGACAGCATAATCGCCGAAATTGCCGTCCCCAACAGTACGAGGTATTCGACTTCGACTTTCTCCGAAACAAAGTATGACAAACCCGCCATGCCCGCAACCAACAGAACCACCCACTGACTAAAACTCCCAACCGCAGTAGCAACGACCGTTGCGATTTTATTTTCAGGCTTCACTACAAGGATGCGTCCGCCATATTCACCAAGTCGATTCGGCGTGAAAATCGACAAAGTAACACCCGCCAAAATGCCCTGAAATGCTCTCAAAAAAGGTATTTTTTCAATCGTCTGTATCAGGCGTTGCCACTTCAATGTTTCGAGCGACCAGTTGAGTGGCATCAGCAGGAAAACCAAGCCCAAAAGCCACAATTGTCCACCTTGCAGTTCATTCTGAAAAGTAGTCCAAATCTCACTAATGTTCTCTTTAGCAATGACTTGTACATACAAAGCCCACATTAGTAAGCTGCCCACGATAAGTTTGATGAGCAAATTGAGCCGACGGCGTTTGCGGATATAATCCACCGCACGTTTGCCACGTTTGAGATGATGTTTTACCCTTGTTTTGAGTTGACTCAATAAAGCGAAGAAGCTCCAAATTCCAAATTCCAAATTCCAATAAAAAGCAGTATATTTATTTGGAATTTGGAACTTGTTATTTGGAATTTAAGAAATGGTGGAGAATACCGGAGTCGAACCGGTGACCTCTTGCATGCCATGCAAGCGCTCTAGCCAGCTGAGCTAATCCCCCATTTTTGTCAATTTTGAATGAGTGAATCTTGAACAATACACTCACTCCTTATTTAATTGGATAGCAAAAATACGAAATCAAAATGAATATTACCAAAATTTCGGAAAAAACCGCCCGACACGTTTTTGGTAATCCTTGTAAGCAGGATATTTCCCGCCACTGACATTTTCGCTAAAATCCGAACTCCCTTTAAATAATAATAACAACAAAATAGCACCCGCTATCGACCAATTTGCCCAAGTACCGCCTGCTGCTACACTGAAAAAGTAAAATACTATCCAAATCGCTTGCTCGGCAGCATAATTCGGATGGCGTGAGAATCCCCACAAACCGCTATCAATGAAACCTTTGGCATAAGGCGCATCAAGCGTTTTGCCGGCATGGATGCGACGATATTTTTCTGTTTGAAAACGCCATTGCTGACCATCAGCGACAATTTGAATGATAACAAACCCTACAAAAAGCACCGCCAGAATAATGTCCCAAACACCCATTGGATTGCCCCCAACACACTTCACAATCGGCAAAGTCATCAACAAAATCAAACCCATTTGGTACAAGGAAATAAAAAATAAATTGAACAGTGTCCACGCCCAAGCCGCCTGAAATTCAGGGCGTTGGCGCAATATCGCCCAGCGATAATCCTCCTCTCCTGACCAGAATTTCCATGAGTAGCCACCACGTCGCCCAAAATTGAGCGTAAGCCGCATCCCCCAAATTGTCACCAATACAGCCATTAGTAACAGGCGCGGCGTTGCGCCATATTGCCCGACCACCATCCATACATATATGATAGGCATGATGCTCCAAAGCTTATCGACTTGGCTATAATTTTTCGTCAAGCTACTCACAACAAAACAAGCCAAAGCTGCTGCAAGGTAAGCCATCGTAAGTGTTTTTAGCAAATCAACTTGTATAGTACTGGGCGGTGTATCCAATTGCCAAGCTGCAATAGGTATTACAATCAGAGCCACAATCAAAAATAAAACGGTCTTCCACATAGTATTAGATTAGCGCGTCAAATATAGTTACTGTGTAATGTATTTTTCCAAAAAAACGCCATTAATCCAAAACCTAATAGACGATGAGCTGTAAATATTCATTCTTTGAGAAGCACATCATCAATCATTCGTGTACTTTGTTGAAAGTTTATGTAATTTTTTTGATGTCATAATTTTATTGTTTGAGAAAATTTGGAACTTTGGGTTTCATAAGTTACTAAAAAAGTGCTTTTTGTGTCCATTAATTATTTTTTTTGTTCTGAATAAAACAAAAAAATGTAATCAAAATATTGCTTTTGTCGTTTTTTTGATTTAACTTTGTATTGAATCAAATTTATATGATATGACTACCCGCAATTTAGAGTCTAACGTATATGAGTTCCGGATGAATGAAATTTATAATTTCAATACCGGAAAAATCGAACAGGCTGATTACTGGTTAAAGCAAAGTCCACAAGTACTGGATAAACTGAAAGTTGCCATTCAGAATAATAAAAAATCGTATGGCTGTCCTTTCTGTAAAACACCACTTGTACTAAAAATAGGTGATAAAAAGCACGCACATTTCTCACACATCAAACGTGAAGATGATGTGCCATGCAAACTTTGCAATAGCCAACAAAAAATAGAAAGTGTAGAGCGTATCCGTTTTATTAAGGCAAAAAAAGAGCCTGTGGTACAAACATGGACGAGTACGCTTACTTATGGTGGATTGTCTTTTTTTAATAGTACAACAACACCAAACCCTTATCATTCAGTAGAAGAACAAACGGAAAATAATGCGAAGGACTACGCTGCAATGAGCGATGGAGAAGTGATTAAGTTGATTTTTGAAAATAAATTAAGTCGTACATTTATTGCACTAAAAAATCGTGTAAACGACTTAATATTAGAAGGATATAATTTCCCGAAAAATTTAATAGAAATACTGGAACTGAGAGGTAGTGTACAAAAACTAACTAAAAACCTCAGTCAAGTACATTACCAGAAAGCGATTTTTGAATCCTAAATAAGTTTAAGTTTAAGAATAAGTCTAAAATTGGAGTTTTAGCAAAGCTAAAACACTCATTTAAACGGGTGCAGGACAAATTTGTAATTTTATTTTGAAATGCCACTGTACTGACGACTTTAGCCGTCAAATGGCTCGGTACTTTCCCGCGACGGCTAAAGTCGTCGGTACGGGGCAAATTAAAAATTTGTCCTGCACCCCATTTAAACTTAGACTTCAACTTAACCTTAAACTTATTCAGCTTGTCTAGTTTGGGTTTTTTAGATACGGGCAATCTGTATGTTCGGTCAGACCACAATCTGCTCCTAGTCGGTGGGAGTTAACAGCCTTGCAACTAAGGGCGGATGGTGGACTGACCGACTGCGGATTGCCTTTTTTTGTTGAAAAATTCCAAAAAACAAAAAAACAAATTCCAAATTCCAAATTCCAAATTCCAAATTCCAAATTCCAAATTCCAAATTCCAAATTCCAAATTCCAAATTCCAAATTCCAAATTCCAAATTCCAAAATCCAAAATCCAAATTCCAAATTCCAAATTCCAAATTCCAAATTCCAAAATCCAAAATCCAAAATCCAAATTCCAAATCCAAATTCCAAATCCAAAATCCAAATTCCAAAATCCAAATTCCAAAATCCAAATTCCAAATTCCAAATTCCAAAATCCAAAATCCAAATTCCAAATTCCAAAATCCAAAATCCAAAATCCAAAATCCAAAATCCAAAATCCAAAATCCAAAATCCAAATTCCAAATTCCAAATTCCAAATTCCAAATCCCAAGCATCAAATAATAAAGTGAAAACCTTGTTATTTGTTATTTGGAATTTGGTACTTGTTATTTGGAATTTGGTACTTGGTGCTTGTTATTTGGAATTTGGTACTTGGTGCTTGTTATTTGGTGCTTGGTACTTGGTGCTTGTTATTTGGAATTTGGTACTTGGTGCTTGTTATTTGGTACTTGGTGCTTGGATTTTTTTACTCTAGTAAACCCAACAAATACTCACCGTAACCGCTTTTTCGCAGACGATGCGCTTGCTCACGGAGTTCGTCTTCGTTGATAAAGCCCATTTCGTAGGCGATTTCTTCCGGGCAACCAATTTTCAAACCCTGCCTTTCTTCGATGACCTGTATGAACTGCCCCGCCTGCATGAGTGACTGGTGTGTACCTGTATCCAACCAAGCTGTTCCTCTATCGAGCAATCCGACTTTCAGTTCGCCACGTTCGAGATAATATTTGTTGACATCCGTAATTTCGTACTCACCGCGCGCGCTTGGCTTTAGATTTTTGGCAACTTCAATGACCGAATTGTCGTAAAAATACAAGCCCGGTACCGCGTAATTGGATTTTGGATTTTCGGGTTTTTCCTCAATGGAAAGTGCCGTAAAATTATCATCAAACTCTACCACGCCATAGCGTTCGGGGTCAGCTACCTGATAGGCAAAGACCACTCCGCCTTTAGCGTCGGAGCTATCCTGCATGAGTTTTTTCAAGCCCGTTCCGTAGAATATATTGTCGCCCAATATAAGTGCTGCTTTGTCATTGCCGATAAATTCTTCGCCCAATACAAAAGCCTGCGCCAGCCCATTGGGTTCGTGCTGTGCTTTGTAGCTGAGTTTGCAACCAAACTGTGAGCCGTCTCCGAGCAATTTCTCAAAATTCGGCAAATCGTAAGGTGTAGAAATGATGAGGATTTCGTTGATACCTGCCATCATCAGTGTCGAAAGCGGGTAGTAGATCATCGGTTTGTCATAGACCGGCATCAATTGTTTACTGACCGCCAATGTCAGGGGAAACAGCCGTGTACCTAGTCCACCGGCAAGGATTATTCCTTTCATAATTCGAGTTGCGAGTTGCGGGTTGCGAGTTAAAAGTTTTTCGCTTTGCGAAAAAAATAAGCCGTACCCCGTACCTCGGATTAGTTATTTTTATTTTGTTGGGAACAAGGATAATGCTAATTTGACGACAAAAGTAGAAAATAATCACTCGAAGGTGATGAATGAAAATGAAAATATAAATAAAAAGGAAAAAGGTGATTCATTTTCAGTGCTTTATATTTGTAAATATTTTTTTATACAAAAATGCAAATTATCAAAAGAGGACTATTTACGACCATACAGGATAGCGGACGACACGGTTATCGACATCTCGGTATTCCTCAATCGGGCGCAATGGATAGTCGCGCACAACACCATGCTAACTGGCTAGTCGCGAATCCACCGAACGCGCCTGTATTGGAATGTAGTTTTTATGGGGGAATATTTCGTTTTGAACGGCATCAAATCATTGCAATTACAGGCGCAGATATGAATCCGAGGCTCAATGACGCGCCTTGCGAAATGTATCGAAGTATTGAAGTGAAGTCGGGAGATGTACTGGCATTTGGCTACGCTCATACAGGTACGCGCACATATATAGCGATACAGGGAATGTCGGATATTGAGCAGGTTATGGAGAGTTATTCGACATATGTATCAGGCAAATTTGGTGGCTTTGAGGGAAGGACATTGCAAACAGGTGATTCGCTGGAATGGAAAAATGAAACGCCTAAAAACCCGAACCGAGTACTATCGGAACATCTGCGTCCGCATTTTTCAAAAACAAAAAATATTATTAGAGTAGTGTGTAGTCCGGAATGGGAGCAGCTTTCGGCGGATTCGCAAACATTATTTGAGCAAGCAAAGTACGAGATACACGCAGACAGCAACCGAATGGGTATTCGACTTACAGGGGAGGCATTAAGATTGAAAGATAATTTTTCAATGACTTCTTCTGCGACTTTACCCGGTACGATTCAATTGCCAACAAACGGGCAGCCGATTGTACTGATGCACGATGGGCAGACGACTGGCGGATATGCACGTATTGCTAAGGTGATAAAAGCAGATCTGGGGCGTTTGATCCAAATACCACCAAAGGGAAATTTACACTTTAAATTGATAAAGGCAGAAGAGGCGAGACAATTATTTCTACATGAAAATAAAAAGAGGTTTACGATTTGAAACCGTAAACCCCCGTTTGAGTTAAGGACTTTGTTGTTGAATTGTCTTTACAATTTCTAAAGCCTTAAAATGTTGGATTGAATTGTAATAAAGTAAAATAACTGTTGTAATTGATACCCACAATGTAATGGATTTAACGTTTATCATGCATACTGTTTTTTTCTTTTGTGTGACATTCTATTAGATTGTTTTTTACTTTAAATAATTCATTTACAGTTACTTAATTATATTATATGTATGTATTTTTAATTAAAACAAATTTTTAACAAAAAAATATTTTAAATAAGAAAAAATTATTTTCTTCCATAGAATATTTTTTATGATAAGAAAAAAATATTATCATAATCATTTGATAAACATTAGCTTGAATTAATTAATTTTATCTAAAGCATATTAATGTAAGTTTAATTTTTAATATTTTCACCCACTTTATCAATTACGAAGGCATATTCGAATGCGACTTCTTTTAATCGCTCATAACGTCCTGATGCACCGCCGTGCCCTGCTCCCATATTGGTTTTCAGCACAAGTGTATTATCGTCAGTTTTGAATTCTCGGAGCTTCGCAGTCCATTTGGCGGGTTCCCAATATTGTACGCGCGGGTCGTTGAGTCCGGCAGTGACGAGCATGTGCGGATAGTCTTTTGCTTCTACATTGTCGTAGGGCGAGTAGGATTTCATGTAGTTGTAATACTCTTTGTTATTCGGATTGCCCCACTCTTCGTATTCGATGACCGTCAAAGGAATTGTTTCATCCAGCATTGTGTTCATTACATCTACAAATGGCACATCTGCCACTACTGCGGCGAATAGGTCGGGACGCATATTGGTGACTGCACCCATGAGCAAGCCACCTGCGCTACCGCCTTGTATGGCGAGGCGTTCTTTTGAAGTGTATTTTTCGGAAACAACATGTTCGGCACAAGCGATAAAATCGGTAAATGTATTCTTCTTTTTGAGGTATTTGCCGTCTTCGTACCACTTTCTACCCATCTCGCTACCTCCGCGTATGTGTGCGAGTGCATATACAAAGCCTCTATCCAACAAACTGATGCGCGTAGAGTTAAACGCGGGGTCGTAGCTATAGCCATAGGAGCCGTAGCCTTGCAAGAAGCAAGGGTTTTTGCCATTCTTCTTTAAGCCTTTTTTGTAAGCAATTGAAATGGGGACTTTCGTACCGTCTTTGGCAGTAGTAAAGGTGCGTTCGGTGACATAATTGCTCTTGTCGTAGCCGCCGAGTACTTCGTATTCTTTCTTTAATATGAATTTTTTGTTATTCATATTATAATCATAGACAGTACGCGGTGTAATGGGCGACGAATATGTGAAACGCATTAAATTCGTATTGAAATCGGGATTTTCGCTGCCCCAGTAAGTGTAAACGGGTTCGGGAAATTCGACTTCGTGTTTTTGGTTATTTTCCAGATTAATAATGGAAATATTCTTAAAACCACCCTCGCGCCCATACACGACTAAGTGATTTTTAAAAGCTTCTACCTTACTAATCAATACTTTTTCATCATGCGGAATGAAAGTCTCCCAGTGGCGTCTATCAGTCTTACCGACGGCGGTTTTCATCACTTTGAAATTAAGGGCTTCATCATTCGTTACGATATAAAAATCATCGCCGTGATGCGTGACGCTGTACTCGTCGTTTTGCTTGCGCTCTGCAAATAATTTGAATTTTCCGGTCGGATTATCAGCTTCCAAATAACGATATTCATTAGTCACTTGGCTGCCCAATGCAATGAAAATATAACGGTCGCTTTTCGTTTTGTAAGCGCTTAAAAAGAAGGATTCGTCTTTTTCTTCAAAGACCATTTGGTCATTCGTAGTACCGAGTTTGTGCCGATGCAATTGGTATGGGCGACGCGCGGGGTCGAGCATCGTATAAAAGAAAGTTTCATTATCATTTGCCCAAGTGATACTACCGCCTGTGGTCTTGATTTCGTCTTTGAGCATCTCGCCCGTTTCGAGATTTTTGACATAAATATCGTACTGCTCTGAGCCGTTATAATCTGCTGCAAATGCCAGCAATTTGTGGTCGTCGCTAACCTCAAAACTCCTTAGCGCAAAGTATTCCTTGCCTTCGGCGAGTTGGTTGCCGTCCAACAAAATTTCTTCTGCGGCATCCAAATTGCCTTTTTTGCGGCAGTAAATGCGGTAATTTTTTCCCTCTTCAGTGCGGGTGTAGTAATAGTAATCGTCCTCTTTGACAGGAACGGAAAGGTCGGTTTCCTTGATACGCCCAACCATTTCTTCGTAGAGTTTTTCGCGCAGTTTTTCAGTGTGCTTGGTCAACTCTTTGGTGTAGGCATTTTCTTCTTTTAGATAGTCGATGACTTCTTTGTTTTCTTTTTCTCGTAGCCAATAATATTGGTCTGTTCGCACGTCGCCGTGCGTGGTGTCGCGGTGTTCGACTTGTTTGGCTTTTGGTGCTTCCATATTTACCCTTGTTTGCTTTTTCTTGCATGAAATACACGCAAGTAATATCAAAATAATTAAATGTAATCTATTCATGAGTGAGAATTGAGCGATTGTTTGATTGTTGAATTGTTTGATTATCAGGTTATTGTTTTGTTTTTTTGCGAAAAATATAATGCAATCTTTTAAATTCAGGAGGTGTTCGAGTAAAATAGGGAATAGTCGCAAGGCGAATGTTTTTGTGTGAAAATGGGTGTTTTAATACTCAAATATCCATGTTCAGCAAAGGAATTCGCCTTGCGACTCGCGTATAATTGCTCA
>Ga0209186_1001115_pt1 | contig 20351 bp, 14 predicted proteins | sample SidtaG_FD_187426 | JGI IMG/M metagenome (GOLD analysis project Ga0209186, IMG submission 187426) | Marine algal microbial communities from Sidmouth, United Kingdom - Sidmouth_Male2 metaG (SPAdes) (version 2) | ecosystem: Host-associated > Algae > Red algae > Unclassified | place: Sidmouth...
AAAAACGACTTTTCGTTTGCCATAATTATCTTAATAATTAGAATTGCAGAGTAATTAATAATCAGTATTTCCTCAATTACCCAATTACCTAATACCTCAATTACCCAATTACCTAATACCTCAATTATCCAATTATCTAATACCCCAATTATCCAATTATCCGATTGCAAAGATAGCATCATTCATCGTTTATCGTTCATTGTTTAGCATTAAAAAAAGTATGAATTTCACAAAGGCAAAGACCTATCTGGAGAAAATAAATTTATTGTATCAAGGTATCCAAGAGGATAGCCAAATTAGCCAAATTGAGCGCAAGTTGATGTTGGATTATATCTCCAACTTATACGATTGTTTTTGGTACGATGAGGAACAAAAAGAAGCCGCGCCGCGCCCTGTTCAAGCGCAAAATATCGTAGCTCCTGCGCCTCCGCCCGTAAAAATTGCGCCTTCGCCGCTACCTACTCCCAAAGTAGTGGAAGCTCCTGTTGCACAACCTATATATACACCGCCTGTCGTTGCCCCGATTGTCGAAGCACCGATAGAGGCAGTACCAATAGCCGAAAAGCCCAAACCTAAGAAATTTGACCTTCAACTACCAACTGCAATAGTGACACCTGCTACAGCACCTACGGGAAGTTTTAATGCTGCTTATGACGAGTTATTTAAGAGTAAAGCAACAAAGGATTTGTCGCAAAAACTAAGTGAACGCCCGATTCCGACTTTAAAATCCGCTTGGGGCGTAGGAGATAAATTCCTGATAGTGAATGAGTTATTTAGTAAAGACACCTCCGCTTTTGATGAAACTATCGAAAAATTGAATAATATGAGCAATATGAATGAAGCTCGCAGCTATCTGGAAACCAACACTATAAAAAAATACAATTGGATGGATGCAAATAAATTAACGGTAGTTAAGAATTTCATTAAAACTGTAGGAAGACGATATATTTGAGGTGGAAATTTCAATCAAAAGTATCGTTTTAAGATTTGCTTGTTATCATATCATACCTCAGATTTGATGGCTAAACACTCAAAAAAACCTTGCTATAACAAGTTTTTTTTAGTGAAATTTGGTCGAGTACGAGGCGGAGGTTATTAGCCATAGCCTACGCTACGGCTAATGTTCTCCAACAGCCTGTATCGCAACTTGATTCGGGAAAGTAAGTAGTGAAAGAAATTAAATAAGATGTCCCATAATGCGAAGTATTTTTTTTGTTTAAGAATTTTTTGAAAGCCGCACATAGCCTTAGCTACAGCCTGTCCCGAACCCCGATTCGGGATAAGGATTTCAAAGGATTTTTAGACGGAAAAAGACGAGTATAATGGGACATCTTATTTAATTTCTTTCACTCAACTTTATTTTTTTAAAAAAAAAGTAGAAAATTTTGAAACATTCCTACCTATTTATCCGTAAAAGCGACAAGAACGAGTTAATGTTATCTTTCAAGGTAATTTGAGTCTCAAAGTTGGACTCGTTCATATAATCCATTGTATTCATTGCAGAACGGCAAATTTTGTAAAACTCTAAGCAAAACCCATCAATTGGTTACTTCCATTTTAGAGGACGTGACTGCCACGACTTAATTTTCAATTACATATTGTGTACTGTCTATTATTTTTACAATAATATGATAATCTTCTTGTGCGTTGACACACAGAATATTACATCTTTTTGTACTCCAATCTATAGGAGAATAAAACATTATTTGTTCTAAAATATATTAATAAAATAAAAACATTACTATATTTACCCTGTCACTCAAAAAAGAGAAAGCAGTTCAATTTTACCAAGTCATTACAATAGATTTAGATATATCAAACAGAATAAGACCCTACGTCAATTTCCATTTCCAAATCTACCTGTATCATCTTAATTATTGCTTTCAACCTTTAGCATGAGTGCCATGAAAGGCAAATAGTGATCCCAACTCATTAAAAAGAGAATTACAAAGGTCAAGGTTTGTTTCAGACGTACTATGAAAATACCACAGGCATCCTTCACTTTGTTCTCATAAATTAGATACTGAAACCTGAACTCAAAAAAACAAGCACCTTTTCTTCGTATATCCACGCAGAAGGGCTGGCATACTATTACCTAATTCATATTAATTATTTTCAATAATGAGGACACTTATTTCGCCTAAACTTTTTACACTATTTATAGCGATACTTTTGTCGTTCGCCTTGAACGCATCGCCTGTAAATGACGATTGCAGCTTAGCCATCTCCCTCGAACTCTCAGAATCGGCGCTTTCTTTTGACAGTAATGGCGCAACCAACTCTGCTGCTCCCGACCCAAGCTGTGACTACTATGATGGTGGTGATGTGTGGTTCAATGTGATGATGCCCATGAGTGGTCATCTATCCGTAGAAACACTTTCAGGCACCAACTCAAATCCATGCGTAGCTTTGTATGTAGGTAATTGCAGTGATCTTTTGGAATACGACTGCCGCTACGATGGCAGTGATACTAACAACGGTAGTGTCAATATTCACGACCAAGAACTCGGCGGTCAGGAAATCTTCATTCGTGTTTTCCAGTACAATACAGGTGTCGGCGGTGCGTTCAATATCCGCGCCCATGAGCCGGATATTCCTGACAACGACTTCTGCCTATCAGCAGTCACCATCAATGTAGGACAAAGCTGTTCTACCACTTTATTTACCAATAAAAGTACCACAGATTCCCCTGCAGGGATCGGCGCAACTTGCGGCTATCGTGGTGCCGATGTATGGTTTAGAGCAAAAGTCCCCGCAAGCGGAAAACTCATACTCGACGCCATGGGCATCGACAATCCTGACCCCGTAATTGCCGTATTTGTAGGTGATTGCAATAATTTGGGAGAATATGATTGCCAGAAAAACGATAGCCCTACCGATGATGCTCGTATTATAATCAATGACCTCGAACTCGCCGATAAGTATATATATTTCAATGTATTCCGCTACTTCAATCGCAATGGTGGTTCATTCGAGCTATGCGCTTACGAACCTGTCATTCCTTCCAGTGATTTTTGTTATTATGCTACCGAAATAGACATTAATACCAACTGTACACCAACCACTTACACCAATGCTTTTACGACAACTTCCAGCCAAGACGAAGACCCTTCTTGCGGCTTGTTTAGCGGTGGTGATGTATGGTTCAAATTTGATATACCAGATAGCGGAAATTTATCAATAGACATCGACCCGGGCACAAACGCCCTGCCTCACATGGCACTTTACACAGGTACTTGCAACAACGTGGATGAATACGACTGTGCAGGCTACGGCTACACAGGCGACCAGAAAATTGTCATCAGCGACCAAAGCCTTGTCGGACAAACCATGTACCTCCGCGTTTTCCAATATTACGAGCGCAACGGCGGTACATTCGACCTTTGTATAAAAGAACCTGCTGTGCCAAATAACGATATGTGCGGCAGTGCCATTGGTTTGCAAGTAGGTGGCGATGCCACAACTTTCTCCAACGAATATGCGACCTCATCCAACCAAGCCGATGAGCCAAATTGTGGCGAATACGATGGCGGCGATGTATGGTTCAACTTCATGATGCCCACAAGCGGTCACTTGGTCGTCGATGCCATTAACGGAACAAATAACGACCCTGTACTCGCCGTATATACAGGCGGCTGTGGCAGTTTTGAATTATACGATTGTCACCTCGGCGGTGTGCTCGCAGGATATAGCCGTATGATGCTTCACGACGAAGCACTCGCAGGACAACTGTTGTATTTACGTGTATTTGAATCAGAAAATGAAAGCGGTGGTTCGTTCGAATTATCTTTATTTGAGCCATCTATTCCCGATAATGATTTTTGCAATGCAGCCATTGATTTGGGTACGCCTACGGCGCAATGTAATGTCGTGACTTACACCAACGAATACACTACACCTTCCGAAAATGCACCTACACCAAGTTGTGGTAACTATCAGGGCGGTGATGTGTGGTTCTCTGTCAATGTTCCGGCAAGTGGTCACTTGGCAATAGATGCCATGGGCGGTACAAACCAAGACCCTGTCGTGAACCTATACACAGGTGCATGCGGCAATTTCACACAATACGACTGCCAATACAGAGGCGGACCAAATAACGAAAGCCGCATTATCGTACATGATGCAAGCCTTGCAGGGCAAAAACTCTATATTCGCGCTTATCGTTACTTCCATCGTGAAGGCGGTACATTCAACCTATGTACTTTTGAGCCAAATATTCCTAACAATGATTTTTGCAGTGCAGCCACCAATCTCGGTACTATCGGTTTGGAATGTACTCAAACAACTTATACCAACGAATATACCACATCAAATACTGCAATGCCCGCGCCTTCTTGCGGTGTCTATCAAGGCGGCGACGTGTGGTACACGCTCCAAATGCCCGCAAGCGGTCACTTAGCTATCGACGCATTTGGTGGTGCAAATAATGACCCTACACTCACGATTTATACTGGCACTTGCGGCAATATTAGTGAGTACGATTGCAGAGATACAGGCAGCCCAAGCGACAACGGACGCATCGTAATACACGATGAAAACCTTGCCGGACAGGTGCTTTACCTCCGCGCTTACCAATATTATAACAAAAATGGGGGTACATTCGACCTTTGCATGTATGAGCCGAACATTCCTGAAAATGATTTCTGTGTAAATGCCATCGAATTGCCCGTAGGAAATACCTGCAATATGGTAACATACACCAATGCTTTGACGACAGATTCTCCACAAACTGCCCCTGCCTGTGGTTTGTATCGCGGTGGTGATGTATGGTTCAAAACACAAGTTCCTGCAAGCGGTCGCTTAGTAATTGATACTGACAATAACGAAATTCAACCCGTCGTAGCTCTCTATACAGGTTCCTGCGATATCGCTACGCCTTACACTTGCAATGTCGGCAGTAGCCTCAACGACAATGGTGGAAAAGTATTTGTCAACAATAGTACTATGGCTGGTCAGACAATTTACATTCGCGTGTTCCAATTCTACAATAGAAGCGGTGGCGATTTTAACTTATGTTTATTCGAGCCGTCCATTCCAGTAAATCAAGATTGTAGTGCCGCCGAATGGTTAGCGGTTTCACAAATACCTGATTACAAACTATTCTCTAACGAATTTTCAAGTACAGAAATAGATTCCGACCCATCCTGTGGTACCTACCAAGGCGGTGAAATATGGTTCAAAGCCACCATTCCTGAAAGCGGCAAACTGACCCTCGACACCCGCGAAGTACAAATTGACAATGCAGATATGTCCATTTACCTCGGCACTTGCGACGGCTTAATAGAAATCGCTTGCGATGATAATAGCGGCGTTGGCAACATGGCAAAAGTCAGTATCGACAACCTCGACCTTGTCGGACAAACAGTATTCGTACAAATCTGGAGAAACAGTTCGCCTTACGGTGGTTTCTTCGGCATCAGTAGTCACGAATCCGGCGCATTAGCAGTCGAATTGCTCAACTTCAAAGCCGAAGCCATCAACAATCGCCGGGTACAACTCGACTGGATTACCGCTAGCGAAACCAATAACAACCATTTCGATGTCGAACACAGCGCAGACGGTATCAGCTTCGTTTCTATCGGCAAGTTGGACGGTGCAGGTACGACCGAAGTACAGCAAATTTACCAACATATACATGCTCAACCTGTTCCTGGTATCAATTACTATCGCCTCAAAGATGTCGAATTTGATGGTACATTCAACTACTCCAGTACCATCAGCGCAAACATCGAAAAGCCGGAGCGCGAAGTCACCGTATCACCCAATCCATTCGATTCGGAAATGATACTTTACTTCGACAAATCACTGGAATACAATGCCTTAGTGCAACTCACAGATGTACATGGCAGAATTGTCATGGAAGAACGCCTCCCACAAGGCACCGTCAATCACTATGTAGACACTTCTTCGCTACTCGAAAAAGGCGTCTATTTCCTCACGATTCTCGACGAAGATTTCCAAATCCGCAAGTACGCCGGAAAGTTTTTAAGAAATTGATCGCGTGAAAAGTGAATAATTATTTACTTTTTTATGCCCTCATTCCTTTGCCTAAAGGAGAAGCACCTACGAAAGTGGGTGCTTTTTTTTGTTTGAGGTCTTTTACTTATCTTTAAGCCAATAAAAAATACCAAAACCTATCACATGCCACTTAGTCCAAACGAAATAAAAAGAAGAACCACACAATTCTCAAAAAAATGGCAAGACGAAAGCCGCGAGAGAGCAGAGAAGGATTCCTTCTGGAATGATTTTTTTGAGATATTTGGTATTGATAGAAAACGTGTAGCGGTCTTTGAAATGGCAGTCAAAAAACTCGGTGGCAAGCAAGGTTTTATTGACCTGTTTTGGAAGGGAACACTTTTAGTAGAGCAAAAATCACAAGGAAAAAGTCTTGATAAAGCCTTTGAACAAGCCCTTGATTACTTTCCCGGATTGAAGGAATATGAACTACCAAAATACGTTTTAGTTTGTGATTTTCAGCGATTTAGACTTTATGATTTAGAAGAAAAAATAACACACGAATTTGAACTATCCGAATTGGTCAACTACACGCACTTGTTTGGGTTTATTTCGGGTTATAAAAAACAAGTCCATCGAGATGAAGACCCCGTAAATGTAAAAGCTGCCGAGTTGATGGGGGACTTGCATGACCGACTGCGCGAGGTGGGCTACGAAGGGCATTATCTGGAAGTTTATCTTGTACGCTTGTTGTTTTGCATGTTTGCCGAAGATTCGAATGTGTTTGAACGAGGTATTTTTCGAGAATACATCGAATTATATACCAAAGAAGACGGTAGCGACCTTGCTATGCACCTTGCACAACTTTTTCAGGTATTGAATACGCCTGAAAATCAACGACTTGCCAATCTTGATGAAAATCTCAATCAATTCAGGTATATCAACGGACAGCTTTTTGAAGAACAACTGCCTTTTGCTTCCTTTGACAGTAAAATGCGTGATATGCTGTTAGATGCTTCGGCATTGGATTGGAGTAAAATTTCTCCCGCGATATTTGGCTCAATGTTTCAAGCGGCAATGAATCCAAAAGAGCGCCGAAATTTGGGCGCACATTACACCTCTGAGCGCAATATTCTCAAGCTCATCAAACCGCTTTTCCTTGATGAATTGTACACCGAATTTGAAAAAGTAAAAGTATCACTGCCCAAACTAACTGCATTTCAGAAGAAAATTGCTTACCTCAAATTTCTTGACCCTGCTTGCGGTTCAGGTAATTTCCTTATCATTACCTATCGTGAATTACGTAAGTTGGAAATATTGGTTATCAAGGAGTTATTCAAAAAACAAAAGAAAACCGGACAGCAATCTTTCAGTATTGGACTTTTGATAAATGTGGACGTTGACCAATTCTACGGTATTGAATACGATGAATTTGCCGCAAAAATAGCCGAAGTTGCTTTATGGCTCATTGACCATCAAATGAATATGCGAGTTTCGGAGGAGTTTGGTGAGTACTTCACTCGTTTGCCGCTAAAAAAATCACCGACCATCGTACATGGCAATTCCCTTCAAATGGATTGGGGAACGCTACTTGGTCGAGAAGTCGTTGAGATTACCGCCGACCAAACCAACGTTATTCAGGTCATGGAACCACAAGCACATTATCAAACCCTTAATGTGTACACCAAAAATGTTAATATTTTTCGGAATAAATGGCAAAATAAAGACTTGAGCTATATCAATGATGACAACGGATTTGATTATATCATTGGTAATCCGCCATTTTACGGTTCGAAATTACAATCTACTGAACAACGTGATGACCTCAAAAATGTATTCGGCACAGAAGTGAAAAATGCCAAGATTATGGATTACGTATCGGCGTGGTACATAAAGGCTGCTCAATTGATTCAAAATACACGCATTAAAGCTGCTTTTGTTTCAACCAATTCAATTGTACAGGGTGAACAAGTAGGCGTTTTATGGAATGAAATGTTAAACAAATATGGCATCAAAATCCATTTTGCACATCGTACATTTAAATGGAAGAATGACGCCAAGAGCAATGCCGCCGTTTACTGCGTCATTATTGGTTTTGCGAATTTTGACACCAAAAAAAAATATATTTTTGATTATGAAGATATAAAAGGTGAACCCAACCCAACAAAAGCACAAAATATCAATCCATACCTCGTAGATGCTCCCGATATAGTTGTAACTAAGCGAACTCAGCCAATTGCTAATGTTCCTAAAATGAGTTTTGGTAATATGCCTTTAGACGGCGGAAATTTGCTACTTAGCGACGAAGATAAAATAGAATTATTGGAAAAAGAACCCAATCTTGCGCCCTACATTAAGCCGCTTATTAGTGCCAGAGAATTTTTGAACGGACAAAAACGTTGGTGTATTTGGCTTGTAGATGCTTCGCCGAAAGACCTCAAATCTTCGCCCGAATTGATGCGAAGAATTAAGGCGGTGAAAGAATTTAGACTGGCGAGTGTTGCCCCTTCTACTCAAAAACACGCCGCAACACCGTCTTTATTTCGAGACAAAAATAATCCTGAAACATTCATTGTCGTCCCGCGTGTTTCTTCCGAAAATAGAACATACATTCCAATGGGATTTTTTGATAAAAATTCTATCGTAAGCGATACTTGTATGAGTATTCCCAATGGCGATATTTATTTGTTCGGAATGCTTACTTCACTCATGCACATGACATGGGTAAAGTACACTTGCGGACGCTTAAAAAGTGATTTTCGCTATTCCAAAAATATTGTTTACAACAACTACCCTTTCCCCAAAGAGCCTATCAAAAAAAATCAACAGAAAGTAGAAAAAGTTGCACACAAAATATTAGAAATCAGAGAGAAATACCCTGAGAGTAGTCTTGCAGATTTGTACGATCCACTCACTACACCACCTGACTTAGTGAAAGCACATCAGCAACTCAATAAGGCGGTCGATTTATGTTATCGCCCACAAGCCTTCACCAATGAACGCAAGCGTATTGAGTATCTTTTTGAATTGCATGAAAGTTATAACGCACCACTTTTGAAGCTCGAAAAACGAAAGAAAAGACGGTAATTGATAGAATCAGGGCAAGCCCTAAACAGCCTGACGAACGTATTTTTGTAAAACAATAATACAAACAAAAAATGAACACTCAACAACCAACGCTATAACCAAAAATCCACTCCATCTGCAAAGCATTTCAACAAAAATACGATCTCATTCCTACTGAAAGAAAAGCTCAATCACGCGCTTTGAGCGACTATATTTCTCATAAAATAAAAACCAAACAAGCCGTAAAATTGGTCGTCATTTACACCCACAATTCGCGGCAGAGTCACTTGGGACAACTGTGGCTGGCAGTCGCGGCAGACTATTTTCAACTACCTGATATTCACACCTTTTCGGGCGGTACAGAAGCAACGGCGTTCAATATCTGCGCCATTGATGCGCTGCGACATATCGGCTTCGACATCCGCACCAAAAACCCCGATGCCGACAATCCCAACTACGACATCCAATGGTAAACCAACACACCACCCTACTGCGCTTTTTTCAAAAAATATGACACGCCGCCCAATCCTACCGCACAATTTGCCGCTATCGTGGCATGTACACAAGCCGATGAGGGCTGCCCACTCGTACAAGGCTGCGATTTCAGAATCACGCTACCCTTCGACGACCCCAAAGCCTTCGACAATACGCCCCTCGAAGCCGCCAAATACACCGAACGTGCCCGACAAATCGGACGGGAGATGTTGTTTGTTTTGGAATGAATCGACCCAAAAATGACGTGAATACTTAGTGAAAGAAATTAAATAAATTGTTTCACAATGTGCCGTAATTTTTTCTTCTAAAGAATTCAAAAAATCGTTGCATAGCCATAGCTATGGAACTATTTTTTGTGTTTTTTAGAAGGGAAAAGAACAAGCATAATGGGGCAAGTTATTTATTTTCTTTCACTAAACAATGTACTAAGGCAGAGGTGTTCGAGGGTAGTCAGAAAAGCCTTGTCCTTTTCAAAGAAACTTGACAATCACATTGGAGCAATTAAATATTTTATTTGTCATTATAAGTAGTGAGACAAAAATATCCTTATTTTTTGACGGTTTCTTTTTCCGCTATTTTTCCCTACAAAAATCCTTATCCCGAATCAAGTACGGGACAGGCTGTAGCGTAGGCTATGTGTGGTTTTTGTAAGAAAAAATATCGAAAAAATAACCACGTCAAAATTGTAAGCCTATTTTTGTCCCACTACTTAATTTACAGATAGCATTACATCTGTAACACTGCCGAATATCTATATTCGATGTGATTTTGAACCTTAAAATTAAACAAAATCTGCGAAAGATGCCACCTTTGACACCTCAATCTGACAATTAACGATAAAACAAAACAATCCTTTATTCTTATTTTTGAAAAGTGTTATATAAAAATCATGTTTCGGTTAAATTTTTCAATTATTTTTATAAAATAATTGGAATAAATTAATTTAAATTGACTTTAATGTCAATATTTTTTAAAAATAATAACAAAATCTTAACTTCAATTGATTTTTTTTTCAAAAAAGTGATTTTTAAAAATTGCGTATATATTTTACGAACGCATCGCTTCCCAAACATATATTTGGTCAAATTTAGTCTCACCAATTTTTTCACCATATTCGATAATATTCAATCTAAACACGCTTTTGTGTGCTGCCAATAGACTTGTTTAATATAATATTTGTTACTAAATTTGAAATAAAATTGAATTAAACGTAGTAAATTTTTAATCAAATGTTGCTTTGATTAGAGATTTATCAAAGTTATTCTATTCAGCATTAATTCACTTCAAACATTTATTATGAAAAAAATAGAAGCAGTTATACGTTCGTCACGCTTTGAAAAGGTCAAGGGTGCGCTTGCCAATATTGGGGTCAATTTCTTCACCTTGAGTGATGTAAAGGGTTTTGGCTTGCAGCAAGGCTCGAAAATGGTTTATCGCGGTAGTGTATATGATTCTAACTATATCGCTCGCCTCCAACTCGACATCCTGACAACGGACGAGAAGGTCAATGAGATTATTAAAACTATTAGTGGTGCAGGGCGAACAGGTGAAGTTGGCGATGGCAAAATTACGGTATTCGATGTGCAGTCCGTCACACGCATACGTACAGGCGAGGTTGGCGAAAGTGCTATCTAAACGGCAGACGGTGAACAACAAACGATAAATAGATTTTTTAAATTTAAAAATAATTGATAATCAGAAAGTTATTGTATTTTTTCTGGTTTATAAAAAATAGAAAACTTATGGAAAATGTAACAGCACAACAAGCTATGGAAGCGGCTAATCAGGCGGCTTTTTTGACAAATAATTTATGGATACTCGTAGCAACGGTCTTGGTATTTATCATGCACTTGGGATTTGCTATGCTCGAATCAGGTTTTGTACAGCGCAAAAATACGGTCAATATTCTCTTTAAAAACACGATGATTATTTCCATCGGATTGCTGACTTACTGTCTTATCGGGTTCAATTTGATGTATCCGGGCGAGGCGTTTGCAGGTAAAATTTTTGGCTTCGGCGGTTTTGGACTCAATCCATCTGAAGCTGACCTGACTTCCGCTTATGGAGACTACACTTATTGGTCAGATTTCATCTTTCAAGGGATGTTTGCGGCAACTGCGGCTACGATAGTTTCGGGTGCGGTGGCAGAGCGTATCAAATTGGGGGCTTTCCTGATTTTTGCGACTCTTTTGGTGGCGATTAGCTACCCGATTACGGGGATGTGGAAGTGGGGCGGTGGTTGGCTCAATGCTATGGGCTTCTACGATTTTGCGGGTTCTACACTCGTACATGCTGTGGGTGGTGCGGCTGCACTTGCGGCAGCTATCGTACTCGGTCCGCGCTTGGGCAAGTACACCGCTACGGGCATCAAACCCATCCCTGGACATAATATGCCACTGGCTGCCGTCGGGGTGTTTTTACTCTGGTTTGGCTGGTTTGGGTTCAATGGCGGTTCCGTACTTTCTGCCGATGCTGCGGGCGTTTCACTTGTATTCGTGACTACGGCATTGGCTGCGGCGGCGGGCGCTGTTGGGGCGTTTATCGCTTCATATCTGCTGTTCAAATCGCATGATTTGTCGATGGTACTCAATGGTATTTTGGGTGGCTTGGTGGGCATCACTGCCGGTGCCGATCAGATGGGACCGACTTCCGCGATTTTGATTGGATTGATAGCGGGAGTCATCATTCCGTTCTCTGTTGTTTTCTTCGATAAAATCAAAGTGGATGACCCCGTTGGCGCGACATCGGTACACTTAGTCTGTGGTATTTGGGGAACGCTTGCCGTTGGTATTTTCGGGAAAATGGCAGGTATGGCGCAGCTTTTCAACCAACTCATCGGTGTGCTTGCGGTCTGTTCGTTTACGTTCGCATTCTCTTTCGGATTAATGTATTTACTAAAAGTAACGATTGGTATTCGCGTGAGCGAAGAAGAAGAAATTACAGGATTGGATATATCAGAACACGGAGCTTCGGCGTACCAAGATGTCGAAAATGCCGCCTTTGCATAGTTTCGTAGTGTTGTGGTGGCTTAGTGTTGTCGTGTTGTCGTTAATATGATTTTTGCGAAGCAAAAAAACACTACAACACTAAAACACCACAACACCAACCAACCACAACACCAACAAAAAAAACTCCCGATGAGCCGCTAAACAAATCGGGAGCAAAATCAAAGAAAACAGCATTATACTGTCCTCTTATTATCCTAGTGTCAAAGTTATGAAAAAGTGGCTTTGATTCAAAATTTACTTGGATAGTATGGTGCATCAAACACAAATATTTTTCAACTATTCAAGTAAATTATTATGCAAAACATCAAATTATTACTCATACTTTTACTCGCCCTAACCACCTCGGTCAATATTTCATTTGCCCAAGAAACCGAAGAAGCCACCTTCTCATTTAGTGGTTCTGTGGATACTTATTTCCGACAAAATATCACTGCGCCCAACAAGCCTGTGGACGGCGCAGCACCCGGAAGTTCCTTTGTCAATACGCCCGGTTTCGCGCTTGGAATGGTCAATTTGATTGCCAGCGGAGAAAAAGGAAAAGTTGGTTTTACGGCAGATTTGGGATTTGGTCCGAAAGGGGCGGATGCTGTTTTTTTGAGCGAAGGTAACTCGTCCATTGTCAATCAGTTATTTGTATATTGGAATGTGAGCGATAAGGTGACGTTGACGATGGGAAATTTTAATACATTTTTGGGTTATGAAGTGATTTCGCCTACGGCAAACTTCAATTATTCGACCTCGTATATGTTTTCGAATGGACCGTTTTCGCACACGGGTCTGAAGGCAGATTTTGCACTTTCGGATAATTTTTCGGCGATGTTGGGCATCTTGAATCCAACGGATTATACGGAGTTGAATCCCTTTGGAACCTACTCGCTCGGCGCACAATTGGGCTACTCCAATGATGTGGGAAATGCCTACCTCAACTTCATTTACGGTGACCAAGACGGCGCACTCAATGATAGAACGGCAAGCATGGGCGAGGCTTCTTCCGGCGCGACTTTTCAAGTGGATTTGACGACAGGTTGGGATTTATCTAATGCTTTTTTTGCAGGCGTGAATGCAACGTATAATACGACCAGTCCTGGCGAATTTTTCGATGGCAGTGTGCAAGATATGGATGGCGATGCTTTCGGGTTTTTGGGTGGTGCTTTGTATTTGCAATATTCGGTTTCTGAAGTAGCGGCTATCGGCATACGTGGTGAGTATTTTGAGGCTTATCTGGGCGATGCAAATGCCGATATTACAGCGATTACATTGAGTGGAAATATCGGCGTCGGTCCGCTTACATTGATTCCTGAAATTCGATTTGATACTTCTTCGGAAGATATTTTTATTGATACAGATTATGTACCTGCGAGTAGTTTGGCTTCATTCGTACTTGGTATGGTATACGGGTTTTAATGCGATAATGCGATAATGTTGAAATGCGATAATATCTAATGAGTGAATTTTGAATGAGTGAATATCGTTCTCATATTCGCTCATTCAAAATTCACTCATTCACTCATTTCATTGTAGCATTTCATCATTGTAGCATTGTCGCATTGCCTACTTATAAATCTTCCTTTTATTAAGTGCTTGCTGGTACTTTTTAGCGTTTCTCAAATGCTGTTTATAGGTCTTTGCAAAGTTGGAATGTCCAGAGAAGTCCTCTTTTGCACAGAAAAATATATACTCGTGTTCTTCATGATTCAAAACTGCGTCAATGTAGGGAATTGATGGCAGTAGAATTGGTCCGGGCGGCAAACCTTTATTCATGTAGGTGTTGTAGGGTGATTCAATTTTTTTATGTTTATTGAGTACGCGCCGAATATTGAAATTGCCTAGAGCATATACGAGCGTAGGGTCGGCTTCAAGCGGGATGCCTTTTTCGAGGCGATTCATATATACTCCGGCAATACGCGGGCGGTCTTTTGGCATGTTGGTTTCTGCCTGTACGATAGAAGCAAGGGTAGAGACTTCGGACTGTGACAAGCCGATTTTTTGGGCTTCTGCCTTGCGTTCATCAGTCCAAAAACGCTTATATTCGCTTGCCATGCGCGCTACAAACTCTTCTGCCGTAGTTGCCCAATTAAACTCGTAAGTATTCGGAATGTACATTGCCATAAAAGTGTTTTCATTGAAGCCGTATTTCGTTTGCACGTTGATGTCTTTGAACAATTTGAGGAGTTCGAGCGAGTCTGCCATGATATTTTTGGTGGCTTTTCCGGCAAGGTCCTGCGATGTTCTCACCGAGCTGAATGTCACCCTTGCAGGCGTATGCGAACCGGAACGCAACAAGTCTATCAACGAATTGATACTCATATCGTTACGCAATTTGTAACGTCCGGGATAGATATGATTTGCCAAGTTTTTCTGCTCGGCTACCCAACGCATCAACTGCATGTCTTTTACAAAACCTTTACTTTCAATATTTTGTAAAACTTCGTCTGCGCCTGCACCCTTTTCGATGTATAACCACTCCGTCTGTGCGCCTTTCAAATCGACACCGCTACCGAATATCTTTTGGTAAAATTCGTAACCGAAATACGCTGCTACTGCGCCCGCTATCAGGACGAATAGTAGGAAATATTTTATAATGCCTCTTTTTGCCATGTGTTCTGTGAATTCGTTTGCAAACGTAGCGTAATGCCTCCGGCTTGCGTTCGCGTACTACTTGCGAACTAACGCGGCGCAAGCCGGAGGCGTTACGCTACGTGGATTCTAAAATTTTCTTTTGTTCATTGGTGGTGTCGTGCGAAGGTGTGCAACATTCAGCGATATTAGCATCACAAAGGAGGTCTTTGTTACGCGACGAACTGTAAATTTTGGGCTTTTCTTTGCCTTTGAAAAATAAATGATGTTTCAAAAAGGGAAAGGCGCGTTCATCCACCGAACAAACCAATTTGCAGCCCGACACCTTCAGTATCGCCACCAAATGTGGGTCGTCAAAATCCTTGTGTTGAATCATTTGCTCGGCTTCTGCCTGATATTCATCTACGGCTTCCGTGTCCACAATGACCGTTTTATTTATCCTGCCCAACAACTGAAACAGCTTCAAATATTGCCCCATTTCAGAGAGTTCTTCCAAGTATTTCGTGCCGCCATGTACGAGTTTTCCTTTTTTGTCAATTATCCAATCTCGGACGGGTTTGAACGCCTCATGTTCGCTGTTTTGTTCATTAAAAACCCGCGAAATAGTATTGGTGTCTACAACGATGCACATGGGATTATATTTTGATAAGTTCTAATTGTTCTTTGATGAAAAACTCTTGAAATGACTTGGGTTGCTTGTCGGCGTATTTTCCGTTGGATTGTATTTTTATTGGAGTCACTTTATTGCCGTCCTTTGTTCGTTCAAAAAATAATACTTGAAATTCGTCGCTTGTTTCTTCCTTGTCTTTATTCACACACAACCTGAATCTATCGACAATATAATCGCTATGTGTTTCGATGATAAAAGTCTTATTATCAGCTTTTTGTGTGTCATAAATTAATTCGCCGAAAGCCGCCTGACCGCGTGGGTGGAGGTGAATTTCAGGTTGTTGAATGGCGTACCACATGTCTTTTTCCTTTGCCAATACTTCAATAATTAATGGCAAAATTTGAGAGACACCATAACCGACATTTGATATTTTGATATTATTTTCTCCGAAAAATACTCGTATCTCCAATGGTGAAGTTTGCTCATCACCCAATACTTTCACTTCTATTTTATCAAACAAACCACTGTCCTGACCGAATTTGTTTAATGCTGCTTGGAAGGCGTCGCGTTCTTTTCCGTTTGATTGTGGAGTTGGTAGAAGGTTTTTTAGTAAAAATGGGATATGGCTGCCGTCTGGAGAGAAGTTGATTTTGTAACTACTGTAAACTTCTTTAGGTTCTGCACGTATTGGAGCAAGCCAAATTAAATCGTTGATAGTAACACCATTAAAATCGGTCAATATCATTTCAAGCATGTGTTGATTGGTGAATCGTGCATTCAACCATGCTTCTTCTACAATATTAATGCTATTATCTTGCTTTTCTTCCAAACTATAGGAATCATGTTTTAGTGAATTGTTATATATCCAGTTTTTAAAGGAAAATTGGCTTGTATCGTTACGATTAGATTCTTCACCATGCTTCATTTTATTTTTTTCATAAAAAAAGTGCATATCATAATCGCTATAATATAATCTTACATTTGTTACTTTCGGATTTCCATTTTTATTTTCAAAAACCAGTTTAATAGCAATTGAGTCACGATGAATATATTCACCAATAAAACCAACTTCAAAAAAATCTGTGTTACATAATTCATCGAAATAACCAAAATGAAAATCACCGGAATTTAAGTCTAAAGAACGCCAAAATTTTCTGTCACCCAACACCCGAATCAACTTCAAAATAGAAGTTTTCCCTGTACTATTTTCCCCAATTAAAAAATTGACTTTATCTATTGGAATAAAAGTATCTCGAAACCCACGAAAATTGTTGACATACAGTTCGGTCATAATAAAGGTTTTTATCCGTAACGGCTGTCTTTAGCTCCGATAGCTATCGGAGACGACTGTAAGGGAGCATCTACGTTAGCGCAAATATACGCGAGGTAAAGGTTTTTCAAACCTTTTCGGCAGCTAAAGACAGCCGGTACGAGGTACAAAATTTGAATCAAATTTAAGCAAAAACAATGAGAATCACTAATCAAATAACTCGCTACTCGCTACTCGAAAACTCGCAACTACACCCGCTCAATCACCGTAGCATAGCCTTGACCAACACCCACACACATCGTACACAAAGCATAACGTTTGTCTTGCTTATGCAGTTCAATAGCCGCCGTTTGGAGGATACGCGTACCCGACATGCCGAGCGGATGCCCAATAGCGATAGCACCGCCGTTGGGGTTGATGCGTGGGTCGTCGTCTGCCAAGCCCCACTCGCGGATGCAGGCGAGGGATTGGGCGGCGAAGGCTTCGTTGAGTTCGATGATGTCCATATCGGCGAGCGTGAGTCCGGCTTTTTTGAGGGCTTTATTGGATGCGCCGACGGGTCCGATGCCCATGATGCGCGGTTCTACGCCGACGACTGCCGAGGAAAGAATTTTGGCAAGCGGCTTCAGATTGTATTGATTGACAGCACTTTCCGATGCAACGAGCATGGCTGCTGCGCCATCATTCAAGCCCGAAGCATTTCCGGCGGTGACGCTGCCACCCTCATTTTTAAAGGCTGCACGAAGTTTTCCGAGGGCTTCCATTGTAGTAGTGGCGCGGATAAATTCGTCGTTATCAAATACAATAGGGTCGGCTTTTCGTTGCGGTATCTCTATGGGTATGATTTCCTCGCGAAGCCTGCCCAAAGCCTGTGCTTTGGCAGCTTTATTCTGCGAATTGAAAGCAAAACGGTCTTGGTCTTCGCGGCTGATGTTGTACTTTTCAACAAGGTTTTCGGCGGTCACGCCCATGCCGTCTGTGCCGTATAGTTCGTGCATTTTTTTATTGACAAATCGCCAACCGAAGCTCGAATCGTGCATTTGTGCATCGCGCCCAAAGGCTTTAGATGTTTTCGAAATGACCCAGGGTCCGCGTGTCATATGTTCTACGCCGCCGGAAATGAATACATCGCCATCGCCTGCACATATTGCACGGTGCGCTTGTATGACGGTGGACATGCCTGATGCACACAAACGATTGACCGTCTCGCCGGGAACAGAGTAGGGGAGTCCGGCAAGTAAAAGTGCCATACGTGCTACATTGCGGTTGTCTTCTCCGGCTTGGTTGGCGCAGCCGATGAGGACATCAGCGTAGGCGTCAGTAGGAATGTTCGGATTGCGTTTGACGAGTTCGCGGATGGGAATGGCGGCGAGGTCATCAGTGCGAATAGGAGAGAGGGTACCAATGAATTTGCCGATTGGGGTGCGGATAGCGTCAATTATGTAACTCATTAAGTTTTAAGTTTAAGCTCAAGTTTAAATAAAAAGGCGCGAATTTTCTTATGAAAATTCGCGCCTCAAAAGTACGCATTTTTAACGTAACACAGACATTCTTATCTGTGCAATGCGTATGTCTTTCACAGACAGGAATGTCTGTGTTACGGTTTACTTCGCGGCTGCTTTTACTGCATCTATCGGATAAATCATACGTCCGGTGGCTTCAGTATCTTTTGTTTGTTTTCCGGTATCGTGTAAGATTTTATAGACTTCGGCAGTCGTCAAATCCGGATTGACAGAACGCATCATACCTATCAAACCGGCTACATGCGGACAAGCCATGGATGTGCCGCTATATTCTTTATAGGCATTGCCCGGAACGGTAGAAAGTATATCAACACCAGGCGCAGCGATACCCATTTTTACATCAGTAACAAAGTTGGAAAAAGGAGCTTTTTCTATCTTAGAATTGAGGGCAGCTACTGAAATTACGCCCCCTATACCTGCAGGAACATAGTCTTTCGCATTGCGACTGGAATTGCCTGCGGCAACGACTGTAATTGTACCTTTTTTGCTCATATATTTGATGGCTTTGGTGTAAGCGCGTTGGCGAGCGTCATTGCTAGGACCGCCAAGCGACATGCTGACAACATCCGCGCCTTTGTCGGCTGCTTTTATCATACCACCGATAATGCCTTGCTGCGTACCACCACCGTAATTGCTTAATACTTTGACACTTGTGAGTTGTACCATCGAATTATCGGGACAAAATGCTGCAACGCCTTTACCATTATTGGTAACGGCAGAAACTGTACCTGCACAGTGCGTTCCATGCCCCATTTTGTCCATATCGTAGCGTTTGTCGATGGATTTATAATTATCGCTGATGTCTTCGTGTTGGGCATCAATTCCGGTGTCAAGTACAAATACGCGAGCGACTTTTTTAGACTTGATTTTCTTGCTGCGAACGAGGTCGTAGAGCTTGTGTATGCCGAGGGCTTCCAATGCCCACTGACCATTCACACTTGGGTCATTGACACCAAAATCAATTTTATTGTTGGAAGTTTTATTGGACTCAATGGTGGGAATGGCATAGACTATTTCGTTTTCTTCGACATCATCTACAAAGCCCGAATCCATGAGTTCGCGCATAATTTCTGCACGATTTTTTTCGTACTTTTTAGGGATGTTTAAAACATAATAATCGTCCAAATCAGTGATTTCAGGGGAAGCGATGTCAGGGAATGCTACCTCGTAATCAAGGTCATATTTTTCAATGATATTGCTCAATACTTTGATGCTTTCGCCATCAGCTACATCTATAAGTATTTCGCCTTCTTCATTGATTTCAATCGGTGTTTTATCAACAAATGCTTGTTGCAATTCTTGGAAATAATAGAATTTGAAAAACATAATAACCCCTAAAGCCATTGTGACGATAGCCATTTTGTTTTTGCTCATAAGACTAAATGACACCGAAAATACGGACATGATAATGGCATCTTTCGCTAGAATAAACATCTTTTGCGCCATGTTGCCCTCGCCCATTGCCAGGCCTAAGGCATAAGCGATCAAGGCAAATAATAAGGTTTTGCCAAATAGCTTTCCTGCCCATTTTTGTTCTTTGAAAATAAACCAAAGAATGAGCGACATTAGGGCGATTATAAAACCGTAACTATACAATATCATGATAAATTATTTTATTGGCTGAATAGGTAATTACTGGACATTGGGTAATTAGGGAAGACGAAAAAGATAATCTACCCGTCTGAATTGTTCTTTTTCTTATATGTTTCACTAAATCTTCCTTAGTAGTAAGTCAATCTAATTATGATATGTTGCTTTGAGTGAAATTTTTTCGAGTACGAGGCGGAGGTTATTCAGCATAGCCGTAGCTACGCTGGATGTTCTCCAACAAAGTAATCGGACAAATT
>Ga0209186_1001117_pt1 | contig 20345 bp, 21 predicted proteins | sample SidtaG_FD_187426 | JGI IMG/M metagenome (GOLD analysis project Ga0209186, IMG submission 187426) | Marine algal microbial communities from Sidmouth, United Kingdom - Sidmouth_Male2 metaG (SPAdes) (version 2) | ecosystem: Host-associated > Algae > Red algae > Unclassified | place: Sidmouth...
TCCGCCAAATTTTTCGCACCAAGCTGCACCATATTATTCTTCAAATCATCAATCAAAATATGCGCGGCATGGTCGCCGCCGTACTTGCCGAGTGCTGCTACGCCATAAATAAACGACCGCCCTGTCAACACAAAATCTGCTCCCAAATACAAAGCCCGCATCACATCCAAGCCCGTCCGAATACCACCGTCAAAAATAATTGGTACGCGCCCATTCACCGCTTTTACGATAGCGGGCAATGCCTCAATAGTCGAAGGCGCACCATTGAATTGACGCGCTCCGTGATTGGATACGCCGATGCCGTCCAAACCAATTGCAATCGCTTTTGCAGCATCTTCGGGATGCAATACGCCTTTGAGTACGACAGGTCCGTCCCAAGTCTCCTTCAGCCATTTGCAGTACTCCCAATCTAGCGAACCGCCCAACCGATTGCCCACAAATCCACTCACAAACTTCATATCACTATTATTGGTATAATGTTCGACGGTTCGCAGACGCGGGAGACCGTTGGCGAGCGTGTAATAACTCCAAACAGGATGCCTTATGCCTTCCCAAATCATCTTCGGCGTAATCTTCGGCGGCACTGCCAAACCCGCACGTTTGGTACGTTCGCGGCGGCTTGCCATCGGCACATCGGCAGTGACGATCAAGGTGTGAAAACCCGCATCTCGCGCCCGTTGTAGCAGCGATGCTGTCACGTCCATATCTTTCGGCGGATAGAGCTGAAACCAACCCATATCGCCTATGTATTCGCCGGTGGTTTCGGGCGTTTCGGTGGCTACTGTGCTTAGGGTGTAGGGAATTTTTTGGCGATTGCAAGCTGCTGCAAGATAATGCTCCGCACGGGGCCACATCAAGCCCGTCAGCCCGACAGGAGCTACACCTATCGGCGCATTATATTTCCTGCCAAATAAAGTCGTGGCAACATTTGCCTCAAATTCGCCCTTGCAGAATTTTGGCAAGAAAGTAATCCGCTGAAAAGCAGTTCTGTTTCTATCCAACAAATCTTCATCACCCGTTCCCGATGACAGATATTCCCAACCGACTCGCGGCATCCGCTTTTTCGCCTTTTTCGCCAAATCCTGAATCGCCGGATATTGGTTCGACCATTTTGTTTGTAGCTGCTCGTATGACATTTTTTTTATTTGACTTAATTTTGAATGAATGAATTTTGAATGTTCTAACTCGCTGACTATCAAGATCAGCTTTCTCCCCGCAAAATTTCACATTAAAGCGGCGGACTGCTGACTGATAAACTGCGGACTATTTTATTACTTGGTGAAGATATTCTTTTTGAGATTTATTCTTTTGAAAATTACATAAAAATAGATATATTCGCAGATGCGATGCATAACTTCAAACAAATTCGCTTATCCAATATGTTCGCCAAATGAAAAATTGATAATTGAGCACCGATAATTACTTTATTTAAATATTCGTAAAAATATTATTTTCATTGTGTTATAAATAAAAACCTCATACTAATTATAAATTATTCATTCTCAATTCTCAATTTGGCGAAGACATTGCTTATCGAATTATAATTTTTAAAACATGTTTGGTTGGATATATAATTTACTAAAACTATTACTTTTATTGGTACTGCCTTTTATCTTGTTGATACGCGGGGCGGTATATTTTCATAGTGAATATACTTTGTTGCCCGGCGCGTCGCTGATAGTAAGCGGGGCGATTACTACGGTATTGTTATTCATTTATTTGACCTTTATGTACGGGCAGGTGACGGGCAAAATCGGCAACGGAAATGCACTAAGGCGACGGTCTGTGATTGCACTTTTTTTGGTCTTGGGATATAGCATATACGGCTTATTTTTTCTGTCCAATATCAATGCAAAAACTGCCAAAGTACGCAGCGAATTTACCAACCTGCACCCGATAGTACGACTCAGTATCAGCACAATACTTTTTCTTGACCACGACCTGATCCTCACCGATACCAAACGCCAACCGGAAGACTACAAAAAAATGGGCTTGAAGACCAAAAAACGTTCCCTGCATTACAAGCAAAGCACGGGTTATGTACATGCGGTAGATATTCGTACCAATGGTCGTAGCGAACTGCGAAACACCTTGCTAAAATGGTATTTCAAATGCATGGGTTTGAATACCTTACGACACGGAGGTACAGGCAACCATCTGCACATTTCGCTGGACAGTCACGATAGTCCGGGGGCTATTTGAGGAGTTATTTATTTCTCTTTACTAAAAAATCTACGTCAAAAAACGTGGGTGTATAAAAATTACACAAACTATCGGCATGTTTAGAAAAGTGGTTGACACTTTAACCGAAAAAAACAAGTAATTCCGTTTGCTAAACTTTTCAAGTTTCGTACTCCGATAGCTATCGGAGAAGCAGAGTACAAATGTTAGTAATTTATTGAAAATCAGTGCGTTACTTACGGTTACTAAACTTTTTGAAGTTTTAGTAAACGGAGTTCTAAATATTGTTTTTTATTTTAAAATGGCATAAAAAAGTGTCAACTACTTTTGAAGGAAATTTAAACATGCCAGCTATCTCACTTTCTTTTCGGTTAAAATTTATCCAGATTCTGAAATAAATTCAGAATGATGGTTGCTTTTTGGATTTTGGGTTGGTGTATAGGCATAAAAGTGTCAACTACTTTTCTATCTTAGATGAACTTGTCACTTGAAATGCGAATGTAACTTGTCTGCCATTTGCAAAATGTCAGCCAAGTTGACTTCCCGAAAATATTAATTTTCAACTGCCAGCGCTAGGAATTAGGTAAAACCCTGTTATTTAAATTTTTATAAAATAAATTAAAATACATTTTTTTACTTTTAATAAAATTCAAATAACTGATAATCAATAGGTTAAGAATTTAAACCTAATGTCCTAATGTCTAAAGTATAGTTACATACAATCATCCGGTGGCATGGCATTGATCCAATCGCGGATAAGTTCCACACCTTCTACATCTATCACCGAGCGCAATAATTCAGGCATTGCCACATCGGGTTCTACCGAGTTCATTCGATAGGTCATAATCGAATTGTCGGCATCGCCCGGTACGATACCATAGACAAAACCTCCCGAACCTTGCCCCGCCGCCACAGGTTCTTTGCAAATGCCCAATCGTGTTGGGTCAGTTTCATCGTAATTAAGGAACAAACCTGTTGTATTGGCAGGTGAGCGCGGGTTGTGGCAGTGTGCACAATTCACATCAATGTAAGCCCGGGCGCGTTCTTCGAGTGTGCCATCATTGGGATTGTCGTATGCAGGCACACGCGGCGCACCTGCCGGAAAATCAGCCAAATAACCCATTGATTTCCACTTCTCCAATTGATTCATCGTACCATCGGCATAAGCAAAATCTTTATTGATATTACGAATTTTCGGACCTATCGGGTGCACGACATTATCGCTATTATGGCAGCCTTTACATTCATTTTTATTCGGAATGAGGTACAGTGTGCTGCGCTCTGAGCCATCGTAATGTTTCCACGACACTTCCACCTGTTTGCCCACGACACTGAAACTCGCTTCCGTTTGCTCATCATTCCAAATATACGAGGCAAACTGCCAAGCCGTATCCTGCCGAATCAGCAGACGTGTCTCTAACAACCGCCGTCCTGCCGATGGGTCGTTGAAATCATTATCATAATAAAAGGTCTTGATGATTATCGTTCCTACGGGAAAGTCCAATTCTTTGTCGGGATTATATGCCGTAGTCGTACCTTCAGGCATCCAAATGAATCGTGCTTTGGAAGAATAATTTGAAAATAAAGCCGTATTCAAATCATAGGGCAAAACACTCGGTTGCGGACTTTGGTCGGCGATATCTCCTGTGAAAAAATTATAATCAGAAAGCTGTGCATAGGGCAATTCAGCAAGATTGACGACGGGCGCATTGGGGTCAATTTCTTCTTTTGAACAGGAAATTTGTACCAATAAAAAATAGCTCAATACAGCAATTAGTATGACGAAATATAAGCGGTAATTCATATTGTGCAATTCAGGTTTTTTAAAATGTTATTATGCAACAAAATTACAAAAAATAAGGCTATCAGTTCATAGTTGCCAGTTCATAGTTCATAGTTCATAGTTTTTTACAATAAATTGATTTACTCCCGATAGCTATACGGGATTGTAAATTACTGATTATCAAGATTAGGCAAAGTTAGACAGGTAGCCAAAATAAGATTATTTTTCGGGTAAAAAATTGTCCAATGATAAAAATACAACAAGTCGGTATCGCAGAAATTTACCCCCTGACACTTCAAGTTCCGGAGTTTGCACCGCATTATCCCATCGAAAAATTTTATGAAAGATTGAATGAACGCCCATACCTTATTCTTCGGGCTGATTTTGAGGGTAAGGCTGCCGGTTTTAAAATAGGTTACGAGATAGAACAGGGAATATTTTACAGTTGGGTGGGTGGTGTATTGCCCGATTTTCGGAAAAAAGGCATTGCACGCGCCCTCGCAGACGACATGGAAACTTGGTTGAGGGCGCGAAATTATCACACCTTACGCATGAAAACGCACAACCAATTTCGGAATATGTTGCTTTTTGCGATTGGTAATAATTTCCAAATTACAGGAGTAGAACAACGCGAAAACATCGCTGAGAATAGAATTTTATTAGAGAAAAAACTATGATTTTGTTATTCATTATTCGTTAATTCGTGACTCGTTATTTGTTTTTACTTTTTCAATATTTTTTATCTTGTAATTTTTAATGGTAAATAATACGCCTCGTTCTGCACCCCTCTTTTCTAATATCGCTTTGACCTCCGAAGCATCTGCTGCGCGTAACATATTTCGTCGGGCATAATACATCACTTGTGGGTCGGGTTTGTAGCCATTCAAAAAGATAACTTCATCGGTGGCGGCGTTCTCTCTGATGTTTTCGCCGAGTATCTGCATGTAATCGTAGCTATCTCCGTTTTGACTGATTTCGCCGGGGCGATTGATGTAGTAGTATTGGGCGATACAGAGTAAAATTGCAACGAGCAGTCCACCCCCCAGCCCCCTCCAAAGGGGGAGATACATCCGCGAGAGGTTTTTCGCAGCGCGAAAAATCTCCCCCTTTGGAGGGGGCTGGGGGGTGGACACCGCAAGAGGGCTTTTGTGATGGCGTGTCAATTTATCCACCAAAAGTCCAATACCCACTGCCAGTAAAATCCCACCTTTCAAAGCCGCAAAATCATGTACCACTGTAAATTCGACAAACACCAAATGGTGCATTAAAATAGGGAATCCGGCAAGCCACCAAAAGTATCGTGTAGCTGTATTTGTGGGTTGAAATATTTTTTTTGTACGATAAATAAAAACGCCCCATAAAGCCGCGCCAAACACTAACACAGGCAAAAAGCCTGTCGCGTAATGCTTGGCGATTCGCAGCATCATTTTTCCATACTTCCATAAAAAATAAAAAACGCCATTATCAGAAAATTGTGCGCCGCTACGCGCCCCGAAGCGATGCAAAAAATACGCCCGATATGTCTCAAAACCCGCGATACTGCTGTATTGCCAAAATGTCAAACCCAATCCTGCAACCACGCCCAACACACATGCACCCGCGATAGCAAGCCAATATCCGCGTCGCGAGAGTGAGATGTCAGACACCTTGGAGGTGTCGGACATCGCGGTTTTTTCTTTTCTTGAAAATGCTTTTATCAATGCTAAAACAAAGACCGAAAAGGCGAAAAAATTGCCCAACCACTCCGTGTAAATCATCAGAAAAACGACGATACCGATTGAGCTTACCTGTAAGATGTTGGACACTTTTGATGTATCAGACATCGCGGTTTTTTCTTTCCTTAAAAATGCTTTTAGTGTCACCCAAATGCCCAAAATCAAGATATTCGAGATGAACATATCCGACATATACGCATTGCCATGAAACCATAATGTGGCAGGAGCGAAAAGGTAAACTAAGAAAGAAGCCAAAGCACCAAAATGTACTTTTTGGGATGTTTCTTTCGTAATAATTCTAACGATTTTATAAATCAATAAACACGACAACAAATGAAACAACAAATTGAACACCTGCAAAGCCAATGGCGTAGGATAAATTCCAAAAATCTGAAAGCAAAAATAAGGCAGCACGTAAGCAAAAGGCGGGTGCGAAAGGTAGTAGTACCGCCCGTCAGCCTCGACGGGATAGGCGGTTAGGTTTTCGATATGATGGTTGGCTGTTCCTTCAAAAGTGATGCTTGGGCTGTAATGATAGATGGATGCGCCGTTTTCTGCCCAATTTTGTAAAGGAATCAGGACGATAGCTGTACAAAATTCGTGGTGCTTGGATAGCGGACGGTCAAGATGCGGGAGACGTACCAAAACCGAAATCAGGAAAATTCCGATGAGTAGGAGATATGTTTTGAGTTTATTCTCCATTGTTGATGATGGCTAATTCGTTGTTGATATCTACTTCGATTAGGGCGTGGTTTTTGAGAGCTTCTTTGTATTCGTCGAGTAATTTTTGAAGTAATTCATCGGAAATGTTATTCAGTCCGTATTTTCCTTTCTTGGGATAAACAGTCAGAAATGTCGTGCTTTCTCCATGCTGAATCACCACATTAATCAATCTAAATCCACCACTTTTCCCTGCTTTCATCGCAGTGTTTTTGATACGGGTTTTGACTGCAAAATGTATGTTCTTATCCTTTATATGGCGTATAATATCTCCCTTGTTGATGACTTCCTCCGGTGTCTGTGAAGTACTGAATTCATCACAAATATCTTTTCTTACAGCATGATAATTGTCTTTGGATTTCTTTGTTAATTTATCCAAATCAGAGAGAAAGTAGCGAATGACAAAATACCTCATACCTTAATATTGTTCAATTCTTCCATAATCTCAGTAATATTTTCGTTGCCTTCTATCGCCCTGCGTTCTCTTTCTAAAAGTTCATATTCTTCGCGGTCTTTTCCATGCGAAAAATAATCCAGCCACTCAAAATCGCAACTCTCTGCCCATTTATAATTCAATATTTTCCCACCACGCGCAAAAATCCATGTATGGTGATAGCCAATAATTCGTCTGATTTCTTCCTCTGAAACCTCACACAGCCGCGTCAGTGTTTTTTCTATTACTTCCAATGCGGTATCAGATAATGTATTATTGGCAGTTGTGTAGGTAGTGGCGGGTTCGTTGACTTCATTGGTCGTCTTGAATGTTATTTGAATGTACTCTGCTGCACCGACAGGAATAAGTTCTTGCCCATACCGCCAATATTCCAACGCACTCACCGCCTTGCCATGCAGCGCGTAATGACCAAAATCTATCAAGTACAGCAATTGATACAATTTAGTCAGACTCAGGGCTTGTGATTTTTCTTGATGAAAATCAATGATGCGCCGAATTAATGCGGCTGATTTGGTATTGAGTGATTTTGTCATAATTGAAAAACGTTTTTGAGTGCGTGAGCGTTCGGGTATAAAATTACGGTTTTTTACACCAATTCACAATAATAGTTTCGCCCCTTCCTCGCCTGTCAGCGTCCCGATAGCTACGCCCATACCGCCAAGTCGAGCAGCTACTACCACATTTTCAGACACCTGCTGTACGATAGGCGATTTGCGCTCACCAATCCCCAAAATCCCACTCCACCAACGTTCAATTTCGATTTTTTTATGGGGTAAAATATGGTCGTGAAGCATTTTTTTGAGATAATTCTGGATGTTTTCGGTAATTCCAAATTGGTCGGTCGTTTCCTGTTTGCGATGACGGTTGCGTCCGCCACCAAGCAAGATTCTATTGCCGACATTGCGAAAGTAAACATAACCTTTATCGTAGTGAAAACAACCTTTTATGGGTAGATTTTCAATAGGCTTTGTGATTAAGACTTGATTTCGGGCGGGGGTGACTTTGAGGTCGGGCAGGAGGCGGCGTGTAAAGCCATTGGTAGCGGCAAGGGCTTTTTGTGCTTTGATTTCCCAACCATTTTTTGTGTGTATGATGACACCAGTGGAACTATCTTCTATGGATTCGACGTTGATACCGTTGAAGATTTGAATGCCTTTTTCACGCGCAATGTGAATAAGTGTCTGCATCATTTGACCAGTATGCAATTGTCCTTCACTGCGATTGAGAATGAGATGCGCGATATTTGCAAAACCAAAACGCGTAACTTGCTCGTCGGCTGAAGAAAATGTTTGTGGTTCGCCCGTTATTGGTGCTATTTTTTTATTTAAAAAATCAATGCGTTCTACACATTCGCCAAACGTGGCAGCTTCGTCAGACTTAAACATTTCATACGAACCGTGAGTTTCGTAATTGAGTGCCGTATCGCCTGCAAGCGCGCGCAGGCGTTCGAGTCCGCGCCAGCGTTTTTCTACCAAGTCAAACACTTCGTTTTCGGAGCTTTGTGCCAAGTCATCCAGCAGTTCTGTGACAGAGCCAAAACAGGCAAATCCGGCGTTCCGAGTGCTAGCTCCGCTTGGTAATGAGCCGTTTTCGAGTATCGTAATACGTAGGTTATTAACATGAGTTTTAAGGGAAATAGCAGCACTCAAACCTACAATTCCGCTGCCAATGATCACGACATCTGTATCCCGAAACCAAGTATCCCATTCCCAATGACTCCATTGCATCATGTTTTTTCTTATTTTTGATTAAAAATATTTATAATTTTTAAATTACTAATTAACAATATTTTAACACCTTTTTTTCGTCAGAAAAATGTCAAAAAATACGAGCATACAACCTTTTCGCTCAACAAACAGACTTTATTTTTGATTTAAGGTGTGACGCAAAAACGATATTTGGCGTCTTAATGCAAATTAAATTATTAACATTAACTAACAATAATTATTCACATTATTATTTGGTATAAAAGAGAAAAAAATTTGAGTTGGAATAAAAATTAATATATTTGCGAAAATTTCCAAAAAAGCACAAAGAGTTGACAGGTAAGCAGTAAGGGGCAAATAATCGACACTTACTGCTTAGGTAGAGGAGGAATAAAACAATGATTAATTACTCCCTATTATTCTCTAATCTAAAGACAAGAATTATGACTACGACCGAACGTACGCGTTACAGTGATGCGGATTTAGATGAATTTAAAAATCTGATCACTGACAAATTAAAAAAAGCTGAAGAGGAATTGGTTTTTTATAAAAATCAATTGGCGGAAAGGGCTGATGGCGACGATGCCAAACTCAAAGGCTTGGACGACGGTAATGTTTCTACCGAAATAGAACGCATTACACAAATGGCAGGACGCCAGGGCAAGTTGATTAAACACTTGCAAAATGCTTTGATACGCATCGAAAATAAAGTATATGGTGTATGCCGCGAAACGGGCAAACTCATCAGTAAAGAGCGTCTGCGTGCCGTACCTCATGCTACATTGAGCATACAGGCAAAGATGCAACGTAAATAAACAAGTACCAAGTACCAAATTCCCAAATATAACATTCTTACAATTTTGGAATTTGGAATTTGGTGCGTGGAATTTTAAAGAAAGGACATCAATTGTGTACAACAGTTGATGTCCTTTTTGCGTTTTAGAAATATTGTCGAAAAAAAATCTACATCATCTAAATGAAACGACTTACCTTAGCTATATTTGTTATCCTTTTCATATTGTTGCTTGATCAATCCTTGAAAGTTTGGGTGAAGCTGAATATGTATATGGGACAGACCATCGAGGTGATGGACTGGTTTCATCTGCACTTCACCGAAAATAAAGGCATGGCTTTCGGGCTGGCACTTGGCGGGAGCTATGGTAAATTATTGTTGAGCCTGTTCCGTATTTTTGCAGTGGGGTTGTTGAGCTGGTTCTTGGCACGGCTGATACGTAAACGTTCGCATGTCGGGTTGATTATCGCTTTGTCGATGATTATCGCGGGAGCAGTGGGCAATATTTTGGATAGTGCATTTTATGGTTTGCTATTTTCCGGCAGTTTTCACGGGATAGCGACTTTCTTGCCGGAAGTGGGCGGGTATGCAGGTTTTTTGCATGGTAGCGTGGTAGATATGTTGTATTTTCCGGTGTATCATGATTATTTGCCTCAGTGGATGGGGGGGCGATATGTAGAGCTTTTTCGCCCCATCTTTAACGTTGCCGATATTTCTATTACACTTGGTGTTTTATCTTTAGTGGTTTTTCAGCGTTATTTTTTCGCGTCTATTCAGCCAAGTGAGCAAATTCCAAATTCCAAGCACCAAATAACAAATTCCAAGCACCAAATAACAAGCACCAAATAACAAATTCCAAATTCCAAGCACCAAATAACAAGCACCAAATAACAAATTCCAAATTCCAAGCACCAAATTCCAAGCACCAAATTCCAAATTCCAAATTCCAAGCACCAAATTCCAAGCACCAAATAACAAATTCCAAATTCCAAGCACCAAATAACAAGCACCAAATAACAAATTCCAAATTCCAAGCACCAAATAGCATACACCAAATAACAAATTCCAAATTCCAAATTCCAAATTCCAAGCACCAAATAACAAGGTTTTCATTTTTGTTATTTGGAATTTGGTACTTGTTATTTGGAATTTATCCGAAGAGTTGCTTATGAACAAAACAACCATTTCCATCACCATACTTATTATTCTTTATGCTGTCGGCATAATAGGAATTACACAAGGTCTTTTTGGTGATATACTCTCACTGACACCTTTAAATTTATCGGTATCACTCGCCCTATTGCTTTGGAATCACGAAAAATGGAACGGCAAATTCATCGCTGCAATAGTGATAGTAGCCATCGTCGGTTTTTTTGTAGAAGTCGCAGGCGTACAGACAGGCATCATTTTCGGCGAATATACTTATGGAAAAACGCTAGGTTGGCAGTGGCTCGGTGTGCCACTCGTAATGGGCGTCAATTGGTTGGTACTCGTATATTGTGCAGCCGCAGTGGTCAGCCAACGCGCCGAATGGGATATTTGGCTCAAAGCATTTGCAGGAGCTATCATCATGGTTAGTATGGATTTTTTGATTGAACCTGTGGCAATACGATACGATTTTTGGTCGTGGGCAAATACTGTTATTCCGATACAAAATTATTTAGCATGGGGACTTATTTCCTTTATCCTGCTCATGATATTTCACAAACTTGTACCACCAATTAATAATAAAGTGGCTATTGCATTATTCTTCCTTCAAATTATATTTTTTGTTGCTTTGAGTTTTTAGGTTCATACTTCACTGCCTGATTGCTTGTTTTCTTTTCCATTTAAAAAGAATTGAAAAGAAAAAATTATTCATTTTTGAAACATATTTTGTTAAAACACAGTATATTAGAGATAATATGGCTTTTTTTGCAGCAGTTTCCGGTTTGGAAATTTAACGACAGATTTGTGTGAAAATCAAATGACATGAAAATCATAACTTGTTGAAAATCAGCAATAGCGATTATTGCGTTACAGTAATATTCACTAAGTTACCAAGACTTCAAAGCCATAAAATTGTCAAACCGGAAACTGCTGCTTTTTTTGATTCAAAATTAGTTGATTTCTGACAATCAAAGGATTGTTAAGAAAAAATAAGAAAGCAAGAAAAAATGTTGTTTCATGTGTTTTGTAAATATTTCATTTTAAATGAGTTATTCACATAAATTAAGCACTCATTAATGCTTGTCTGTACATATTGTTCGTTAATCTTATGTTAAAGCAATTCGTCAAAATAACAAAGGAACACAAATTGTCATTATATTCGTGTTCTTTTGAACGATACACAAGCAAACATTAAAACTTAATAGTGAACAGTATGAAACAATTGATGCTTTTGGTTTTGGCAAGTATTTTCGGCGGATTTATCGCTTTAGGTGGTTATCAGTTGACACATGCAACCAATGACAAATCATCTAACGAACAAGTGAACTATTCTGTACTAACAAACGTTGGTAAAAGTAGTAATACAGCAAACACCAATGCGCCTGACAATTTTACGAAGGCAGCAGAAAAAGGAATGCCGGCAGTCGTACACATCACTGCTAAAAAGACACAAGCAACCGCAAGACAACAAAAAAATGGAAGTTATGATGATTTCTTCCGCGATTTTTTTGGCAATGGTTTTTTTGATGTACAACCAATGCCACAAGAAGGAACAGGTTCGGGTGTAATCATCAGCAAAGATGGGTATATTGTCACGAACAACCATGTCATAGATTTTGCAGATGAGGTCAGCGTAACATTGCACGACCAACGTAAATTTACGGCAAAAGTCATCGGAAAAGACCCGACGACAGACGTGGCAGTCCTAAAAGTAGAAAATAATGACCTGCCAATGCTGAAATTTAGCAACTCAGACAAAGTAAGAGTCGGCGAATGGGTACTTGCAGTAGGCAATCCATTCAATTTGACCTCAACCGTCACAGCAGGAATAGTCAGTGCCAAAGGGCGCGACATCAATATTTTGCAAGGCAATACAGCGATAGAATCCTTCATTCAAACAGACGCCGCCGTGAATCCCGGCAATAGTGGCGGAGCTTTGATTAACATGGAAGGCGATTTGATAGGTATTAATACCGCAATCAAAACACGTACAGGAAGTTTCGCAGGATATTCTTTTGCCATACCTTCTAATATGGTTCAAAAGATTGTTGACGATATTATTGAGTTTGGAGAAGCACAAAGAGGATTTATTGGCATAAATATTGCTAATATTAATAGTGAAGATTTAGATCAGCTAAATCTAAACATTTCAGAGGGTGTGCTTGTTGAAAGTGTAGTAGAAGATGGAGCAGCAATTAAAGCAGGTGTTTTACCGGACGACATCATCACATCAGTGAATAGTCAAAAAGTAAAAACTGCACCTGAACTACAAGAATTAGTAGGAAGATTGCGCCCCGGAGATGAAGTTGACCTCGAAATTATTCGCAGAGGTAAAATAAAGAACATAAAAGTTCGTTTACAAAAGTAAAAAAGCGAATGTTCAATTGAACTTCCGCTTGATTAACACGACATTATCACCGCAACATAGCGGTTCTTAATAAAGATGTTTTTGGGTTTCATTTGGTTTTAGTCACCTGCCATCGCTCGATGGTGGGTGATTTTTTTTTGGGATAGTTCATAGTTGAAAGTTCATAGTTCATAGTTTACAGAAATTCTCTATGAACTATGAACTTTCAACTATGAACTAATTGGCACAATTATCGCGGCAAATGCCAAAATTGAATTCATCTCTGCCCCCAGCCATTAATTATGAATTATCGACTACGCATCATACTTCCCCTCCTAATTTTATTATTCACTATTAATAAGGTACAAGCACAGCAAGAATTGGGCTTACAGTTCATGGATGACATTTGGCAATCTGCCCAAACCAATCCTGCCATGATGAACGACCACCGCATAGTCGTTGCATTGCCCGGTGTAGCCGGAGGGTTTTATCATTCAGCATTTTCCGTGAATGATGCCCTGCACACAAGAAACGGCAATACCTTTATCAATCTCGACGACATCGTACCCGAACTGGAAGACCACAACCAATTGCTCGCCGGATTTCAGGCGGATATTTTGGGCGCAGCTTATCGTTTTGGCAATATACAGGTGGGAGCTTCGTGGGCAGTAAAAGGTAGCGCATATACCGATTATACCCGCGAATCAATAGACGTACTCTGGAATGGCAATGCAGGATATATTGGCGAAATCGCCAATGTTGCCGCTGACTTTCAATTTACAGCCTACAACGAAATAGGTCTGTCTGCCGCATACAATTGGCGCGATAAAATCACGCTTGGTGCAAAAGTCAAATACCTCAACGGCTACTCCGACCTCTCTACCGACCTCAACGACCAACTATTGAGCCTCGAAACCGCCGACGATGTATATCAAAGTGCTTTCAATACAGATTATGTATTTCGTCGCGCCGGATTTCCGCCTGTGGATGGTGCATACGACCTCCTTAGCGGACTTCAATTATACAACCTTACCAACTCCGGCAATACAGGATTTGGATTCGATGTGGGTCTAACTGCCAATTTGACACAAAAACTGACCATCAGCGCGGCAGTCATCGACTTGGGAAGTATCAACTGGACATCCGATACTTACGAATACACCACACGCGGCAAGTACAATTACGGCGGACTTGACCTATTTAGCTATGCCAGTGCAGATACCATAGATTCTCAACGATTGACCGATGACCTGGAAATCATCGCAGACGAACTCACCGATATACTCGACATCAAAAACACTACATTACCCGGTTATAGCTACACCACCCGACTCCACACACGCGGCTACCTCAGTGGTACATACCAACTCATGGACGACCTCACGGTAGGCGCATTATTTTACCTCGAAAATACGCGACTCGGCACACAACCCGGCTTTGCGGTGAGCGCACGCAAACCATTCGGTAAGTGGGTTACGGCAGGCACAACCATTGGTATGCGAAATGGACGATTCAATAATCTCGGGCTCAATGCTACCGGACATCTCGGTCCCGTACAGATATATTTGGTCTCGGACAATATTGCAGCGGCTGTGAATCCTTATGGTAGTAAAAATTTCAACTTCCGCTTCGGGATTAATTTAGCTTTTGGAAAAATTGATACGAAGAGGAGTTGATAGTGCATAGTTCATAGTTGAACGTGATTCCTTTTACTACATTGTAATTTTACTATGAACTATGCACTATGAACCACCAACTATGAACTATAAATTTTGAATAAATTGAAAAACGAATCACGAATCAACGAATTACGATTCACGACACTACTGTTTATATTTATTTCGTTTTGGGGGGCAAATATAAAAGCACAAACCAACGTAGCAGCCCTACTGGATAGTACGACTATACTTATCGGCGACCAAACCGACCTGCATCTGCGTGTCACCACTCCGCCGAATGTTGTGGTACAATTTCCTATCGTCACTGCCGAACAATTAGGCGATTTGGAAATCATCAATATGGGCAAAATTGACACCCTCCAAGCCTCCGCCAACCAACTCACCACACAACAAAATATTACCGTAACAGCTTTTGATTCGGGCTTTTATCGTATTCCCGAATTGGCGTTCAAATCGGGTAATCAAACACTCTATTCCAAGCCTTTGGAATTACAAGTCCTCACCTTACAGGTGGACAGCACCTTCATTGCGCCCATCAAGCCCATCCGGGATGTACCGATGACCTTGCGCGAATTAGCTGAGATGTTTGGGGCGATACTCATAATAATCGCTTTATCTACCTTATTAATTTGGTGGCTACGCCGTCGCAACCAAAAAGAACCTGAACCTGAACCCGTCTATGTGCCACCAGCACACGTCACGGCATTAGAAAAACTAAGATTATTGGAAAAAGAAAAACTCTGGCAACAGGACAAAACAAAAGCATATTACTCCAAATTGACCTACATTTTCAGAGAATATCTCGAAAATCGCTACGGCGTAAATGCCCTCGAATCCACCACCGACGAGATACTCGGCTGGCTGCAACGCGAAAAATTTTCCGATGCACTCACCACCAAATTACGCAATACTTTACAGGCATCCGACTTGGTGAAATTCGCCAAATCCAAACCCGGCGTTGATATTCATCAGAACGCCTTGGATACGGCGTATGAGTTTATTGATGCCACAAAAAAGATATTGACAGAGGAGGAGGCGCAACTGGCGAAGGCTGCTGCTAAAAAAACCCAAACCAAAACGTCATTCTGAATTTATTTCAGAATCTTCTAGGCGACAAGGCGCGATTTTGATGTGAGCTGTAATTTTGGGTGGTGTTCGACAACAATAGGGTAAGTTTAAAATCACTATATATTAATTAACAGTAATTTATACATTTTTATAATAATTTTTTGTTCGGAATAATCAATAATTTTTTGAATAGTCGCTCTAAAAATCACACCCCATTATCAAAAAATTATTAAAAAAATGTATAAGCGCATTGTAGTCAAATAGTTATATCAAATTTGATTACCCTATTATCGTCGAATACCACCGATTATCTCAAATAATATGCGTATTTTTAGAATTATTAAATACGTGCAACATGAAAAAAGAAGTAAAAGTAACCGTTGATAAAGATGTCTTAGAGAAGGCAGAAGCATACGCACAGGCAGAAGGACAAAGTATTTCAGACATCGTAGAACGGTATCTCAAAGCGCTCTGCGAATATGAATCTCCACGCATGGAAGACTTAGACCCCGAACTCGTAGCTATGGCAGGTATGGCAGGCGAATTAGACGAAGCCAAAAGTGACAAAAAACTCATCGCAGAGGCAATAATGGAAAGTGTAAAAGAAAGGCATTTGAAATGACTCGCAAAATATTCCTTGGTGCCAATGTAGTACTTGATTGGGTGTTCAACCGAAAACGATTTGTTGCCAATGCTACGAAGTTGCTCGTGCTTGCTCGTCAAAGAAAAATCAAAATTTACATTTCGTCTGTCTCTGTTAGCATTATCCATTATATGGTCAAAAAAAATGGCATGTTTAGAAATGCAATTGACACTTTACAAAAAAAAATAAAGTATCCCGTTTCCTAAACTTTTCGAGTTTAGTAAACGTAGGCATATCACTAAAATTTGTAATTACCTAAATGTCAGTATTTTACTTACGTTTACTGAAACTCTTTGAAGTTTAGGAAACGGAGTGCTGAATATTGTTTTTCATTATAAAATGGAATGAAAAAAGTGTCAACTACTTTTAGGGGAAAACTAAACATGCCGTAATAAGTGAACAAAAATAATCTCTCCAAGATAGCAAACCTATTTATACCGTGTTCCTTATTGATTTTATGATAAAATCTGTGTATTTTTAGGTGATTCAAATACTTACAGGATGAGCGTAGAAATTACATTAAATATTAGACTTTATTTAGAAATATTTTGTATGCAGCTCAAAATGAGGCTCGATTATCGAAAAAATACAAAATTCCATGCATACAAAATATTCCTAAATAAAGCCTATTGATAAAGATATTTTGGAGAAATCCGAAAAAATATCAAAAGAAGAAGGATATAATAATTTGCCATTTCTTATTGAGCAATACATCAAATCTATGGCTTTCGACTTCGAAGAACAAGACCCCAAAATACAGATTCAAAAGAAACACAAACGCATCACAGTACTCAAAGAACAATTAAAAGATATTCAGGTGGAATTGACAGCATTAGAAGCAGAAGTCTCAGTCGAACAAATTTTAGTATGAAAATCCAATACGCCTCCGACCTCCACCTCGAATTTCCCCAAAACACCTCATGGCTCGAAAAAAAGCCACTCCAACCCGTTGGCGACATCCTGTTGCTTGCGGGCGATACCCACAATCTAGGGCGAAAATTCACCCAACACCCTTACCTCGACACGCTTTCCGAACAATACAAACTCGTCTATATCATACCCGGCAATCACGAATTTTATGCGGGTTTTGATGCTCAGATTTGTTTGCAGGAAAATTACGAACTCGACCTGCGACCCAATGTTTTTTTGGTGAATAATTTTGTGAAAATTATTAAAAATGTACGCCTCATTTTCACCACCCTCTGGTCAAAAGTAGAATACGAAAGACACGCCATTGTCACAGGAATGAGCGATTTCCACCTCATCAAATGCAAAGGAACACGCCTTACCGTAGAAAATTACAACCAACTATTCGAGGAATCCTGGGCATTTCTAAAACGCGAAATCAACACGCCTTTTGATGGCACGACGATAGTTGTTACCCATCATTTGCCGAGTGATCAATGCAATTTAGAAAAATTCAAAGGAAGCGTACTAAACGAGGCTTTTTGTGTAAATTTGACCCCCGAAATCGAAGCGAGCCACGTTGATTATTGGATTTACGGGCATAGTCACGGCAACAAACCGCCCTTTAGTATCGGCAGTACCATGATGCTCACCAACCAACTCGGCTATGTACACATTGGTGAGAATCACAGTTTTGAGTACAACGCGCTTATTGCATTAGATTGAAATTGTGTATAATTTGCAATGTCTTCGCCAAATTGAGAATTGAGAATGAATAATTGATAACTAATTTAAAATTGTCATTTATAATACTAACAAAATGATATTTTTACAAATATTTTAATAAAATAATTATCAACTCTCAATTATCAATTTTTCATTTGGCGAACATATTGGATTTTCGTTCACAAAAAAATATTATGAGTAATTTAGAATTAAAAGGGAATATTCTTGAGATGATTGCCCATATTAGTGATAAAGATATTCTCGAAGAACTTAGGAACGTTCAAGTAATAACTTCACTATTTGGACGGCTTCTTTTGCCCTTAGTTTTCCCCTTGAAAACAGTTATCCCGAAAGCTTTCGGGACGCCCGTTTCCAAGAGAATCCCGATAGCTATCAGGAAAGAACAAAATAATCTCGTCGAAATAGTAAACTTATTATTTGAACGTTCCTTAAAGAAATTATCACGGATTTAATGGAGATAGATAATAAAGATGATGATTTTTGACATGTTTAGAAAAGTAGTTGACACTTTAACCGAAAAAAAACAAGTAACTCCGTTTGCTAAACTTTTCAAGTTTCGTAAACGTAAGCGGAGTACAAATATTAGTAATTTATTGAAAATCAGTGTGTTACTTGCGTTCACTAAACTTTTTGAAGTTTAGTAAACGGAGTTCTAAGTACATTGTCAATTAAGTTTCTTTGTGTTTTTTGACGTTTATTTTGAAATGAATCGACCCAAAAATGAGCGTCCCGAATGCTTTCGGGATAAGGAGTTTTTGGGGAAGAGTCATTTTAAAAGAAATACTCAAAAACGCTAAGAAACTTATTTGACAATGTACTAAGTATTGTTTTTTATTTTAAAACGGAATAAAAAAGTGTGAACTACTTTTGAAGGAAATTTAAACATGCCTGATTTTTGGAATGAAATAAGTGATTTCGAGAAAAGTGAATTACTAAAACTGCAATTGAGGAAAGTAAGCATGAGGAGAATTTAGTGCCACACGAAGAAGTTATGAAAAAATACAGCAAATGGCTCGAAAAGTAATTTGAACGAAGAGGACAAAAAGCAACCAAAACAAAAACAATTCGACACTATAAAATCGACAAACACAGAAGAATGTATTATCGAAAACACGGCAAGAAATTGACCATTGTTTTTATTTTTAATGATAGAAGAAATCCAGACAACAACCCTTATAAATAACTGAATATCAACAAATGAAGAAGGCTTTAATCACCGGTATCACCGGACAAGACGGTGCATATCTCTCCGAACTCCTCCTTAGTAAAGGTTACGAAGTGCATGGCATCAAGCGGCGGGCATCGTCGTTCAATACACAACGCATCGACCATATATATCAAGACCCACACGTCGAAAATTACCGTTTCCAACTCCACTACGGCGACCTTACGGATGCCACCAATCTTATCCGTATCATTCAACAGATACAGCCTGATGAGATTTATAACCTCGGTGCCATGTCGCATGTCAAGGTCAGTTTTGATACACCTGAATACACCGCCAATGTGGACGCACTCGGTACGCTACGACTGCTCGAGGCTGTACGCATACTTGGTTTGGGCGATAAAACTCGTATTTATCAAGCCTCCACTTCCGAATTATATGGTTTGGTACAGGAAACGCCGCAGACCGAAAAAACGCCTTTTTATCCGCGTTCGCCTTATGCGGTAGCAAAGATGTACGCCTATTGGATTACCGTCAATTATCGCGAAGCATATGGCATGTATGCTGTCAATGGCATCCTTTTTAATCACGAAAGTCCACGGCGCGGCGAGACTTTCGTTACCCGGAAAATCACGCGTGCTACTGCCAAAATCGCACTTGGTTTGCAAGACACCATTTATCTCGGCAACATGGACGCCAAACGCGATTGGGGACACGCAAAAGATTACGTAGAAGTCATGTGGCTTATGCTTCAGCAAGAGCAGCCCGAAGATTTTGTCATCGCTACAGGCGTGACGACCTCTGTGCGTGATTTTGTAAGAATGGCATTCTCCGAAGTGGGTATCGACCTCGAATTTAGCGGTGAAGGTGTCGATGAAATCGGCGTAGTAACCGCTTGCTCGAATCCTGATCACCAGCTTGAAATTGGAAAGAAAGTTGTGGCAGTTGACCCGCGATACTTCCGACCTACAGAGGTAGATTTGCTACTGGGCGACCCAACCAAAGCCAAAACAAAATTAGGCTGGAAACCCCAATACGACCTTCCCGCACTCGTCAAAGATATGATGCAATCTGATTTAGTGATTTTTGAAAAAGAAAAATATCTAAACAAACGCGAGTAATTTTTTGTACTTTTCACCATTTTAATATGAGTGTGTAAAAAATTAGGGGCAATTATATATAAAAGGTGCAGCGCACCGTCTCCGTTTGTAGCAAGAAAGTTCCCCCAAGCTAATAAGGTGCGTTAGTACCGACCCCGTTTATACGCACTAACCCCGATAGCTATCGGG
>Ga0209186_1001119_pt1 | contig 20335 bp, 2 predicted proteins | sample SidtaG_FD_187426 | JGI IMG/M metagenome (GOLD analysis project Ga0209186, IMG submission 187426) | Marine algal microbial communities from Sidmouth, United Kingdom - Sidmouth_Male2 metaG (SPAdes) (version 2) | ecosystem: Host-associated > Algae > Red algae > Unclassified | place: Sidmouth, United...
AACTTTACCAATTTCATTGGTTCATAAAATATAGTCACCACAGACTTCGGTTTGGCGGGGCTTTTTTTATTAAAAATTTAGACAAGTTCATAAAAGCAAAAGCGGCACCAACTCGTAAGTTGATGCCGCTTTATTTTTATGCTTAGTGCTTAATGAATATTTTTTGCGTAGCAAAAATTAAAACACATTATGCATGAATCGTTCATCATTATCAATCTAACTTGACAAACCTCGCCGCAGAAGATCGCCAACCTGCTCCTTCTATCACAAGGACGTATTGAGCCGCCGGAAGTCGTGTCGGATCTACTGTAATTAAATTAGAGCCGAGGAATATCGTAATCGGTACTTCCATCATCGTTCTGCCGAGCATGTCGCGAATGACAACTTTGGCATTTTCGTGATCCACATTACTGTTAAATTGAACACTAATCAATTGATTCGTAGTCGGATTCGGGAAAATATCGGAAATAGACACGCCACCCGCACAATCTGCTTGAATGGTGAAAATATCCGAGTATTCTACCTGACCATCGTTATCTACAACTCTCAATCGGTAATAATTCGTCAATGTCAATTGTGCATCTGAATAGGTATAATCCGTAGCAATACCCTCAGCACCGAGCGCGTCCAAGCGGTCTATCGTGATGAATGTCAAACCATCGTAACTGCGCTGTATCTCGAAATGACTTACATTAATTTCAGAAGCCGTTCCCCAACTTAATATCGCCTCGCAGTCTTCTTCTGTACCTTTGAAGTACGATAATTCGATAGGAAGTTGGTCCGGGTCATCCACAACGTCTCCGCCACCGTCGCTTTCATCACAATCGGGTGAAACCGTAATATCGTAGGTAATTCGACCAAATCTGACAGAGAACTCCGTTCCCGCAGGTGTGAATACATCTATCGGACCGGCTGATACCGGATTATGGTCTTCTGTATCTCGGAATCTCAATTTCCAAACACCACCTCCGGACGACTGTGAAGGTACAGAAGCCACAGGTAAGAAGAATTGGAATCCGGCGTCATTGCCATTACAACCATTTGTAGGTGCCGTAAAGATAGGGAATACCGTACCGGTGGGGTCAGTCACTTCGACTTCTACATCACGCTCACAAGAGTTGCCCTCCGGACGGAAGAAGAAGTCCAGAAGAATCGAATTGACCACAGCATCATCAGGTACGCCCGGATCGATGATGAGTATGCTATCACTATCACCGAAGTCCGCATTATCAAATCCTGCACCTACGAAAACATCTTTATCCGTAACAAGTGCCACATCATCCGTGAAATCCGTTGGGGTCACTATGATTGCCTGCTCACAGGTAACGGAGTTGCCCGCAGGGTCGGTTACTGTCCACGTAATGACGGTCGTACCTACCGGATAGACATCAGAAGCACTTGATGTGGTGTTGTAGCTATTCGTAATCGTCGTATTTTCCTGACAATCTGTGAAGTCTATGCCAAATTGAGGCACAGCAATAACCACTGGACCTATACATTCACCCGGAGGACCGGCAACTGTGATGTCTTCAGGGCAATTCAAAATGACAGGTGGTTCATTGTCCATTACCGTGACATCAAAAGAACAGCTGTGTGTGTTGCCATCTGCATCTTCGGCAGTGTAAGTCACAGTAGTTGTACCAAATTCAAAGGTATCTCCCGAATTGTGCGTACTGCTTGTAATTTGTGCTTCGCAATTATCCAAGACATCTATATCCCAGGTAACTACAGCATCACAAGCACCATTGTCAAATGGAACGGTAATATCCGCAGGGCAGACCAATACAGGATCTTCTCTATCTTCTACCGTAACATCAAAACTGCAAGTCAATTCCACACCTTCACTGTTGACAGTTGTATAAGTTACAGTTGTTGTACCGACGGGGAAGAAATCACCCGGTGCGTGTGTATTACCTGTAATTTCTGCACCACAATTATCAATCGGAATCGGTGGTGCCCAATTAACGATAGCACCACATTCTCCATCATCATTAGATACTGTAATATCCGCCGGACAGGTCAGCATCGGGTCTTCGGTATCTTCCACTGTCACCGTGAATGTACAGGTAGTAATATTGCCATCAGCATCTACTGCTTCATACACCACATTGGTCGTACCTATCGGGAATAATGACCCCGGATTTGGTTTGCTGTCTATATTTAATATTTCACAATTATCAGTAAATGTCGGCGGTTCCCAACTTACAATAGCACTACAAGCTCCCGGATCGTTAGGCACAACGATGTTGTCAGGACAACCTGTGACCATTGGCGGTTCTCTATCTTCTACCGTAACGTCAAAGCTACATTCGGTGGTATTGCCTTCGTTGTCAGTAACGGTATAGGTTACAGTATTTGTACCCAATTCAAAAGTATCTCCTGAAGAGGCAGTAGAAGTGACGGATGCGCCCGGGCAATTATCGCTAAATGTGGGTTCGTCCCAATTTACAACAGCCTCACAGACGCCCATGTCTGTACCTACTGTAATATCTTCAGGACAAATAATCGTTGGGACTTCTTTGTCTGCCACCGTAATATCGAAACTACATGAAATTTCAGTACCACCTTCGGCAGTAGCCGTATATGTTACCGTAGTCGTACCAATCGGGAATACATCGCCGGGATTGTGGCTGCTACTCGTCAATTCTGTATCACAATTATCAATCGGTGTAGGTACAGTCCAGTTAACTGCTGCACCACATTCGCCTTCATCATTGAAAACAGTAATATCGGCAGGACAATCCAAGACAGGTGCTTCACTATCCAAGACTGTTATGTTGAAAAAGCAGACATTACCATTACCGGCTTCATCCAAAATACCATATAATACCAGTGTAGTTCCTATCGGAAAGAAAGATCCCGGTACATGCGTGCTACCCACAGGTGCGGCTTGACAATTATCCGCTACGATAGGTACTGACCAATCAACAATGGCACCACAGGCACCCGGCTCGGAATTTATTACAATATCTTCAGGACAAATCTGAACTACGGGAGGCTCAATATCTCTCACAGTAATGATGAAGCTACATTCAGTCGTATTCCCGGCGGCATCAGTCAGTGTATATGTGACCGGTGTATCACCAACAGGGAAGAAATCACCGGGTTGATGTGAAATACTGATGTCTGTCACATCACAATTATCGTCCAATGCGGGCAAAGACCAATTGACATTTCTTCCGCATTGTCCCGGAGCATTGGTAGCGATAATATCTTCAGGACAAGTCACCGTAGGAATTTCTGTGTCTATTACCGTAATATTAAAACTACAAGAAACCTGTGCGCCTGTAATGTCTGTGGCAGTATAGCTCACTATGGTTGTACCAACAGGGAATATATCACCCGGAGTATGGCTGATGCTTGTTATTTCTGCACCACAATTATCAATTGGTGTGGGTACAGTCCAATTCACAGCAGCACTACATTGCCCCGGATCGGTTGATACCGTAATATCTGCCGGACATTCCATTGTAGGAGCTTCCTCATCCACGACTGTCACGGTAAATACACAAGTCGTACTATTACCTGCGCCATCCAAAATACCATATAATACCGTAGTAGTACCAAGTGGAAATAATGCACCGGGCGTATGTGTACTACCTGCGATAATGGAAGAACAGTTGTCCACTGTAGTGGGCGGCTCCCAATTCACCACAGCACTACATTGCCCCGGATCGGTCGATACTACTATGTTGGAAGGACAGGCAAGTACCTGTGGTATTTCGTTGTCTTCTACCGTAACATTGAAGCTACATTCTATGGTATTACCTTCTTCATCAGAAATGATATATTCTACGGTTGTTACTCCTACGGGGAATATATCGCCCGGATTGTGAGTACTCGTTATATCGGCAATGCCGCAATTATCATTCACAACAGGTGTCTGCCAACTGACAGCAGCAAAACATTGTCCGGGAGAATTATCCACCGTAATATCATCAGGACATTCTATGCTTGGTGGTTCTTTATCAATTACTGTTACATCAAAACTACACGTAGCTGTGTTGCCACCCGGGTCGGTTGCTGTATAGGTTACGGTAGTCATTCCGATAGGGAATACATCGCCTGACTCATGTGTGCTTGTAAAGGTGACTTCGCTGGCGCAATTATCTATTATTATAGGTGGATTCCAGACGACGACTGCATCACATCCGCCGTCTTCTGCAAAAATATTGATAATATTATCCTGACAAACAATGTCCACTATCGGTTGTACATCTGATACTATCACGTCGAAAGCACATTCAAAGATATTGCCCGAAGCATCAGTAGCGGTGTAAATTACAGTCGTTGTACCAACGGGGAATATATCGCCGGGTTCGTAATTGCTGCCCGTAATGGTAATTCCGCAATTGGCATCAGGAACAGGTGGATCCCAAAATGCGACTGCTTCACATGCCCCCGGTGCGGGGAGCGTTGTGATAGTTCCCGGACAATCCCATACATCGGTTTGTCCATCGTTTATTACTGTTATATCAAAACTACATTCAAATGAATTTCCGCCCGAATCTACACCCACGTATGAGACAGTGGTTGTTCCCGCAGGAAAATTATCCCCTGAATCATAATTGCCGGTGAGTGTTGCCAAATCACATCCATTCGTCAATGTCGGCAATTCCCATGAAACGGCTGTGAGGCAGGAGTTTGGTTCTGCATTCACTGTAATGTCAGCCGGACATGTAAGTGTTGGTACGAAATCGTAAATTACATTTACATCAAAACTGCAAGTGTTGGTATCACCACTTCCGTCTGTCACCACATATGTTACCGTTGTTGTTCCAATCGGGAACGAATCTCCCGGATTATGTGAAGCCACTACAGAGATAATGTCACAGTTTTCGTCCGGCATTGGCGGCTCCCATGTTGCGATTGCTTCACATTCTCCATTATTTGTATCAGCAACTAAGTCAATATCATCAGGGCAATTCAAAATAATAGGTAAGCCGCTATTCACGACTACTATATCAAAACTACATTCAAATACATTTCCTCCTGTATCTGCACCCGTATAGTTCACAGTCGTCGTACCCGTTGGGAATACATCACCGGGTTCGTAATTGCTGACGAGTGTGGAAAGTTCGCAACCGTTGTCCAATAATGGCGGTGTCCATGTAGCCGTAGTTGTACAAGTTCCTACATTAGTATTGAGTGTAATGTCATTAGGACACGCTAATTCGGGTGTTCCGCTATAAACGATGGTAATATCAAAGTCGCATTGATAGGTATTGCCTGCTCCATCAACGGCGGTATATATAACCGTTGTTGTTCCGACTGAGAATATATCACCGGGTTCGTGTGTGCTACCTGTGATGGTGACAGCACATTCCTCATTGGGTACAGGCGGCTCCCACACAACGGATGTCTGACATTGTCCCGGGAATAACGGAATAGTAATATCATTTGGACAATCAAATACCGAAGTTTCGTTATCATTCAATACGGTAATCGTGAAACTACATTCAAATGTACCGCCGCTTGCATCTGTGCCTAAGTATGTTACAGTTGTTATTCCTGCGGGGAAGTTATCCCCCGGTTGGAAATTACTTGCCAAATTCGTCAATACACAATCATTGCTCAAGGTCGGTGGTGTCCATGTGACACTGGTTGTACAGCTACCTGAACTTGCATTGACTGTAATATCTAAAGGACATACAAGTGTTGTGGTTGCATCATAGCCTACTATGACGTCAAAGCTGCAAATAGCTTGATTGCCACTTCCATCAGTAACGACGTATGTTACGGTAGTGATACCAACAGGGAATACATCGCCGGGGTCGTGGCTACTGCTTGTAATGCTTGCGTCGCAATTTTCATCTATTGCAGGTAGTGTCCATGTGGCAGTCGCATCACATTGTTCCGGGGCTGTACTTACTGTGATATCATCAGGACAATCTAAAATGACAGGTGATCCACTGCTATTTACAGTAATATTGAAGCTGCATGAAAATAGATTGCCTCCACTGTCTATTCCTGTGTAAGTCACTACCGTTGTTCCTATCGGAAACTCGTCGCCGGGTTCATAATCACCTTGCAAATCATCTAATCCGCAGGTGCTACTGAATATCGGTACTGACCAAGTGACCGATGCCGTACAAGTTCCTTCTACTGCATCTACCGCAATATCTTCAGGGCAGACCAATTCTGGCGTATCTTCATATGTAATGGTAATATCAAAGCTACATTCGATTACATTACCTGCTTCGTCGGCAGCTGTATAAGTAACTGTGGTCGTACCTATTGAGAATATATCACCGGGTTGGTGGGTGCTGCCTGTGATGGTGATACCGCAATTGGGGTCGGGTACGGGTGGTTCCCAGGTGACTGCGGTTTCGCATTGTCCGGCGGGTAGAGTTACCGTAATATCATCCGGGCAAACCAAAGGAGAAGCCCCGACATCACCTGTCACTGTTACCTCAAAACTACATTCAAATGTATTGCCTCCAAAGTCTTCTGCTGTGTATGTAACGGTAGTTGTACCTATCGGGAATACATCACCGGATTCGTAATTACCTGTTACGGTCAACAAGCCACAGTCGTTGCTCAATGTTAGTGCTTCCCAAGTAGCTACTGTCGTACATGCTCCCGGTTGTACATTGATTGTGATATCCTGCGGACATACTAGCGTGGGTTCTACATTATAAGCTATATTTATATCAAAACTACATTCGATTTGATTGCCGTTTGAGTCGGTAGCTGTATAGGCAACAGTCGTTGTACCCGCGGGGAATATATCGCCGGGTTCGTGGGTACTACTAAGGTTGCTGACATCACAATTTTCATCAATCGTAGGTGGTGTCCACGTCACCGAAGCCTCACATTGACCGGGAGCTGCCACCAGATTAACATCATTCGGGCAATTCAAAAATGTAGGTATTCCTTCTCCGGTAACTGTTACATTGAAGCTACATGTAAATTCATTGCCCCCATTATCTATGCCTGTATATGTAACAGTAGTTGTGCCGATGGGGAAGCTGTCACCGGGTTCAAAATTTCCGGTCAATGTTGCCAATCCGCATGTACTGCTAAATATTGGTGGTGCCCATGTGACAGGTGAAGAACAAGTACCTTGAACTGCCTGTACTGTAATACTATTGGGACAAATCAAACTTGGATTGTTGCTGTATGTTACGGTAATATCGAAACTACATTCGAGTGTATTTCCATTGTCGTCAACGGCAGTATAGGTGACTGTCGTTGTACCAATCGGGAATATATCGCCGGGTTCGTGTGTGCTTCCTGTGACGATAATGCCGCAATTGGGGTCAGGCATCGGCGGTGTCCAAATTACTGAGGTTGCACATTGTCCGGGCATGACACTTTGCGTAATATCATCCGGGCAGACTAAAGAAGAAGCTCCGACATCTCCGTTGACTGTTACCTCAAAACTACATTCAAATACATTTCCTCCAAAATCCTCTGCCGTATATGTAATGGTCGTTGTACCAATCGGTATCGCATCACCGGATTCGTAATTCGCTGTTACGGTTAATAATCCACAGTCGTTGCTTAATGTTGGTATTTCCCAAGTGACAACTGCTGTACACGCACCTGCTGCCGCATCGACTGTAATATCATTAGGACAAACTAAGGTGGGTATTATATCGTAAGCTACATTTACATCGAAACTACATTCTATGGTATTACCATTTGGGTCGGTGGCAATATAGGTAACAGTGGTTGTACCTGCGGGGAATGTATCGCCGGGGTCGTGACTGCTGCTTGTGATAACGAAACCGCAATTTTCATCTACGGTAGGCGGTGTCCAAGTGGCAATAGCATCACATTCGCCGGGAGCTGCGACCAAATCAATGCCAGCCGGACAGTTCAAAAATACCGGATTGCCGCCGCCTGTCACTATCACGTCAAAGCCGCATGTAAATACATTTCCTCCTCCATCTACACCTGTATAGGTGACGGTAGTTGTACCAATTGGGAAATTATCGCCCGGTTCAAAATTGCCTGTCAAGGTGGCTAATCCACAGATACTACTAAATATCGGCGGTGCCCAAGTTACGGGCGAAGAACAAGTTCCCGGAAGCGCGTCCACCTCAATGTCCTGTGGACAAATCAAGACAGGGTTATTACTATATGTTACGGTAATATCAAAACTACATTCTATGGTATTTCCGTTGTCGTTGATAGCTGTGTAGGTAACAGTTGTTGTACCAATCGGGAATATATCGCCGGGTTCAAAGTCGCCGTTTACCATAGTGATGCCACAGTTCGGGTCGGGGTTCGGCGGAGTCCAAGTTACGGATGCCTGGCATTGTCCGGGAATAACGTTGATTGTAACATCATTCGGACAGATAAGTGCGCCTTCCTGGTCGTCGCCAATTACGGTGACATTGAAGCTACATTCAAATGTATTTCCGGCAGCATCCGAGCCGGAATAAGTGACTGTTGTAATACCTATGGGGAAGGCATCTCCTGATTCAAAATTACTTGTCAAATTAATTAATTCGCAACCATTACTCAATGCAGGAGGCATCCATGTGGTTGATGCTGTACATGCACCCAATACTGCATTTATTGTAATATCAGCCGGACAGACCAAAGTCGGGTTGGACTGATATGTTACCCTTACATCAAAACTGCATATTGATTGCTGACCACTATTATCAGCAATAACGTAGGTCACAGTAGTAATTCCGATAGGGAATATATCGCCCGGCTGGTGCGAACTGCTTGTGATAACTGCATTACAATTTGGGTCGGGTGTTGGTGGTGTCCAAGTGACGGCAGCATCACATTGACCTGCGGCTACTTGTACATCAATATCATTAGGACAATCTAAAACCAAGGGTGGTCCGCTACTATTGATAGTAATATTAAAATCACATTCAAAAGTATTGCCCGCTAAATCGGTTGCGGTATATATCACGGTTGTGATACCAACGGGGAATAAATCACCCGGGTCAAAATTACTCGTCAAGGTCAATAAATCGCAATTATTGCTCAAGGTAGGTGGCACCCATGTGAGTGCAGCTACACAAGCTCCCGGACTTGCATTGAGGGTGATACTTTGCGGGCAGAATAACAACGGCGTTTGGTCATAAACTACTGTAATGTCAAAACTACATACGGCTTCCTGCCCATTGCTATCGGTAGCAATGTAGGTAACAGTTGTTGTGCCCACCTCAAATATATCGCCGGGTTGGTGTGAACTGCTTGTGATAAGGGCATCGCAATTTTCATCGACGGTAGGTGGCAGCCAAGTGGCTGATGCTTCACATTGCCCGGGAGTGGTGGCTATCGTAATATCAGCCGGACAATTGATGATAATCGGTGGTCCGTTATTGATAACGGTCACATTGAAGCTACACACAAATACATTCCCAAGCGGATCTGTGCCTGTATAAGTTACAGTTGTTGTGCCGGTTGGAAAATCGTCACCGGGTTCAAAATTACTGGTTAGAGTGGTCAGTTCGCAATCGTCGCTCAAAGTTGGTGGCGTCCAAGTCACCGCCGTAGCTGTACATGAACCCGGGTCTGCTGTGGCTGAAATATCGTTGGGGCAAACTAAGGTCGGTGCAGATGTATAAGTGACGGTTATATCAAAACTACATTCAAATTGATTTCCTGTCTGGTCTTCGGCGGTGTATGTTACGGTTGTCGTTCCGATAGGAAATATATCACCGGGTACATGTGTGCTGCCTGTGATGACTACGCCACAATTTTCGTCCGGTACGGGTGGTGTCCATGTACCAACGGTTTCGCATTGATCTGCTGCTGCTACCAAGTTGATGTCGGCAGGACATTGTAAAACGGTGGTTTGTTCATCATTGATGACGGTGACTTCAAAACTACATTCAAATGTAAGCCCACCGCCTGTCATGCCTGTGTAGGAGACTGTCGTTGTACCTGCCGGGAAATTATCGCCCGGCTCAAAGTTGCTGGTCAAAGTTGCCAATTCGCAACTATTACTCAAAGTCGGCGGTACCCATGCAACGGATGTTACACATTCTCCTATGGGAGCGTTCACCGAAATAGCATTGGGGCAGACCAAAGTTGGATTGGAATTGAAATTTATCGTTACATCAAAAATACATACATTCGTATTGCCACTACCATCAGTAATGACGTATGTAACAGTGGTTGTTCCCGGAGGGAATATATCGCCCGGATTGTGCGAACTGCTTGTAATGACCGCATCACAATTTGGGTCGGGCGAGGGTGGTGTCCAAGTTACCGGAGTATCACATTCGCCTGCTGCGAGTGTGAGTTCAATATCATCAGGGCAATCCAAAATTATCGGTACACCTGTATTGGTTACTGTAACAGTAAAGCTACATTCAAATACATTTTCATTAGAATCCATACCTGTGTATGTAACGGTAGTTGTGCCTGTCGGGAAGCTGTCACCGGGCTGGAAGTTGCCGGTTAGTTCGGCTAAATTACAACCATTGCTCAACGTTGGTGGTAACCAATTGACAGCAGTAGCCGTACATGACCCCGGATCTGCATTGACCATAATATCTGCAGGACAAACTAAGGTTGGTGTCACATCAAATGTTACAGTAATATCGAAACTGCATATACTCGTATTGCCGCTACCGTCGGTCACTACATATGTAACCGTTGTTGTACCGATTGGGAAGTCATCTCCCGGTTCGTGTGAAGCACTTGTGATAACTGCATCACAGTTCGGGTCGGGTGTGGGCGGTGTCCAAGTGATTTCGGCATCACAGCCTCCGGCAGCAAAGACAATATCATCAGGACAATTCAAAATCAAGGGTACATCGGTATTGGTAACGATGATATCAAAGCTACATTCAAATATATTTCCGCCGGAATCTGTACCTGTGTAAGTCACAGTTGTAGTTCCTGTCGGGAAATCATCGCCGGGCTGGAAATTACTCGTTAAATTAATCAACTCGCAGCCATTGCTCAAGCTTGGTGGTATCCAATTGACGGCAGTAGCGAGACATGAACCTATATCTGCATCTACCTCAATATTATTAGGACAAACTAAGGTTGGGGTAACATCATAATTAATCGTTACATCAAAATTACATTCATTTGTATTGCCATTGCTATCGGTAATTACATAGGTAACGGTAGTTGTGCCAATTGGGAATATATCCCCCGGATCGTGCGTGCTACTTGTGACCACTGCATCGCAATTGGGGTCAGGTATGGGTGGTGTCCATGAGGCAGCTGATTCACATTCGCCTACGGCAGTCGTTATCGTGATGTCATCAGGGCAATTTAGAATTAAGGGGACACCTGTATTGGTGACTGTCACATCAAAACTACAGTTAAATATATTTCCACCGGAATCTGTACCTGTGTAAGTCACGGTTGTTGTTCCTGTTGGAAAATCATCACCGGGTTCAAAATTGCTGGTTAGAGTGGTAAGCGAACAGTCGTTGCTCAAAGTTGGTGGTATCCAACTTACGGAAGTTGCCGTACATGAGCCTGCATCTGCATTGACTGAAATGTTATTGGGACAAACCAACGTTGGGTTGGAATCATATGTAACCGTTACGTCAAAACTACATTCATTGGTATTGCCATTGCTTCCGGTCACTACATAGGTAACGGTCGTTGTACCAATTGGGAAAGTATCTCCCGGATTATTGGTACTGCTTGTAGTGGTGGCATCACAAGTTGGGTCGGGAATAGGAGGTGTCCATGTGACTACGGCATCACACTGTCCGGCAGCAGTACTTACACTAATATCGTTGGGGCAGTTGAGAATCAAAGGCACACCCGTATTAATAACGGTGACATTAAAACTACATGTAAATACATTTCCAAGTCCATCTGTACCGGTGTATGTTACGGTCGTTGTTCCTGTTGGAAATACATCACCGGGGTCAAAATTGCTGGTGAGTGTGGTGAGCGAACAGTCGTTGCTCAAAGTCGGCGGTGTCCAACTCACAGTAGTTGTACACACATTCACATCTGCATTGACCGAAATATTGGGAGGGCAGACCAAAGTTGGCGTGGAATTATACGTTACCGTTATATCGAAACTACATTCAAATTGATTGCCTGTCTGGTCTTCGGCGGTATATATTACAGTTGTTATTCCAATAGGAAATACATCACCCGGATTGAAATTACTTCCTGTGAGTACTGCTCCGCAATCTGCGTTTGGAACGGGTGGTGTCCAAGTAGCTACGGCATCACATTCGCCTGCGGCAGCTACCAAATTAATATCATCAGGACATTCTAAGACGATAGTATTTTCATCATTAATAACTGTTACATCAAAACTACATTCAAAAACAAGCCCACCTTCGGTGGTACCTGTGTAGGTGACAGTCGTTGTACCTGCCGGAAAATTACTACCGGGTTCAAAATTGCTGGTCAAAGTGCTTAATTCACAATCATTACTCAGAGTAGGTGGCGTCCATGTAGCAGATGCAACACATTCACCTACTGGTGCATTCACTGAAATATCAGCAGGACAATCTAAAGTTGGATTAATGTTATAATTTACCGTTACATCAAAACTACATTCATTTGTATTGCCGCTACCGTCGATGACGATGTAGGTAACGGTCGTTGTTCCGGCAGGAAATACATCTCCCGGCTCATGCGAACTACTCGAAATGATGGCATCACAATTGGGGTCGGGAGTAGGTGGCGTCCATGTGACTGCGGCACCACACGCGCCGGGGGCAGCGGTTACGGTGATGTCATTCGGGCAATTTAGAATTAAGGGTACACCTGTATTGGTTACTGTTATATTAAAACTGCATATAAATATATTTCCGCCCGAATCCGTACCTGCATACGTTACTATCGTTGTTCCTGTCGGGAAATCATCGCCGGGTTGGAAATTACTTGTCAAAGTGACCAAATCGCAACCGTTATCCAATGTTGGCGGATCCCAAGTTACGGAAGTGGCAATACACGAGCCTAGGTTCGCATCAACCGCAATATCAGCAGGGCAAACTAAAGTTGGTGTAAAATCATAATCGACCGTTATATCGAAACTACATTCGTTTGTATTACCATTACTATCGGTCACTACATAAGTGACTGTCGTTGTACCGATAGGAAATGAATCTCCCGGATTATTGGTACTGCTTGTAACAGTTGCATCACAAGTCGGGTCGGGGATGGGAGGCGTCCATGTTGCTACGGCATCACACTGTCCTGCTGTGAGGGTCAGCGTGATGTCATCCGGGCAATTTAAAATCAGTGGTACACCTGTATTGATAACCGTTACATCAAAACTACATTCAAATGTATTTCCACCTGTATCGCTACCTGTGTAAGTTACGGTTGTCGTTCCGGTTGGAAAATCGTCACCGGGCTGGAAGTTACTCGTTAAAGTAGTAAGCGAACATCCATTGTCAAGTGTTGGTGGAATCCAACTCACACCGGGAGCAACACAGGAGCCTTGATCTGCATTGACTGTGATATCAGCGGGGCAAATCAAAGTTGGTGTAAAACCATAATTGACCGTTATATCAAAATCACAAGTACTTGTATTTCCAAAATCATCTGTACCTGTACAGCTCACATTAGTTGTACCAATCGGGAAAATATCACCTGATTCGTGCGTACATACCAAGGTTTGTGGCGAGCATCCATTTTCTAATAATGGGGGAGACCAGTTGATGATGGCATCACAGGCACCCGGATCGGTATTGGTTACAATATCATCAGGACAAACAATATTGATGGGACCCTCAAGTATTTCTACCGTAAATTCGGCATTACCTGTATCTCCGTTGGCATCCGTTACTTCTACTTGATATATACCACCTTCGAGGCACTGCAAATCTGCTGCACATATATTGGAAAAACCAACGGCATAAGAACCACCGGCACTTGCAGCACCTGAATAATCGTAGTAAATGAACTCGATTTCATCCAGACAACTTGGGAAAGTTATCAAGATACCGCCTCTGTCTGTATTATCCGAAGCCGGACAACCGCCTTGTGATTGCCAGGAATTTCCTCCGACAAAAACAGGACAAGCCGGATCGGGTGTTGTATTGGTAATGATAAAGTCATCACCCGTGAGCGGAATAGTCGCGCCATTGAGTTTACCATTGACGATGATGGCATCTTCCCCATCTATATCATTCAATAAGATTTGCAGGTCGCATACAGGATTGCTAAATGTCCATGTACGGGTTACATTGGCAGCAGGTCCGAGATTTCCCAACTGCGATACGCCGGTACGTATAGCGAAAAAGCCGTCGAGCGTAGAATCGTCAATCAAGTTTTCATCAATACAAGCTCCGCCGTTTGCAACTGGCGGACTTACTGTAAGAACAGCGTTGCCTACCACAAAATTTTGGGCATTAATCGCATTACTGGGTGCAGCACATCCTTGAACGGGCGAACACTCTTCACCCGGACCGGAAGGCGTACATCCAATACCGTCCAAGGCTGAAAAATCAACACGGGGGCTACAAATCACCTCGGAGCCGTTGAGCGTCCATGCGTAAGTATAAGGCGGTGTTCCTCCCGAAACCGAGATGTCCAGAAAACCATCGCCACCGGCAGGGCAGTCGCAATCCACGTTAATATCTCCCTCTATCACAAGTTGGGCATTCAGGCTGCCGATTAGCATAAAGGCTACACATGCGGACAGTAATTTGTACGTTGTTTGTCGCAGCAGAGCTATTCGACACGGACTCTCTGCGTACATAGAACATAATATTCTCATAATTTTAGATATAGGTTAAGGGAAAACTTCAAAATAAATATACATTTTGACTATTTTGTATAAGTTATTCAAAAATGTCAATTTACTTATGAACTTTTCCTACTTAAGTTGTGAGACTATCCGACATGGATGATTAGGTGAGTAAGTAAATCTATTTGCTTAGGTACCAAGACAAAATTATCTTTAATCAATTTTGGTTTCTTTTTCTCGCTAATTTCGTTAAAAATACTTCCCGATAGTTATCGGGATAGCTACGGCTATGCCTGCGTTTTTCGCCTCATTAGCAAAAAAAATAATTCCAAAATTTTGATTCAATCTAATTCTGACTTAGTACTTAGATAAAATATTGTAATGTTGATTCATTTTCAATTTACTCATTTAATCATCTATCCATTTAGTCGTTTTTGCTTAAATAGCCAGATGGATTTTAAATCTTTCTAGCTATTTAGAACTTGGTATATGTTACTGGACTTTGGACATTCGGAAATTGGGGTACTCGGAAATTAGGTAAACTTCTGTTTATTAATGTTTTACAAAAATAGTAAACTATTGACTATCAAATGTTTATGAATATAAACCTAATTTCCCAATTCCCTAATTCCCATTTTGTCCAAAGTCCAGTATGTTATTCACAACTTGTGGTTTGTAGTAAAAACACAAAGTTATAAAATAGATGTATTTTTTATAAAAATATACGACTATTAATAATAATAAACGAACTTAATTTACATTCAAATAACAATTAGTTAATGATAACCAATCAATTAGTAATCAAATGTGTGGTATTTGACTTGTTCTTTGTTATAGACGATGGCAAGGAATTGGAGTATTTTGAGCATGGAAACGGAAAGTTATGCCTCTTAGTAAGATAAAATTAAATTATCCTTGCTTTTCTAAGGAATAGGTTTTTCATTAAATGGTTGCACAATATATTTAGTTTTTTCTTTTATACGAAAAATAAATCTAATTTTAATATAGATTATTTCTCTGCAAAGAAAATACATTTTTTATAAAAAACCGTTTATTAACATACCTTTTATATAAAAAAGTACTTTTTAGAATGTCACGAATCAAATGTTTTTGGACGTAAAAATTAATTCTCCAAATTAGAGTTGGGCAACTTGGCTTTAGAACTTACGGATTTTCTGGGGTTTATAGTTTTCAATCGCGTAGATGTCTTTTACTCTATCTTCAAGTTTTTTGATTTTCTCTTTCAGCTTTTCTTTCTCATTATTTGGGTGCAGGACAAATTTTTAATCTGCCTCGTACCGACGACTTTAGCCGTCGCGGGAAAGTACCGAGCCACTTGACGGCTAAAGTCGTCAGTACAGTGGCATTTCAAAATAAAATTAAAAATTTGTCCTGCACCCCATTATTTTGACTTAGGACATTTGGTAATTGGGAAATTCGGAATTAGGTAAAACCTTGTTTTTTATTTATAATAAAAATTATCCCGATAATTATCGGGATGATAATCAATTTATTACGAATTTAAACCTAATTTCCCAATTCCCTAATTCCTTTTTTGTCCAAAGTCCAGAAATTTAGTACTCTACCCTACAAAAAATATTTTTCATAATGTGAGTAGAAATTTAGTCAAACCTATAAAAAAATAACTTCTTCATTTGGGGTAGGTTATTTTCTTCCTCTTCCCTAATGTTTTATTTGTATTTACAAAATCGTTTTACGTCATTCCAGCTCAATCACCAAATCATCCTGTTCCACCATCGTCTTTTCCGTCAAATGAACCGCCTTTACCGTCCCTGTTTTTGGTGCGGTAATCGTACTTTCCATTTTCATGGCTTCGATGATAAATAGCGGGTCATTTTGCGCGACTTTATCGCCTGCTTTCACCAGTATTTTCGACAAACTACCTTGTAATGGCGCACCAATATCGCCGTCTTTTGCTGCTTTTTTGTGAATAATTTTTTCTGTTTTAATAGAAAAATCGCGGACTTGAATGGGGCGGGTTTGTCCATTTAACTTGAAGAAGAGCGTGCGGTAGCCGTCTTCGTTGGGTTCGCCTTTATCGAGGTATTTGATAAGGATGCGTTTGCCCGATTCTATTTCTACAATGATTTCCTCATTGGGCTGCAAGCCGTAAAAGAAAGCCGGAGTCGGTATGCTTCGCACCGAACCGTACTCTCCATAATGCTCATAATAGTTCTGAAAAACTTTTGGATATAATTTATACGATAAAAAATCCTCAAAATTCGCGTATGGAAATTGCTTATTAAATTCCACAAATTCTTTATCGAAATCAATGGGCGATAAATGAGCATTGGGGCGGTCGGTGTAAGGTTGTTCGCCTTTCAATACTTTGGCCTGCAAATCCTTTGGAAAGCCACCGTGTGCTTGTCCCAAATCTCCTCTAAAAAGGGCTTTCACGCTATCGGGAAATGCCAGCGTATCACCTTTTTCTACTACATCTTCTTTCGATAAACCATTGGCAGTCATAAACATAGCCATGTCACCAACGACTTTCGATGAAGGTGTCACCTTTACAATATCGCCAAACAAATCATTGACATGACGATAGTTTTGTTTGATAATTTCAAACTTATCTTCTAAGCCCAAACCCCGCGCTTGCGGACGCAAATTGGAGTATTGACCACCGGGAATTTCGTGCTTATAAACTTCTGCTGTACCTGCTTTGAGTTCACTTTCAAATGGATAATAATACTCGCGGACTGCCTCCCAGTAATTGGAATATTCATTGAGCGATTGGATGTTCATTTTGTTCTCGCGCTCATGCCCTTGCAACATGCCTACAACGGAATTGAAATTGGGTTGCGAAGTCAAACCCGATACCGAACTCAATGCCACATCCACCACATCAACGCCTGCTTCTACGGCTTTCAAATACGTTGCCGACTGGATAGAAGAGGTGTCGTGTGTGTGCAAATGAATTGGCAAATCTACCGCTTTTTTAAGCTCACAAATTAGCTGCTCGGCGGCATAGGGTTTGAGCAAGCCCGCCATGTCTTTTATTGCCAAAATATGCGCCCCTGCATCTTCTAATTGACGCGCCAAATCAAGGTAGTATTGCAGCGTATATTTCGTTCGGTTTTTATCCAAAATATCGCCCGAATAACACAAGGAAACTTCCGCCAAACCACCTGTACGCTCACGCACTGCATTGATGCTGACACGCATTCCATCCACCCAATTCAGCGAATCAAATATGCGGAAAATATCAACGCCTTTTTCTCCTGCTTTTTCTATAAATTTTTCAACTAAATTATCAGGATACGCCGCATAACCCACTGCATTTGAACCTCTTATCAACATTTGGAGTAAAATATTCGGCACGGCTTTTCGCAATAATTTGATGCGTCTCCACGGGCATTCTTTCAAAAAGCGTAGACAAACATCGAAGGTCGCGCCGCCCCAAACTTCCATTGAAAATACATTCGGATTATTTCGGGCAAAGCCTTCCGCTACACGCATCATGTCATAGGTGCGTACCCGTGTGGCGAGCAGCGATTGGTGGGCGTCGCGGAAGGTGGTATCTGTATATTGAATTTCTTTTTGTTCCTTCAACCATTTAGAAAAACCCTCCGGTCCGAGTTCGGTTAATAGGTCTTTTGTACCTTTCGGATAGTCAGAAGTGCTGTCACATTTTGGCACGATGGCTTTGCGAAATACTTTATCTTCATCGACATATTTTACGTCTGAATTGCCATTGACGATGGTGTGACCGAGATAGCGAAGCATCTTTGTTCCCCTATCCAAAGCACGGCGCGAAGAGAGCAATTCCGGATTGTCGCCAATGAAACTGACGGTGGCTTTTCCTTCCTGAAAAGTCTCATCTTTCAAGACATTTCCCAAGAAACCAATATTGGTTTTTACACCACGTATTCTAAACTCTGTCAAGGCGCGATGCAATCGGTCTGCCGCGCCTTTCATGGTGCGTCCCGAAGCCGTCACCTTCACCAACATACTGTCAAAAAAGGGCGAAATTTTCGCACCCGCATAAGCACTTCCCGCATCCAAGCGAATCCCAAAACCACCTGCACTTCGATACGCGACGAGTGTGCCGTAGTCGGGTTTGAAATCCATCGTAGGGTCTTCCGTCGTGATGCGGCATTGGATAGCGCAACCGTTGTAGGTGATGTCTTCTTGGCGATTGATGAGCAGCGTCGGGTGCGACAATTCGTAGCCCATCGCAATCAAAATCTGTGAGCGCACGATGTCTATCCCCGTTATTTCTTCGGTAATCGTATGCTCGACTTGTATGCGCGGATTGACTTCTATGAAGTAAATTTTTTCGGCTTGGTCAACGAGAAATTCGACTGTACCTGCGTGGCTGTAATTGACATGTCGGGCAAGACGCAAAGCGTATTCGTAGAGTTCGTCTTTGGTCTCTTGTTTGAGGGAAATGGCGGGGGCTACTTCGACGACTTTCTGAAAGCGGCGTTGTACCGAACAGTCGCGCTCGAATAGGTGAACGATGTTGCCGTGCCTATCTCCAAGTATTTGAATTTCAATGTGTTTTGGGTTTTCTATAAATTTTTCTATAAAAATTTCATCGTCACCGAAAGCGGTTAAGGCTTCGCCTTTTGCCTCGCTGTATGCCTTGCGAAGTTCTGATTGAGAACGCACCACTCGCATCCCACGACCACCACCGCCCGAAGCGGCTTTGACCATCACAGGGTAAGTGATTCGTGCGGCTTCTGCTTCGGCTACTTCGTAGGATGTGATGGGGTGTTCATTATCGAGAATGAGTGGAACTTCGAGTTTTTTGGCGATTTCTTTTGCTTTGATTTTATCGCCCAACATATCCATCACTTCCGGGTCGGGTCCTATAAATCGGATGCCTTCTTCACGACAGCGACGAGCGAAATCGACATTTTCCGACAAAAAACCATAGCCGGGGTGAATCGCCTCCACACCGTTCTTTTTTGCCGTTTTTATGATTTCCTCAATATCTAAATAAGGTTTTAAAGGCGCGTCGTCGTCGCCGATTTGATAGGCTTCGTCCGCCTTGTAGCGATGTAGCGAGTAGCGGTCTTCGTGGGTGTACATCGCTACGGTTCGCAAACCCAATTCAGAGGCAGCACGTAGCACGCGGATAGCAATTTCGCCGCGATTGGCAACCATGATTTTTTGGAAACGGTGGCGTTGGACTTTTTGCATTATATATTTTTACAATAAGAATACGAAAAATAATACAGGATGTTAGATAGGTAAGCGAACAAAAGCAAATATACGGTAAAGGGAGAGAGAAATGCTATGAATTTGGTAGGAATATTTGTTGAAAATTATTCGTACTATCATTACGAATAATTTAAATACAAATCGTACATTTATTATACACTATTTTTAGTATGAAATTCATTAAAAAAGAAAATTAAATTGAGTGTTTTAAGATAAATTGTAAAGAAAGTTCTCAATAATTGCTTGGACATAAGACAATAAATAATACTATTTCCGCAACCGACAATTGAAAAAAAGGACATAATTTATTGTAAAAAGGTTATTTTATTAAAAATACCTCTTATAAACTTCTTTTACCCTAATTTTGTAATTCATTCAGTTAATTATCCGATAGTTCCGTAGAATATTCTTTATGACAGATAAATTCATAGCAACACTTTTTGAAACCCACCAAGACAGTCCGAAGTGTCCGACCATAGAACGGGTGGAGGATTTTGTCAATCAATTGTTGGGGATTCTTTTCCCGGACCTGACAGA
>Ga0209186_1001120_pt1 | contig 20330 bp, 23 predicted proteins | sample SidtaG_FD_187426 | JGI IMG/M metagenome (GOLD analysis project Ga0209186, IMG submission 187426) | Marine algal microbial communities from Sidmouth, United Kingdom - Sidmouth_Male2 metaG (SPAdes) (version 2) | ecosystem: Host-associated > Algae > Red algae > Unclassified | place: Sidmouth...
AAGGCTTTGATGAGTATGAAGGTTGTAACGGAGTAGGGATTATAAAGTGACCTGATAGAAAGGCTTATGCAGAGCAAGCCAGGAAGGCTTGCGTAGTATGGGATTTATAAAGTTAGGGAAGTGTTTGTGGAAGGGCAGGGTTTTGATGAGTTTGGCTTTGAGAAAAGCAAGGCTTTGATGAGTATGAAGGTTGTAACGGAGTAGGGATTATAAAGTGACCTGATAGAAAGGCTTATGCAGAGCAAGCCAGGAAGGCTTGCGTAGTATGGGATTTGTAAAGTTAGGGAAGTGTTTGTGGAAGGGCAGGGTTTTGATGAGTTTGGCTTTGAGAAAAGCAGGGTTTTGATGAGTATGAAGGTTGCAACGGAGTAGGGATTATAAAGTGACCTGATAGAAAGGCTTATGCAGAGCAAGCCAGGAAGGGGTGCTGTAGCAAGAATTGTGTAAGTGGCAAATAAAAAAACCAAACGTCTATAATTACAGAATTACAGCCTTGTACAATTAATTAAAGACGTATCATCTGTGATTCCACGATAGGTAAATAGTTTTTGGCCAAATGTTTTCTTTGAACCAAATCTACCTTAATGGGTAGATTGCTGTTTTCTAGATCTTCTTTGATTTGTCCAATTAGGTCTGAGGGGATTGTCTGGGTGGGTTCAAAAAGAATATCGATGTCAGAAAACAGACGAAACGAGCCTATTGCTCTTGATCCAAATATCCAGATTTTACATTTATGGGCTTGTAGGGGTATGATGAGAATATGTCTGAGGAGCTCCCAGTCTTTTTCTTTTAGTCCAAATTTATTTTCTTTCATCCAATTTATCCATGAGTTGTTGAAAATCTGCGATGGCATCTTTGGCCACACCGTATACTTTTTCTGCAAGGGCTTCTTTATAGGTATGTGTTGATAGGTTCCTAGCCTCAATGAGTGCAAACCATTTTTCTGGATCAGATATTAAACCTTCTTCTGCCATCTCTCTGATAACAGAGCGAGGGGAATTGGATGGGGAAAGGAGTGTTTTTTTTGCAGTTTTCCAAGCAAGTTCGACCGTAAATTCAAACCTTTGAATGACTGAATCACGGATAAATTCATCTTTTTCTTGTGCCAATGCATCCTTAAGACGACGCAAGGCCCTTCTATATTCCTCAACTGACATGCATATCTATTATCAGAAGTAGATCCACCTTTCTAACCTATATTGACAATTGAGGTCAGTGTCTTGTTTTTGCTTTTACAGAAATATGACAGCTGCATAATGGCTCAATTGGACAGGCGTGTCCCACATGTTTTTGCTCACACCACGTAAGTCTCATAAAAAATGGCTACCAAACCTTGTGATACCTGATATGAAGTAACACATGGGGCTTGGCATAGTCCTTGCTTTTTAAGTCATAGTAAACATTCTTTAAATCAAATAGGGAGATCGCAAGTAATGAAGAAATTAATTTTAGGTGTAGGGCTACTCGCTCTATCGGCATGTGGCACGCAAGATGCCAGTATTCAAAGTGGCTTTTTTGGTAGTGATGGTACCGCGCCAATAGCTAATGTTGGGGGTTATAGTGATACTCTGGCTTTAAAAAGAGGCATATACAAATTAGCCGGACAAGTCAATGGCTTACGAACATCTGCATTGCATGCAACTGCAAGTGTTACTTTATACGCTAATAATAATAAGCTGAACACGATAGTTAAAAATGGAGCCTATACAACTAACTCCTTTGATTTAACCTCTGGAGAGCCAGAGATTAAAGTTGTGAGCAATGATGAAGATGTAAATTGCTATGCCATCAAAAGGTATGACAAAACTGAAGCAGAAGTTAATAACGATGAAATTCCTATTGATATTCAATGCGTTTGTGCGACTGCCGGTGGTGATCCAGCTTCAGTGATTACGCAGCCAACTGATTTAAAAAATGGCAAAACAGTTGTGTTTGAAAACTACGAGCTCACTGTGCCCGTATCTTATGGGACTTCTACTGGTGGCGCGTCTTATCGTGGCATTGATGGTAGCACTGAAGTTGAGCTTACAGCTTCTCGAAGAGCAGCATTTTCAAAAGAATTTTTTGAAGGTATCATGCTTGGTATGTGTAACTGCGCGCAAGAGCTTAGCCCATCGCTAGATGATGCCCCATACAAGGTGCTTTCATACGGTTCATCTAAACTATTCAATAATAGCTCATATCAAAAACCTCTTCAACGTATGGGGTTGTATGCTATGGATGCATTGGGTGATTATAAAGAAGTTGTAAAAGCTGAATACCGTTACGAAAATGTTATCGGCGTATGGGATATCTTTCGAACCATTCGTAAAGAAGGAACCAGAGAAACACCTGTAGTGACACCTCCGGTTGAAGAAATCATACCAGAGACTACGCCAGAAGTTCCGGTTACCCCATCAACCAAACAGGAAAAGTTTGGTGACTACACGCTTGAAATTCCAGCAGGTATGAACGTCGGAATAGATAATTCTGAGCTCCATATTTACGAATCACCCTATAATCGGGTCTTTCATTCAGACTTACTCTGTCTGGCATGTTCAAGCCTTAGAAACTTAACACCAGTGTCACTGGTAGCCAATGGTCTTGCAGAGTATGTAATGGGCTTAGATGAAGTTTCTGAGGTCGTTAACGGTCGGGTGACAGGTAAGAGAATCATGAAAGCCAAGATCTTTCATTTGAGTGATGGCGAAAGGTACAAAGAGATGATTCACGCTACCTTTGATATAGGGTCTGAAGCACAAGCTGAGGCTATTTTAAAAACCATTCAAAAAAAAATAAGTTAACATTATCCGTAAAGCGGATGTTGTTAAAACATCAATAAAAAAGCCCTGCCTTTGTGCAGGGCTTTTTTTTATTTCAACATTTTGTTTTTCTTGAGGTGCCATAGAATGGGCCAGATGTGAATAAACCACCATTTTTTTTGGCTTTGTGTAATTTCAATTTTGATGCCCTTGGTACGCTCGATTTTAAAAATCATATAATCAATCCAAGATTTAGCAGTGAGAATGTTTTTAAACCAGCGCAAGCTTGAGCGAAAGCGGCTTTTTCGAATCCAAAACGAAAGATTTGATTTTATGCCAGGAGGATCCAACAGAACCTCTTCGCAATCAAAGAGCTTACCAAATGTTTGTGTATAGTAATCCCCTTCGGCTAAAAATATTTTTTTGACCTTGTCATCTGCCTCGACACGAATATCTCCCGTGTAGCTTATGGCAAGAGCATTGAGAATAGCATCATCTTTGCTTGCGGGTGTTGCAAGCTTGCGGCTTAATATATAGGCGCTTGTCATCGCATTGATATGAGCTTGGGATAAATCTTCCAATGCAGCAGGCGTATCAAGAGCGTAGGTCAGGGCAATGCGTTTGGAGAAGCGCCCGATATGATAGATGTCTGGTGCGCTGATCTGAACATGATCATTGAGGTCTTGCCTAGAGATGACACAGTATTTTAATATAAGCTCATCTTGGTGAAAGTGAAAAATGCTGGGCGGCAAGCACCTGCTTAAGAATTTGTTACGTCGGGAATTAAAAAAAGTTTTGTATTGGTCAACAACGACATAAAAATCTGGAACAGATGTTATGCTTTTTGTTTTTGAACTTAAACATGACCCATACCCAACAATGTACATGGGTGGGTTAGGCAGTGTCGACAAGAGCGTCTCGATGTAGGGGTCAAAAACATCTTTGGGATAGTCCAGAAGTTTTTTTTGGATGATTGCGAGATCAAGGGGTGTTTTTTTTAGTATAGCCAAGGACGATGTTCCTGTTTTTGTGTTTCGCATCATACATAGCTTCATCTGCCATTTTAATCAAATCTGATTTGGATTGTGCATCCTCTGGGAAGGTTGCAACACCAAAGCTGGCAGTAAACTTGGCATTGATACCATCTTCCTTGAGAAAAACATGGTTTTCAATCGCATGGCGCATGCGCTCCGCAGATACCAACCCTTCGGCCTTGCCTGTTTCTGGCAATACAATGGTAAACTCATCACCGCCGTACCTTGCGCAGTAATCAATATTACGCGTGGTCTGCAAAAGCACTTCAGCGGTCTCCTTCAAAAGAGCAGAACCGTGGACGTGGCCATGTTTGTCATTGACCTGTTTGAATTTATCTAAATCTATAAACACAACAGATAATTCCTTGAAGTACCGCTGCGCACGTTCGACCTCGTGATCTAAGATTTGGTGGAGGTAGCGCTGGTTATAGAGGGCTGTCAGGTCATCTCGAATCGTCATCTCTTTTATTCGTTGGTAGTTGGTGGCATTTTCAAATGCAATGGCCGCAAAATCTGCAATGGTTGAGAGTATTCTTAAATCTTCAAGATTAAAAAAACTTCCTAGATGGTGTTTTAAGCTAATCACCCCAAGCAGTTTGTCTTGGAAGTACAGGGGCGCGCAAATGATGGACTGGCCATTGGCAAGTGCCAAAATATGTCGAGGGATCAGTTCTCGCATAGACTTTGGCAAGTCATCGCAGATGAGTATCGATTGGGCATTTTCGCCAACCCAGCCGGATATGCCCTCACCAATAGGAATAGGCTTTGTGCGGTTCACTTGGGGGTCATTGATCAATATTTTATACTCTAAAAGCTCAAGATGGGAGTGTTTGAGCAGCAAATGCCAACTTTCGGGATTGAGGATTTCAGTGGTTTTTTGCAAGATCGATTGTTGAAGCTGATCTAGGTCCATAGATGACGTAAATGTTTTGCCTAGCTCTGAAAGCATAACAAGTCGTTCCAGCTGCTTTTCTAGAGAGAGTTGTTTGTGGTCACCGCCCATAAGTGTATAAAATTATACGGCATGGATCAGCATTGTAAATTGATTTTGGGTTCTTCGTCTCCCCGGAGAAAGAATCTTTTAAAACGTTGGGGGCTAGACTTTGATTTAACCGTACCTCAAGAAAGCCATGATTTCTCAGAAAGTGACCCCGGCGCGTTTGTCGCTGAGGTTGTGCGGTCAAAGTTGGCGTCTGTGATACCTCCTAAAGACGGGGCAGTCATATGTGCAGACACCATCGTGGTTGCCCAAGGAAAGGTTTTGGGCAAGCCGACTGACCGAGAAGCTGCTGAGCAGATGCTGCAGGTCTTGAGTGGCCAGGAACATTGTGTGATGACCGCATATGCAATCAAATCAAGCCAAGTATGGCTTAAAACAGTTCAAACCAAAGTATGGATGCATGATATCTCTGCCTCTTGGATCAAAACATATCTGCATCACGCATCCTATTTGGACAAGGCTGGCGGATATGGCATCCAAGAGCATGGGGGTGTGTTCGTAAAGCGCATCAAAGGATCCCTGACCAATGTCATGGGTCTGCCCATGAAAGAGGTTTTTGAAACGTTAATCCAAGCTGGCGTGGTCACCTTGTGAAGGGGCGATTGGAGGCAGTTCAAGCGCGCATAGCATTGGCCTGCGCGCAGTGTGGCCGTGACCCATCAGAGGTGACGATAATATGCGTGTCCAAAAAACAAAGTCAGGCCCAAGTCATGGCAGCCTACGCTCTGGGTATCAGAGATTTTGGCGAGAACTATATGCAAGAATGGTTGATCAAAAAGGAGGCTTTGCCGCGTGACATCCGTTGGCACATGATTGGGCATATGCAGTCTCGAAAAATCACAAAAGCATGCCAGTCTTTTGAGATGGTTCATAGCCTTTCTACAGATTCCCAAATCAAAGCTTGGACCAAGCTTCAAGACAAAGGGATAAGATTGCCTGAGCTCCTGGTTCAAGTTGCGTTTGGAAGTGAGCCCAATCGCGCGGGTATTTCTGTCAATCATGTAGAGAGTTTTTTGCAAGCAACTGAGCATTTGCCTGTCAAGGGTCTGATGGTATTCCAATCTGGGATGTATGATGCAGAAGGTATTCGGTCATGCTTTTATCACGCAAAGCAGCTCTGGGATAAGCTTCCTCAAAACAAACGCAAGGTATTGTCTTTGGGGGTGAGTTCTGATTTTGAAATTGCCATCGAACACGGGGCGACACATATTCGTCTGGGAACTGTTTTGATGGGGGCTCGAGACGCTTCTTGATTTACAATCATGCGTTCTCCACATATACTCAATTGAGTAAGGAGCATAACCATGACCATGAAAAAAATGACGCCACTTGATATTCAACATATGACTTTTGGACGGCAATTGTACGGACTCAAAGTTGAGCAGGTAGAATCATTTATGCAGGACATGGTAGGCTATGCTGAAGAGCTCCACAGACAGGTCATGGAATTAACAGCTAAAACCGAAAAGCAAAAAAAACGTATTGATGAGCTGGAACAAAGCGAACGCGAAATCAAAGATACCATGAAAACGGCACAAAAAATGACCGAACATATCAGTGAACATGCCCACAAGGAGGCTGACATTATTAGGCAGCGTGCTCAAATGGATGCTGAAAAAATTATCAAACGCGCGCATACCCGCCTCGCGCAAATCATTGAGCAAATCAACGAAATTAGAAAACAAAAAGCTCAGTTTTATGGCAAGCTTAAAGGTGTCATCACCACTCACCAACAGCTTTTGGATCAAGGGGATAATGACGATTTGTTTCTCCCGGTTGAGGAAGTTGCGTTACTTCCAAATGTCTCTTGATTTATGTTTAGAATTTAAAAGTCTAGTCAGACACTTCAACTTGTATTAAACCGCTTGCATGAAACTGCTCGACGGGAAAAAAGTCTCAAAAAATATTATCCAAGAGGTCAAGCAGGCCATATTTGACCAACACATCAAACCAGGCCTAGCCGTTGTACTTGTAGGAGATAATCCAGCTTCTGAAGTTTATGTTAGAAGGAAGCAAAAAGCGTGTCACAAGGTCGGTATCGATTCAGTTCTGTGTCGGATGCCTGGTGACGTTTCAATGGCGGAGCTTTTAAAAACCATAGATGAGCTCAACCAAGATAACCGTATACATGGAATATTGGTTCAGCTCCCATTGCCAGAACATATCGATGAAGAAGAAATTTTACGACATGTAGATCAGAAAAAAGATGTCGATGGCTTCCATCTGATCAATACAGGCAAGCTGATGCGAGGGCAGGACGCTTTGGTGCCATGCACACCCGCGGGCATCATCGATTTGCTTCAAGCCTATAAGGTCAAAATTCAAGGAGCACATGCACTGGTGATAGGGCGCAGTAATATTGTAGGCAAGCCCATGGCGCATTTGCTCTTGGGACATCATGCTACCGTGACCATAGCCCATTCACGGACTGTTGACCTACCTGCCCATTGCCTCAGATCGGATATTATTATTGCAGCTGCGGGCGTGCCAAAGATGATTCCATCTGACTGGGTCAAAGATGGTACTTATCTTGTAGATGTGGGCATCAATCGACTTCAGGATGGATCATTGGTTGGGGATGTAGACTTTGAAAGTTTTGATACCCGTGACGTGTGGGTTTCTCCAGTGCCAGGTGGGGTAGGACCGCTAACCATCGCGCGGCTTCTAAAAAATACCTTGTACGCGTATCAACGCCAGCAATAGTTGACTTATAACAAGAGCTTGGCCATAAGATAAAGCACAGCGTTAGATTAACTTAGAAAGACAAAGGAATGACCATGCCAAGAAGGACTCCCTTATTTGAAAGTCACCAGGAACTTGGGGCGAAGTTTGTTGATTTCGCGGGGTGGGAGATGCCCATTCAATACACCAGCATCCTTAAAGAACATGAGCACGTGCGGACCCATGTGGGCTTGTTTGATGTTTCTCATATGGGAGAGATTGATATTCGAGGGCAGGGTGCCAGGGATTTTTGCCAAAAGATAACATGTAACGACGTATCCAAGCTCAAGCCAGGCAAAGTGCAATACACAGCTATTTTAAATGAAGCTGGTGGGATGATCGACGATTGCACACTGTATATGTTCAATGATGGTCATCTTATGTTTGTTGTGAACGCCTCTCGAAAAGAGGCTGTGCTGGATTGGCTCTATCTCAAGTCTGAAGAGGTAGACATTGAGGTAAAAGATCGCAGCGAAGACTTTGGTTTATTGGCTGTACAAGGTGCCAAAGCACCAAGCATTGTGTCGGACTTGATTGCTCGGGATGTACAGACATTTAGCTATTATGAGTTTCAAGTCTGTCAATTTGAGGGCCAACCGCTTATTGTCTCTCGTACGGGCTACACTGGTGAAGATGGTTTTGAAATATACATCCCGATGGTCACCCTGCAAAAAGTTTGGGATGCGTTAATGCATGATGGACAAGTTGCTAACATCGCCCCCATTGGTTTGGGTGCCAGGGATACGCTTCGTTTGGAGATGGGATATCGGCTCTATGGGAGTGATATGAATGAGGATACCACACCCTTTGAGGCAGGCTTGGGGTGGATTGTAGATTTAGACAAGGGTGTGTTTGTGGGGTCCACTGCATTGAAAGGACAAAAAGAGCAAGGCGGCTACGGCAAGGTGAAGGGGCTTCTCATGGAAGGCAAAGGCATCCCGCGCCCGCACTGCAAAATTTTCAAAAAAGACAAAAAAGTTGGAGAGGTCCTCAGCGGAACCTTTTCACCCACACTCAAACAAGGCATCGCATTGGCCCGGATCAAGTGTCCAGCCAAACTGGGCACACGTTTTGAGATCGATATCAGAGGCAAGCGCCATCCCGCCATCATCACCAAGCTCCCGTTTGTTGAGACATCTGTGAGAAAGCTCTAGCTTAGAGCATATAAAAAGTTGTCAGGATAAAAAAAACTGATATCAAGATTTTATTAATCAACGCTGTTTGTGGAGGTAACAAAATGATGGAAATTCCGACTAATTTAAGGTTTTCAAAAGAGCATGAATGGGTTGCATTGGACCCAAAGGGTGAGACAGCAAAAATTGGTATCACAGAATATGCTCAGGAAAAATTAGGCGACATTGTTTTTGTTGAACTTCCTCAGGAAAAAGAGTCATTCAAGGCCGGCGACGTATTTGGTACTGTAGAATCAGTCAAAGCCGTATCTGATGTATATCTGCCCGTTTCTGGCAAAGTGTTGGAAGCCAATGAAACACTTTTAGACGGACCTGAAATGATCAATGAAGATTCGTATGGAGAAGGATGGTTGCTTGAGATCACCCTTGAGAACAAAAGTGAACTCGAAACTTTGATGGATGCAAGTGCTTACAAAGCTTATTTGGAAAACATTGAAACCGTTTAATTCTAATCACGTACTTGTAAGAGGCTAGAACCTTGCGCTACATACCACTGACATCACAAGACGAAAAACAGATGCTCCAGGACTTGGGGCTTCCTGATACCCAAGACTTATTCACGGACATCCCAGATGGGATCCGTCGCGGTCCAATGCAGGGATTGCCGATTTCAAAATCTGAAAGTGAGCTTCGAAGTTTTTTTTATGCCCAAGCAGCGCAAAATATCAACCCGCATACGTGGCGGAACTTTTTAGGGGCGGGGTGCTATGACCATTATATTCCTGCTATTGTTGGACAGCTTGCGGGGCGGGGTGAATTCTTAACAGCCTACACTCCGTACCAAGCAGAGATCAGTCAAGGCACACTTCAGGTAATTTTCGAATACCAATCCATGATTGCCAGTCTCACGGGTATGGAAGTGGCCAACGCATCCATGTATGACGGCGCATCCGCTGCAGCAGAGGCTGCGCTTATGAGCCTGCGTGTGAACAAGGGCAAACATGTGTATGTCTCTGGCGGACTTCATCCGGACTATATCAAAACCATACGTACCTATCTTTCAGACTATGAGGTTGAGATTCATATTTTGCCTCTTGATGAAAACGGCCACACAAAAATCACAGATCTTAAAGATCAAACCTCCTGTGTTCTTGTAGGCTTGACCAATATTTACGGTGTGGTGGAACCTTTAGATACATTGGCAAAGCAGATTCATGATGCTTCAAGTCTTTTGGTTGCTGTGGTTCAGGAAAGTTTCGCGTTGCCTTTTTTGAAATCTCCAGGCGCATGTGGCGCTGATATTGTAGCAGGTGAAGGTCAATCCTTAGGTGTGGAGATGAACTTTGGTGGGCCCCATGTAGGCATATTTGCCACCCGGAAAAAATTTGTACGCTTAATGCCCGGCCGTCTTGCAGGTAAAACCAAAGATACAGATGGAAATCCTGGTTATGTGCTGACACTTTCAACGCGCGAACAGCATATACGGAGAGAAAAAGCGACATCCAATATTTGCACCAACAATGCATTGTGCGCGCTAAAATCATGTATTTTTATGGCGACAATGGGCAAGGCAGGTCTGATGAAAACAGCCGCTGTCAACCACCACCTGGCAAAGTATGCATTTGATCAATTGCTGGGAATCAAGGGGGTCAAGGCCACCTATACAGGTGCTTTCTTTAATGAGTTTGTCATAGAGCTGCCCATACCTGCTGCCCAATTGATTGCAAACTGCGCCTCAAAGCATATCATTCCAGGCGTGCCCCTAAGTCAGTTTGATCCCAAACAAACGCATGCGTTATTGGTGTGCGTGACTGAAACAAAAACCCAGCGCGATATTGATGATATGGTGGAGGCTATTAGAAACGCTTTATGACCAAGAAACTCAAAGAAACCCAGCGCGCGTACCATGATGTGCCAACCTTGTTGGAAGAAACCCACGTTTTAGATCTTGCGCAGTCCCAGCCCAATGCCTATACCCAAGCGCTTTCCGCTGAAGTAAGACCAGGCCCCCGGCAGGACATGGATCATTTTCCACAGCTGTCAGAGTTTGAAGTTGTTCGTCATTTTACACGCCTATCTCAACTCAATCATTCTATTGATGCCGGCATGTACCCGTTGGGGTCATGTACGATGAAGTACAATCCCCGGATCAACGAAGAGGTTGCTGCCAACCCATCGTTTACAAAAATGCACCCCTACATGCCGGAAGGAAATATTCAAGGCACGCTTGCCATTATGTTTCATTTGCAAGAAGCGCTCAAAAGCATCACGGGCATGAAGGGCTGCAGTTTGCATCCAGCAGCTGGCGCGCAAGGTGAGCTTACCGGTGTGAAGATGATCGGGGCTTACCATCGGAAAAATGGCAATCACCACAAGAAAGTCATTTTGGTACCGGACTCAGCCCACGGAACCAATCCTGCTACAGCTTCCCTAAGTGGGTTTAGCGTGCGCACACTAAAGTCCAATGCGGCCGGGATCATTACCGTTGAAGAAGTCAAAGCCCAGTTAGATGACACCGTCGCGGCTATAATGGTCACAGTTCCCAATACATTGGGCATTTTTGAAAAACATATTAAGGAGATTGCAGACCTGCTGCATGAAAAAGACATCTTGGTATACTGTGATGGAGCAAACCTCAATGCCATGGTGGGACAGGTTGATATCTATAAAATGGGTGTGGATGTCATGCACATCAATCTCCATAAAACATTTTCAACGCCCCATGGTGGTGGCGGGCCAGGTTCGGGCCCTGTCGTGGTTTCGGAAAGGCTGCTTCCATTTTTGCCTTCGCCTGTTGGCGCTCAAAAGAAAGACGGCACGTTTACGCTTGAAGACATTCCCGACACTGTTGGAACCTTTCGGGGTTTTTATGGCAATTTTGGCATGTGGATACGCGCGCTTTGTTATATCTACGCGTTTGGGTCAGATAAACTTTCATTGATAAGCCAGACGGCTGTTCTCAATGCCAACTACATCAAGCATCATTTAACAGGTGTTTATGATTTGCCTTACACAAGCAACACGCTTCATGAGGTCGTGTTTAGTGATCGCGTGCAACAAAAACAAAACAAAATTAAAACCATGGACATGGCCAAGCGTTTGATGGACTTCGGGTACCATCCCCCGACGGTTTATTTTCCGTTGGTCGTTGAAGGCGCACTTATGATTGAGCCCACCGAATCAGAATCCAAAGCTGAGCTAGATCGCTTTATTGAAACCATGAAACATATTGCAAACGAGGCCATCGAGAACCCCGACAAAATCCGACACGCCCCGCACACGACCGGCATCAAACGCCTTGATGAAACCACCGCCGCCCGCAAACCCATTTTGACATGGATGGATGAGGGTTAAAGCAAAGGTCACTCTTTTCCCTTTATTAGAGATTTCCTTATTTCAAAGTCTATGCTGTCTCTTCGTCAAGCGTCTGAAACCTAGATCAGATTCTTCTATTACGACATTTTATAAAATGTCGTAATATAGCCTTATGAAACGACAATCGTTGACCCACTTGCACATGACTCATGCCTTAGACATGTTAGATGACCGGATTACAGGCAAGCTTGACCTGCTGGTTGGTGGCGGGGGCGCTATGGTTATGGCATACAATTTTCCACTCTCCTCAATGGGTGTTGAGGCCATTCCTAGAGGTATGACCATCGAAGAGCTCTCTCCCATCATTGAAAAAATTGGTCATCAATTAAATATCTCCTTAGATTGGCTCAATCCCTATTTTGCGACATTCATATTTGTGCTTGATGACCAATATCAAAGCCGACTTGTCACTGTTTTTGAAGGCAAGCATCTAAGCGCAAAAGCACTTGGAAAAGAAGATATACTCTTGATGAAATGCTTTGCCAGAAGAGACAAAGATATTCCTCATGTTTTGGCATTGATCAAAAAAGGCGCTGACCTTGAGGAGGTTGAGCGACAACTTGATGTCCATGCTCAAAAAAAAACACCCGGCGTAGATAGCGCCACTTCTTTTTTAGATGATGTACTAGAGCAAATATAAAGCCATGTCACTTCCATCAATCCAAAAACTATCCAAAATGTATGGTACTTTTTTAGTTGGCAACGTGTCTCATCAAGCATTTGTTTTAAGTTCTCAGTGGGTCCGTTTTGATCCTCGTTTGGGAGAGATCATGATTAAATACCTTGCAAAAAACTGGCAAGACTTTAATCCAATGCAACTTAATCATTTATTGAAAGCTACAAAATGGCCAGCTGCATTTGGGGTCATACTCTCTCATGTACAAGTGTTTGAAAAACAACCTTCTGATCCATTGTTTGATGCATGGCTAAATCTTGTCATGACAAATCTCCCTAGAGCGGAAAACGAACTTTTTTTTATCAACCTCAGAGCCATTGGGTCTCAAAGGCAAGCTCAAGAAGTACATTATGCGATTGATATATCAAGCATGGGGTTTTTTATGGAGCCAGCCCATGGTAAGATTGAAAAACAAAACTAGACTAAAGAAACATCAGCGTTTGCGTATGCTTCAAGCATTTATCAAGGATCATAAAAGTTTCAAAGTGTCTGATTATATGGAGCGATGCCAAGACCTCATCACTCGACGCCAAGCCCAGCGTGACTTGTCGGTCTTAAGGTCTAAAGGTTCAACGCAGGGAAAAGTTTACCTTACATAAAAAAAGCGAGACAGGATATCTCGTGTGGCACTTCATATTTGGATCTAACATTAAAATAAAGTCACACTTACATAAATATCCTTAAAGAGGTGGGCTTACTTAAAATTATTTTTTTCTAGAGTTACCCATAGTTCATTGCGTTTTAAAAAGGGAATGGTCCACGGTGGGTTGTAGCCGGCAAACTTTGGGCTAGGCAAGGCAGAGAATTTGCTCTGCGTATCTAGCCATTTAAGGAGTTCTGTATATTTTTTCTTATTTTTTTTAACACTTGTGTTCCATGAGTATGCAATAGATGCGACGTAGTGGGATGGGATCATTTCAAAACTAATATTTGGATTATTTGGGGTGGGAAGGTCTTCTAATGTGTATGTTGATGGCATCATAAATTGCATGCGCCAACGGCCATTTTCTTGCTCTTGGATCACAGGCGAAGTCATGTTTATTTTTTCTGATCCTTGGGTTACCGGAGAGGTCATGGCCATTTTTTCTTTTTTGTTATTATCACCAAAAATATAGCCTGCTAAAATCTGAAATGCCTCTGTTTGGGCTTGCTTGTATGCTCCAGTTGTTTGTGTTTTGGCAACGAGGTAGGGTTTGTACAAACGAATTTCTTTTTTCTGATCTTTAACAATGACTTCATAACTTGGCGACTCCTCACGTTGTATGCCAACAATCGAACAAGCACTTTGAAAAAATACAATAAAACTTAGAAATGGTAAACGCATGCTATCTCACTATTACAGCCATGGGTGTATATTAACAAGGGAACAAAATGGTTTTGTGGTAGGGCGGGAGTATACCCCCTTACATAAAGTGTTTGGGTTTGCTTTTTTTATTACAGGTTAAGTTTTTTGGTCAGGTCAATTATCGAACAGTATAATCAAAAATAAAGTGCCATGTAAGACGAAGTTCCTTTTGCTTACCAAAAAGTGCTTGAGGTGGATTGTAGAAGGGGCCACCTTTGCCCAGTGCCTCGAGGGCCAACGCATCTAAGCGACTGTTGCCTGAGCCTTCAATAACAGAGCTTTGAAGAATGTCGCCTTGCTCTCCCAGGACAACAAGAACTTTAGAGGTCCATCTTTGGGAGGCACGTGGTTGATTCACGTCAGCGGCGTTGGGTTTCCAAAAGGGCCGAATGCTTTGCTTCATGCGCTGGAAAAATGAAGTGTAGGTAAAAGCTTGCGTGGAGAGCATGGTTTTCGCGCCTTCCTTGACCTGCGCATCAACCCCAAAGGCATCCATTTCGATAACAATGGGGGGTGGCGCATCGTCTAAGATCTCAGATAGTTGGGCATCAGACAGATAAAGACTGCCTGGACTTAATTTTTTGATATCTTCTGTTTGTCTTGGTTGATCTTGGGTAGGCGTTGGTGATGTTAAAGGCTGGGGCTCAGGGTTATTTTTGGCCATGGTCTGCTCTTGTGCCAATCGGTTTTCTGTTGATAGAAACTTTGTATCTGGTTTTGAAGCTGTGGGTTGTGTGTCCTGGGTGGGTGGAACGATAGTCTTGTTTTTAAAGTGTTTTTGAAGGTCAATCCAATCAACCTTATCTGGCGCTTTGGGTTGCGGTGCATTGATGACTGCTTGTTTGGCATTTTGCATCATAAAAATGCTGGCTGCCAATATGACATGGCATACAATAGATAGGGCAAGGCTAAAGCTGAACTTGGGATATGTTTTAGGGGTCTTAATCACGGGTTAAAGAGTGCCACTTGGTTTTAAAAGGTTTGGAGATGATGGTCAACGAACATTTGATCCCCCCCTAAATCAATCTGATTTGAGGTGCACAGCCGAAAGAGTATACACTGGATATGAATGCGCTTTTGGATTTTGGGATTATGTCTTTTATGGACAGTATTTGCACACGCAGACCATCATAATATTATTAAAGCGCCCCATGGCCTGGGTCAATTTCATGAAGAACCTACTGGGTATCGGTATTCGCTCAAAGGAGCTGATAAATTCATTGCTTCCTTTGAAGGGGTCAATCATCTCAATGCGTGTGTCCCAAGCCAAGATGATTTGGTGCGGCGTATTACAGGTTCGATGACGCGGTGGCCAAGACGGCCCATGTTGGGTGGAACAGGCCCTTCGGACTATCCTCAGATCGTTTTTAGTGTGTCAAAGATCGGTCACAAGGAAATCAAGCTTTCAGCCCAAGTATATCTTTTTTTTCCAGCGCATGAGCTCAAAAAAACACAATCTCAGAAAGTTTTAGCATTCCAGTACACAAGCCAGCACTCCCTGACCGAAGTAGACTGCCTGCAAAACATAACACAGTTGATTGATGCCTTGGTTGACCAATGGATGCAAGATCATGCATCTTACAATAACGTATTGGCTGCAGGGCTGCTTTGACGTCTTGCTGTGAGCTTTGAATGATCCATAAACTCAACCAATAGACCATAATAGTTCTTGGGTTTTTCTTCATTTTCCTTATATGTAAGCCTCTATGACCAAAGCGGAAACTAAGACAATGGATAAACATCGAGTGATGGATATGGTGCAGCGTATGAGCATACTGCTCGAACTCAAGGGCGCTAATCCTTTTAAAGTCCGTGCTTGGAAAAATGCGCACCAGACTCTGGAAAAAACAGAAGAAGACTTTAATACCCTGTATCAAGAGGGCAGCTTAACAAAACTCAAAGGCATCGGCAAAGGCATCGCAGAGGCCATTACAGTATTTTTGGAAAAGGGCAGCTTTGAGGAGTTTGACGAGCTCAAAAAAATATTTCCTGACACAATTTTTGAGTTGTTTCGTATCCCCAAGCTGGGCCCCAAAAAAATAAAAGTGCTTTTTGAAAAGCTGGGAGTGGATTCTATTTCTTCCTTGGAATATGCATGTCAAGAAAACCGCCTGTTAAAGCTTGATGGGTTTGGGGAGAAAACCCAAACACACATTTTGAAAGGCATTGCTTTTCTCAAACAAAACATGGGTCATTTTCGATACAAAGATGCCTTTATGCAAGCCCAAGTGATTTTAGAAGATCTGACAAAAAGCAAACATGTTCAAAAGCTCAGCATGGCTGGAAGTCTGAGACGAAAGAATGAGATTGTCAAAAGCATTGATTTGATCTGCGCCTCTGATGATCCGACGTCGGTTATAAATTTTTTGGGTGAGATGGCCTATGTTGACGCTGTTATTGAAGCTGGCCCTGTCAAAACATGTGTTGTCTTGGCCTCCGGTATTCAAGTTGATTTGAAAGTGGTCCGTGATCAGGATTTTGCAGCAGCATTACATCACTTTACCGGGAGCGAAGCTCATCATGTGCAGCTTCGTAGATTGGCACAAAAAAATGGCTTCGAGATAAATCAGCGGGGCGTGTTTAAAGGTGAGGAAAAAATCAACATCGATTCTGAGGCTGAGCTGTATCAAAAACTTGCGATTGATTTCATTGCACCTGAGATGCGAGAAGGTATGGGGGAAATAGAGCTTGCAGCAAACCAATCCCTGCCAAACCTGGTAGAGTTACAAGACATCAAAGGTGTTTTTCACATGCACACCACCTATAGTGATGGCAAACATACATTAGAGGACATGGTTAAAACATGTGTTGAACTCAAGCTTGAATACGTAGGGGTTTCTGATCACAGTCAGACAGCTGTGTATGCACATGGCTTGACAGCCCAAGATATCAAAAAACAACATAAAGAAATTGATGTCTTACAAAAAAAATACCCCATGATTCGTATTTTTAAAGGCATCGAATCCGACATTCTAAAAGATGGCGCGTTGGACTATTCTAAAGATGTGCTTAAAGATTTTGATTTTGTCATTGCGTCAGTTCACTCAGGTTTTGCGATGGACGAATCCGAAATGACACAGAGATGTAAACGCGCGCTGGAGCACCCAGCGACAACCATGCTGGGCCACCCAACAGGACGTATTTTGTTGGGGCGCGAGCCATTCCCCATTGACATGCATGCCATCATTGATCATGCCGTGAGTTTAAATAAAATCGTAGAACTCAATGCCAGCCCCTACCGTTTGGACATTGATTGGCGTTTGCTCCCATACTTGAGAAACAAAGATGGTATGGTTTCAATCAACCCAGATGCGCATAGTATGGAAGCGTTATCAAACCTTGAGTATGGTGTGAATATGGCACGCAAAGGCGGCCTGAGTGCAAGCCATGTTTTGAATACCCGTTCGGTTGCGCAGATGGAGCAATTTCTTGAGATCTAAAGAACGTGATCAAGATATTTATCGCCACTTAGCTAAACTCTTCCCTTCACCTGAATGCGCGCTTGATCATGACTCGCCTTTTCAGCTTTTGATTGCGACCATCCTGTCAGCCCAGTGCACTGACGAAAGGGTGAACCTGGTGACCAAGGGTTTATTTGCAAGGTATCCAGACGCGCAGTCTATGTCAGAGGCATCAATTGCTTCACTAGAGACGCTCGTTAAATCTACAGGTTTTTTTCGCAGCAAGGCCAAGTCACTTAAAGCTACCTCAACCGATATTATCGAAAAGCACCAGGGCAGGGTACCCAAAACAATGGAGGCTTTGACTGCCTTGCGTGGAGTAGGTCGCAAAACAGCTAACGTGGTTTTGGGAAATATTTTTGGAATCAATGCGGGCATTGTTGTTGACACGCACGTGGGTCGGTTGTCTCGTCGTTTTCGTTGGACAGATCAAAAAGATGCCGTGAAGGTTGAAAAAGACCTCATGTCATGGGTGCCGCAAAAAGACTGGACAGTGATTTCACATCGTCTGATCATGCATGGGCGGGCAACCTGCAAATCTCAGCGCCCTAAGTGCGAGGCGTGCTCGATGCAACACCTTTGTCCATCTGTGATGTTATAAAATCATCATGGGTTAAGGTAAACGCTTACCAACCTAAAATATAAGCAAACATGAGCGGTGCCACAATTGTAGCATCAGATTCAATAACAAATTTAGGGGTATCAATTGCGAGCTTGCCCCAGGTTATTTTTTCGTTGGGGACAGCGCCAGAATATGATCCGTAGCTGGTCGTTGAATCACTGATTTGGCAAAAGTAGGACCACAAGGGCGTAGTGATATTCATGTCTTGCTCCAACATGGGTACAACACAAATGGGAAAGTCACCAGCGATGCCCCCACCAATTTGAAAAAACCCAATGCCATTGCGTGCAGACGTATCCTGATACCACTGGGCCAAGGACATCATGTATTCAATGCCACTTTTCATCACAGAGGGTTGCATTTTTTTCTGCAAGCAAAAGGCGGCAAACATATTGCCTGTTGTAGAATCCTCCCAGCCGGGAACAAAGATCGGTATGTTTTTTTCAGCAGCAGCGATCAACCAACTGTCTTTGGTGTCGATTTGTGCTTGGGCCTGGAATAAACCTTCTTGAATAGCTTGATAAAAAAACTCATGAGGCAAAAAGCGCTTGCCATCTGTTTGAGCGCGTTCCCAAAGCGTGATCAAGATGCGCTCAATTTTGCGCATGGCCTCTTCCTCTGGAATGCACGTGTCGGTGACGCGGTTAAGGTGTTGCTCTAATAACGCTTGTTCATCTTCGGGGCGAAGATCTCGGTAATTGGGAATGCGCTGATAGTGGTCATGGGCAACCAAGTTAAAGATATCTTCCTCAAGGTTGGCGCCAGTGCAGGAGATAGCATGAACCTTATCTTGGCGGATCATTTCAGCCAGAGATTTGCCGAGTTCAGCTGTGCTCATTGCACCTGCAAGGGTCACGAGCATCTTGTTATTTTGTTTGATTTGATTTTCAAAGCCTATGGCTGCATCTTTGAGCGCGGCTGCATTAAAGTGTAAAAAATGCGTGTCGATAAAATGTTTGATGGTGGTCACTTGAGTTACTCCTTGGGAATTTTATTTTTATGCAATGTGCAAAATCTACCTCACTATGTATAATGATTCCTATGATATTTCAACGGGCAGTGGGCGTGTTTCTTTTTTTGATTGTTTTCGCATGGTCTCATTCAGAGGCATCTTTTGGCGCAAAGCACGGCTTTGCCAAACATGATAATGATATGCAATGGACAACTGGCCTTCATGCAGGGATTCCCCTGTTTAAAACAGGAATCATCGCTGAGGGTGAAGTTTTGGGATGGTACAAAAATTTAAATCAAAGCGGATATTTAAATCTCCAGCCTGATCTCGGCGCAGCCTATGACTTTCATAGGCTACTTTTTAAAAAAGGCTCAAAGAATCCATTTCATCCCTATATTCGCGCTGGCTTGTCTTGGGCACTAGAGATAGATATCAATCAAACCAATCCCAAATTTGAACACAGCCCTGGGTTTTATGCCGGTGGAGGGCTGAATTTTAAACTTCCCTTGGTGATGTTTGGACTTGAAGCCAATTACAATCTCATTGAGCTTGATTATACCAATACAGATCAACATTGGACTATACTAGCTACGGCAGCGATCCATTTGTAGTCTTCTAGGTGTTTTCACTAATCAATAGGTATACCAAATTAGGGTAATAAGAGTAAATTTGTAATATAATACAGCTATCCGCCCTCACAGCAGTTACATGGTTCTAGGAATAATTTACTTTTTTCCTTAAGTATCAAATTATCAAGCCGTTCCGACTTTGGCGCATGAATAGTGATATAAGATCCTGGATAGATTTTCATAGTGAACATTTTTTTGCCTGTTGTTAAGTCAGCTTGATATAGGCAAGGAAAAAAATACCACTGTTTAAGAACTGTTCTAGAATCTGTGGAAGTCATTTTTTTTTAAAACTGAAACGATCTCTTTTTTATTTAATGTCCAGTTCTGGCAATCTGAATCAGAAACATGATTTTGACTTTGATTTAAATATATTTTCTAAGATTAGAAACCTGAACTTTCTTGTTTTTGAAGTCGATACCATGTGGATCAAAGCTTGAATGATTTATATACTGCCCCCACTTTCAAATAGCATGGTGCTAAGTGATAAAGTAGAGTGGTTTTGGGGCCATGAAGTCCGAAACCAGACAATGAAAAAATGGAGGCAGAGTATGAAACGACGCAAATGGGATTCCAAAACAAAGTTTAGGATTGTCCTTGAGGGATTTAAGGGCAGAGCCATATCTGAGATATGCAACGAGTAT
>Ga0209186_1001122_pt1 | contig 20293 bp, 19 predicted proteins | sample SidtaG_FD_187426 | JGI IMG/M metagenome (GOLD analysis project Ga0209186, IMG submission 187426) | Marine algal microbial communities from Sidmouth, United Kingdom - Sidmouth_Male2 metaG (SPAdes) (version 2) | ecosystem: Host-associated > Algae > Red algae > Unclassified | place: Sidmouth...
CCCCTTCCCTGTGCCTGCACACTCACATGCACATAGTCGTTTACGGCACGTCACTCTCTCCCGCCACCGCCGTATTTCCCGCCACCGATGCACCACCATCCGGCCTGCACGCAGTCTCTGCTGCAGTCCCCCACCTGCTCCGTTGCTCGCCGTCCCAGCATTCCCAGTGTCGCGTGCCGCCAGCCCCCCCCCTGCATTTCGCCTCATGCAACACCTCTGATCCGCTCCCCCTCCGTGAAACGGTGCCTCACGCCGTTTCATCGCGCGAGGCTCTGCGGCCCGACTGTCTCGAGCCTCGACCGGCCCGGCGTCGCCCGGCACGTTTCTCCTCCGTGATTCGCTCCACCTCGCGCCCGCTTCATCGCCTTGCTGCTGCCGCAATTTCAGTGCGTACGCGAGATGATGCGAACAGGTCTATACGCACACACACTCCTCAGCGCCTCCCACACACAGTGTGGGCCCCGCAGGCATTGAACGCTGCACGCCTCTACGGTCCACGTCCCCCCAGTGCCGGGGCAGCGCGCGCCCGCCTACGTTTTCTGCGCGCGCGCGCGCAGGCCTTTGTGAAGCCAAACGTCTCTTTCAATGTGTTCCCCACCCGCGCTTGGAACCGCCTTTGACGAGGGCAGTCAGCCCTATCGCCGCTGGCCCACCCCACCTGTAACCGCTATGGCGCCGCAAATGTTTTGGCGCCCTTTAGCGTCAGCCACCGAGCCCAGGCTCGTTGGATGCACCCCGCTGCGTGCCGTCCAGTGGCGCGGTCTCCCACACAAGCAGCTCGGGAACCGACGGGCAGTCCGCACTCACGCGCTCTGCCTGCGCGCGTGCATCTCCCAGCATCTCAGCGGTCACTCTCCCCACTCTCCCCGCCGTTGTTGGCCGTGTACTCCCCCCCTGTCTCTTCCCTCTGAAACCTTCCTCCTCCTTCGCTCGGAAGTACGCCACACCTTCTTCGCTGCTGTCTCGACCTCCCCCCCCTGTGCGTGTCCTGCCGTGATGGCGCCGCGTGAGGAGTAGGCTGCCCTCCCTGTGGGAGCGGCAGCAGAGCAGGCGCCAGTGTCCGCCGCACCGGCTTCTGGTTCCCCTGCTGCTCGCGAGGCGTCGCATACTGGCTTTGCGCTCTGGCCTGCAGCGTCCAGCGTCGTTTGCGTCCCCTGCCAGACGACCCTGACGCGCGCCAGAGCTATTGCGCGCCAAATCTGCACCAGCAACCACAAGGTGGCGGCCACGGCGATGACGGCTTTAGTGTCCATCCTGATCGACGCTGGCAAGGCACTGCCCACGCACGTCGCTGCCGCTGTGGCTACGCCAAAGGCGTGCAAAGACCTGCTGGCGCCCCCCCCGTCGGCCAGTGCGCTGCTGGTGCGCTCCGCGTACGCGGCGGACACTGTCTGGCCGACTGCGCCAGACGCCCGGCACCCGGACGCCGTCGTCAGCCTGGACACCCAGTTTGTCTACGCGTGCTTCTCGTGTCGGTCGGCGGCGGCCACGGTCAAAGCGGTGCACAAGCCGGTGGGCGGCGCCGGCGTCGGCGTTTGTGGGGATGGTGGGTGCGGAGATGGCGACGAGGAAGCAGAGGGGCCTCCAGCCTCTGTCGTGACGTCGTGCAACAACTCCGCGTTCCACCGCGTCTCTGCGCAGACCTTTCTGCGCGGCAACATGACGGCCTTCTTTCCTGTCGCGTTTTCGCGCCTGCCGGGCAGTTCTGTGGCGATTTTGGGCGCCGGCAATGGTGCCGGCGCGGACCACACTGCCGGCCACGTTGCGGAGCCCGCCGGCGGCGGAGGCGAGGGCGGCACTGCCACTGCTGGAGGCGGTGCAGGGGATTGGGCAGCGCCGTCGACGCCAGCGCCGCCGTCGGCGGCGCTTTCCGTGGACGTCTTCTTCGGCATGAGCGCGCGTTCGGCGTCGTTTGGCGGGCGGCGCCGCAACAGTGCGTGGTCGACCCTGCCGACGGCCGAGCTCGAGTCGTCGCCGGCCTCCTGCGGCGGCCTGCTCCACATGTATGACTGGTTGGGGCACTTGCGGGAGGCCAATTGGACCCCGTCCAGCGTGCTGGACCGCTTTGGCGTGTACGTCAACCCGACGGACGCGACGCCCTCTGAGCCGTGCGGGTGGTTGTTCTTTCTGTCCCTGCGCGCGGCAGTGTCCAAGATGTTTGACAGCGCGCTCGGGCACCTGCGCAAGTTCGACCCGACGGTGTTGGGCAAGCTCGCCATTGGGTCGCTGCCGACGAAGCCGGCGGCGGGGACGGTTGCAAAGGCGGAGCAGGTCGGGCACTACCCTGCGTTCAGCATCCCGGTCCAGCCGCGCACGGTGGAGCGGTACGAGCACGACGCAGCGCTGGCGCTCAACGTGGCCGTCGTTGTAGGCCTCCATGCACGCCGGTCAGAGGCGGTGGCGCTGGAGGAGGGCACCGTCGTGCCCGACCTGAGCGGCCCCGTTTCAGCCGCCGTCGACGTCATTTGCGCGTCATACCCACCACCAGAGGGTACTCCGCTCGCGCCTTCACCCCCGTCCGGGTCGACTCCCCGTGCGGCCGTAGAGACGCCTGCGAAAGAGATTGGCGAGTGTCGTCTGTTGGAGCCGACTGCCGTGGCACTGGTGGCCCTTTGCCATGAGCGGTTCGACCCTCTGAGCGTGGCGAATGGGGGGTGGGGCAAGCTGCAGTCCGACGTGTCCCTGTTGCTCCCTCTTCTGTCTGTGCTTTATGTACACCACTCGTCGCGGTCGCCTGCGACGTTGATGGCGGCGGCGGCGACGGCAGGCGGCGGCGGCGGCGGCGGCAGAGGGGCATCTGCTGCGGCTTGCGCGAGCGGGGTGTCCAATGTGGACGCGACTGGGGCGCAGCACTTGGCCGCGTCCTTGTTGTTTGCTGTGCGCATCGCCAACACGGTGCACTTTATGCACCAGCAGCACGCGACGGTGGAGGAGCTGTTATCGCAGATTGCCTACCTCAGCGACCCGAGCGAGACAACCGCCGCGTCGTCGGTTGTCTTGCTGTACGCGCGGTCGGCCAGGATGGCAGCCGCGGAGACCGAGGCACCCGTGTACCTCCCTTGCCACGAGCCGTCGCACGTTTGTAGAATTCCCCCGTCGCTCGGCACCGGCCATTGCGGCGCTTTGCTCGGCCGGGCGTCCATATCAGCACTGTTGCTGTCGGGCAGCGCGTGGCGGCGTTTCAGGATGAGATGTTTCGCCGCACGACCGACCTGCTCTTTGCGTATGACCCGGTCTCATCGGGGGTGGTCGGGCCCGACGCGCTGTTGCTGGTCGACCGCGTGAGCAACGCCGACCCTGGCGTCTCGCTCCTGCAAATTTCTGAGAACGAGCAGGTCCGCGGTGGGTGGGTGAGCCACTTTTCGAGCAGCGGCGCGCTCGACGGCAACGCTGTGCCCGTGCGCCCGTCGTACAAGGCCGCTGACGGGGGGGGCGAGGGCGCTCAAGAGGTCGACCCAGTTCAACCGCCGAATACTTGCGACGCGGCCGCCTTTGAGGCCCACCGCATCGACTGTGAGGAGCTGCGCTCCCTGTTCTGGGCGCTCATCTACATTGTCTCTGGCGCGCCTTCCCGCCAGACAGAGAGTGCGGAAACGACACTCTGTGCGTCTGCGGCGCGGCCGCTGCGGTCGTTGCACATCCACGAGGGCCTGTTCTTCACCATTCTCGTCTACAACAAGAATCAGAGCGTCTCAGAGGTCGTCGGGCGGCCCATATCCCTGTGGCTAGACACAAAGTCGTCGTCGCTTCTCCTCATGTACTTTGTTTTTGTGGAGCCCCTCGACGCTTACTTTGCGCGCGCCGTTGCGGGGCGTGGGGACGGGGTGACCATGACTACGGCGCGCGCGGGGGGTCCAGCAACCACCCCCCCGTCGGTCATTGACCGGTCTCTCTTCTTTCGCGACCGGGCCGGCAAGGCGCTGCCGGTGAGCCGCCTCAACTGGGCGCTCCAAGACAAGCTCCTGGGCGGCACTTCTTCCGTCCCTGTCTGTGTGCAGCTGTGGCGACAGTGGGCGGCCGGGGCGGCCAAGCAGATCACCAAGATTGACGTGTTGGACGCCAGCTTTGGAGCGCTTACCGGCCGTGGTGGTGGTGGTGTCGGTGGTGCTGTGTCTTCCCCGGACTTTTCGGGCTTGCCAAGCATTGGGAACGCCGTCGTTGGCACCAACATTGGGGGCATCCTCGAGCAGCAGAGCATTCACAGCGCGCTGACGGCGGCCGCCAGCTATGCGGGAGACCCGACGCTGTCGAACAACAGGGTCAACACTGCCAGTGTGTTTCTCTTCCGGCGTGCCTCTGCATGCTGCCAAGCAGCCAAGGGTCTGCGCTCTGCGCACCCGGGCGGCAGTGCGGGGATGCGGCGCCCGCTAGAGCCCAACCCCACGACCGCCGCGGCGGCCGCGCCAGAGCCTTCCCCTCTGCCGCCGTACCGGCAAACAAACAACAACTGCAGCGGCAGCGGCAGCGGCGTGACGGTGACTCCTCGCCGGCCACCCGTTTCCCCTGTGTCTCAAGTTGTTGCGCTGCTGCCGCAGCTGTGGCTTTCCCGCATGTACCGGGTCGTCCGGTTGGCGGCAGAGGCGCTGGCCGACGTCGAGCTGTGGCGGCTGTACGGCGCCAATGCAACGTACGAGACGGAGCAGCAGCAGCAATCCGTGCATGCCCTGCTACATGCACGCGACCGACAGACGGTGCTGACGGTGCTGCCCCCGGGGGGGGGTAATACCAACGTTTGGCTGCTGCCGTGCGCTGTCGAGCGCCGCGCTGCCGAGGCTGCCGCGTGGGCTTCGGCATTGACCGGGGTCGGCGGCGCCCGCAGTGGCGACGCTGCGGCTGCTCCTGCGGCGGCGGCTCAATCTCCTGTACCAGGTGCCGGTGGCGGCGCACCCTGCGGGGCTGCTGCGGTCGCCTCTCCGTCTGGGGGGTCTGCGTCTCCCCTGTCGTGGGGTCCCCCAGTGACGGTTGTGCTGACGCCAACGGTCGCAGTGTCGGGGACTGCGCGCGAAGCAGCAGTGGCGGCCGGAGTCGTGGCGATCATGTGGCCGACATCGGCGTCTGGGAGGTCGGCGTCGCTCTACCCCACCGACGCTTCTGTTCTCATTGTCGACATGTGCACGGTGGTGGTGGACAGGGTTGGATTTGTGCTATTCTTGTCCGCCTTGGACGCTGTGGGCCGCCTTGCGCGCCTCGTCATTCACGAAGTGCACTTGGTGTCACTGTGGGCTGGGTTTCGTCATCACCTGGTGCAGATCCGCGACGTGCTGGCCGACCTTCGGTGCCCGTCGGTCCTTCTGTCGGCGACCGTGCCGCCGACCGCCGTAACGGAGCTGTGTCTATGGGTCGGACACACACCGTCGCGCCCCTTCACGTGCATCCGCCAGTCGGTGCGGCGGGAGAACGTGGCATACTGGGTTGAGCGGTGCCCGTTTGTGTTTTCGCGGCGGCCGCGCAACACAGTGGCTGCGGGAGGCGAGGATCCCAACTCGGACCTCCACTGGGCTGTCGCTCAGCGAGCCGTCCGCCAAGTGCATCAGCTGCGGTCTGCGAGCGGGACCATTGCGGGTCGTTCCGCCTGCGTGGCTGTATGCTGTGAGACGGCAGAAGAGGTGGACGGCATTGCGGCTTCCATAGGCGCCCTGTTGGAGCTTCACGTCTCGGTGGGTTTAGCCGCGGCCGCCGCCACCGACGCGGCAGAGGCGAGTGGCAGTGGCGGGGGCGAAGAGGATGGGCTGGCCAGTGCTGCCCAAGCGTCGATGGACGTGGTCGTCCTCAAGTTTCACTCGCAGCTGGACGCTGCAGAGTTGGCTGCGCCCGCACTACCACCACTTGGTATGCCACGTGCCGGCGGCGGCCGGGGTAGCAGTGGGACGAGCCGCAGTGCTGTTACTGGCGGCAGGGACTCCATTTTTGCCCAGTGCGCTCGCGTTTATGCCAAAGGGCAGCTGTTGCGCGAGGGACCTGGTCCTGATGCTGCCCGCGGCGGCCGCGAGGGGCGGGCGGGCCCTGATGTGGCCTCGTCGTCTGTTCGGTCTAGTCGGCCGTCGGCGTCCGCGGCCGCTGTGGTTGCTGCAGAGGCTGCGGCGGATGGTGTCGGGGTGGTTGTGATGGTTGGCTCCCCCGCTGTGACGACAGGGTCGGACGTTTCCAACATGGTGTGGGGCTTTTTTCTGGGCGGTCGCAACCTCGTGACGTTTGCGCAGGCCTCCGGCCGACTCTCGCGGGACGCTGGGTCCATGGCAACGGCGATGGTGTGGAACCCGCAGCGGTACTCGAAGGCCCTAGTGGACCCTGACGGCACAGCCGTCGTGGACGTCGACGGCCTCGGAGACTTTGACGCGTGGGCCGATGGAAACCTGTCGTCGCCTAGTGGTTCCGCCAACGGTCTGGCGCAAGTCTGCCGCCGATGGGGCCTGGACTCGGTCCTCGACGGCGTCCCTGAGGCTGACATCAAGACATGCCTCGATGCTGGGTCGGCACAGTGCGACCTGTGCAGCAGCCGGGCGGCTACCGCGGCTGCGGGCCGGCGTCCAGGTGTGGGGGCGACAGCGGCGAAGTCCAAGGTGGCGGCGGCAGCCGTTCCGGGCACGACCATCCCGCCATTGGGTCGTCTGCTAGGCGCACCGGTGGTGCGGGGCACGCCTGCACGGGGAAAGCAGGAGCGGCGGCGGGCGCGGGCCGGTGGGGCAGACGTGTCAGTCGACGGATCGTCCAGCGGGCTGGAGGAGCAGCCGCTGCAGCGTCGGTGCGTCAGCCGCCGCTTGTTTGGGACGGAGGACGCGACGGGTGGAGTCTTCGGCAGGCAGACTGCTGTCGGCTTTTCCAGCATCGGCGCTCCATCGTCAGCCAACGCGCGGTCGTCTCCAGCCGACGTTGGCATCGGGCTTCGAGGCCGCAGCGGATGGCCGCTCTCACAAAGCGGAGCAGGGACCCGTGCTGCATCGTTTGGGTCAGCGGCGGGGAGTCCCGTATCGCCGGCTGTTTCCACTTTGCCGCTGCAACAGTTGGATTTACTGGTCGCGTGCGGTTCTGACGACGACGGCGGGTCGCAGAGTGCTTCTGTTCCAGCATCCGACAGGGCGGCCGGTGGATTGACCGTCGCGCTGCTGCCAGATGAGCGCGCGCTCGTCTTCACGTAGCAGATGGTCGACGTGATGCGCGCTGGCGGTCGCGCGGCTGTGGCGCTCCGGCAGAAGCACAGAGACGACCGGCCTGTCCCTTGCGCGTGGTGTTGTGCGCGCGGCGCGCAGCTGCCTTCTGGGGCTCACTCGACGGCAACATGCTTCCTGGGCACGTGCTGCAGCTGTCTCAAGCAGACCAACGGTTGGCCAGGCGGCCCGGTGCTCGAAGCCTCTCGCTGCATACCGAGCGGTGTGACGTCGGGTGGCACAAGTGCACGTCGCGTCGTCAAGCGTGGGACACGGGCGCACAAGGTAACCGTTGTATGGGATGTACGCTGCACAACATGTACAAGCCAAAACGGACGGCCAAGGCGATTTCCAGCCACGACGTGGTGCGGTTCGGCCCAAAGTCGTGCTCGTGGCTGTTTTGCATCCGTGTGGCGCTCGTCCAGATGCAGCTGGAGCGTCGCCGCTTGTCGCAGGGGTAACCCGCGTCTGCGCCGGCCCTGTTGAACGCGTGCGGCGTTGCATAGAAGACGAGGTCCGTTAGTGATGGGGTGGCTGGCCGAGCGCCACCGACTGTGCTGTTGGATTGGGGTTCGATGCAGGCGCCGGCGTCGGCGGACAAGGTGGCAGAGTGGTTGACGAGCGCCACACAGGGGGTGCCGAACTTGGCCTTGTTTGCGCCTGTCTTGGCAGACGCTCTGGGCGTCTCTTTTTGGTTTCCCACTTACGTGATTCTCTGTGTGTGATGGGGGTGGGCGTCTGTGTGCGGGCCGGGGGTGTCAGTTCTAGTGATGAGGACCCCTTTGTAGCCAGAATGCTTGTCGTGGTCTCTTTTCTCGACGTCATTTGTGTCTTGGTGGCCGTGGGCGCGTGTGGCGCATGTCCGTGCGCGTCCTGCGAAAACGTGGGGCGCGCGGTGACAGAAACCCTTGTCACTGAGCAGCGTGACGCCCTGAGTTCTGGCCATGTCAATTTGCACTCGATTTGTTGCACCCAAAGATCTGACGATCAGGCGGGGTTACTTGGAACCTGAGGAAATTGTCCGGTTCGGAATGTCATTTGATACCAGTAGGCCTACTGGTAACAGGTTCCGACGACTGTGGCACGAAGTCGATGGAGAACGTCGACTTTATCACCCAGACAGTGTCATGGATCCGGTTTTGTGTTTTTCTTGCAGCCAGATTGGCAGAAGAGTACTGCGAATGTGGTGACAGCGTCCAGAACCACCCGTCTGCGATCGACCGCTTTCTAGCTGACGAGTTGTCGCTGAAGCCCCTGGAGACACCGCTTTGCTGCGCTCTCCCCGATCAAGCTCTTGTGCCACGGGGGTGAGCCCGCCAGTAATGGGGCGTTATGAATGGCGTGGCTCTTACCGTCGTGTCCCGAGCGGCTCTGTGCTTCTCTCCTTTACGACTCTTGGCGTGGGCGTTAACAGGGAGGAAAGCCGGGCGAAAAGCGTAGTGCGGGGGACGCCGTGGTGTCCTTGTCATTGAGTAAGGGCGTCTGGAGCGCGAGAAAACACGGACGCTGCCGACCGAGGCGGCTGGCGGTGGGCGCCCCCGCCGCCGCAGTTGTGATGCGCGGTTGCGCACGCGCGCCCCAGCTCCGCCGCTCTCACGCACGCGGGCGGGTGAGCGCACCAGCGCAAACCGCCACAGGCGCGAGCCGCCGCAGCCGCGGGCCCGCAGCGCAGCGACCAGGCTCGAGAGAACAGGCAGCCGCAAGGTGGCACCAGCCGCTGCGCTGCACTTGTCACGACCCAAGCCGCGGCCAGCCGCTGCGCACGTCAGGCGCAACGACACGGCAGTGCTCTCCAGTGCGCTCACCGACACTGAAACCCCCCCCTTGGCTCTGGGGATGCGGCCAACGCGCGGGTAGGCTCAACGGCCGGGCCACCAAGAAAGACGACCGACAGGGGAGGCGCTGGGCGCGGTTGGGGGTGCAGGCGATGCCCGCCCGCCCGTGATAGCAGCAGCGCGCAGCACAGGCGCTGCATCACCGAAACATCACTGGGACCTGCTACCTGGAGAAGGACAGAGCGCAATCATCAGGTACCTGTTGATGTGTGAGCTGAAGGCCCTCAGATCTGGCCATGTCAATTTGCGTTCGATTTGTTGCACCCAAAGATCCGACGATCAGGCCGGGTTACTTGGAACCTGTGGAAATTGTCCGGTTCAGAATGTCATTTGAAACCAGTAGGCCTACTGGTAACAGGTTCCGACGACTTTGGCAGGAAGTCGATGGGGGCAGTCGACTTTATCACTCAGACAGTGTCATGGATCCGGTTTTGTGTTTTCATTGCAGCCACAATGGTGTCAGGGTACTGCACACGTCGTGATGGTGTCTACATCACCCGGCTGGGACGGATCGCGGTGTCGCTGATGAGTTTTCGCAGAAGCCCCTGGAGTCACCTCGCTGCTGTCTTCTGCGCGATGGAGTTCTTGTACCGCGGGGGTGCGCACGGCAGCAATTTGACGATACGAATGGCACGGGTCCGAAAGTCGTGCCGTAAGCGATTGTGTGACTCTCTCTTTTATGCTTTTGCGTGGGCGTGAACATAAGAGAAGGCCCGGTGACGAGCGCGTGCGCTGAGGACGCCATGGCGGCCTGTTGATTGAGTGGGGGCGTCAGCAGCGCTAGAAGAAACGGACGCTGCCGACCGAGGCGGTTGGCAGCGTGCGCCCCCAACGCAGCAGTTATGCACCGCGGTGGCGCGCGCGCGCCGCAGCGCGGATGCTCTGACGGGCGCGGGCGGATGAGCGCCTCAACGCAAGCCGCCCCAGCCGCGTTCCGCGACCCACAGCCGCGGGGCCGCTGCGCAGGGACCATGCTCGAAAGAGCGGGCAGCATCCGGGTGGAAGAAGCCCCTGCACTGGCCACGACCCAAGCCGCGGCCAGCCCCCGCGCACGGCAGGCGCAAAGGCACGCCCGTGCTCGGCGGTGCGCACATCGACACTGACTCCCCCCGCTTACGCGCGGGGGATGCGGCTAACGCACGGGTGGGCCCAACGGCCGCGCCACCAAGAAAGCCGACCGACAGGGGAGGCGCTGGGCGCGGCTGTGGGCCCAGGCAATGCCCGCGCGCCCGAGACAGCAGCAGCGCGCGGCTTGCGCGCCGCATCACCGAAACGTGACTGGGACCTGTTACCCGGAGAATGCACCATCAAAGACATGATTCATTGTCTGACCAGGTGCCTGTTCACGGGTGAGCTCAAGGCCCTGAGATCTGGCCGTGTCAATTTGCATTCGATTTGTTGCACCCAAAAGATCCGACGATCAGGCGGGGTTACTTGGAACCTGAGGAAATTGTCCGGTTCGGAATGTCATTTGATACCAGTAGGCCTACTGGTAACAGGTTCCGACGACTTTGGCACGAAGTCGATGGGGACAGTCGACTTTAGCACTCAGACAGTGTCATGGATCCGGTTTTGCGTTTTCATTGCAGCCACAATGGTGTCAGAGTACTGCGCACGACGTGATGGCGTCCAGATCCTCCCGGCTGCGACGGATCGCGGTCTCGCTGATGAGTTCTCGCAGAAGCCCCTGGAGTCACCTCGGTGCTGCTCCCTCCCCGATCTAGCTCCCGTGCTGCGGGGGTGAGCGCGGCAGTGTCTCGACGATACGGATTGATGGCGTGGAATCAACCATCTTGTCGTTGGAGAGCATGTGTCTCGTCTTTGTTGCTCCTGGCTCTCGGGGAGAGTGTTTGCCGGACAGCTTTGAGCCAATGTGAGGACGGAGAGAATGCACTGGATCTGCTTTTTCGCCGCAGACATGAACCCTGGCACGCGTGATGGTAGTGGTTTCATTTGCGAGCGAAAAGCGTGATCTCCAAGTGTTGATTGCGTGGAGGAGAGTGACGAGGTCTCCCATTTCGCAACGTGCCTCAAAATAATGTCTCCTTGCTCTTGTGCTGCTATTGCATGTATTGTTTCCGGCGACCATGAGTGCCGTGAAAGGGGCCGTCATACGCGGCGCATCGTGTTAGAGGGAGACCCTGGCGCGAACGCCCGCTTGAATATTTTGATTTCCAGGCAATCGCAATTTGTCAGGCCTCATGAAGGGCGGAATCTGTCGACTGATTTTATGTCGCTCTCCCATTGGTCTGTTCCGGCGGTTACGTGTGTGTGTGTGGGAATGGTCCGTAGAAGCGCCCCCTCCGGATCATGCATCCCAGAGGGGCTGCCCCACGCGCCCCTTCACGGGGGGGCGTGTGGGGGGGCTTTATCACAGCGTATCATGCACGCATGCGCGACACGAAACAGGGAGCACGCACCCTCTCATATGAGGCCTCTCGATTGGGTGTCGTACGGCGCTTAGGGGGCTTGCGGAGGGTGTACGACGCGTTCGTCCCCGTCACTCGCCTGTGCCTCTCCGTGGCGTCGTTACGCGGTCGTTGTGGTGCCGCTCGTTTGTGTGTGTCTGTGTGGTCGTGTGCTAGAGCGTGTGTGTGTATGTGAGCGCGTAAGAGGGGGCGGAGCAGTCGGATCGCTGCGTGCGGGCCGTTGCTTTGTCGTCTTGTCGTTTGCTGAGGGTGTCGTTGCGGAGCTGCTCCCGCCTAGTCAGTTGTGCTGCTGTTGCCGTTGTTTCCTAGTTGCTTCGTCCGCTTGGTGGTTGTTGGGACTCTTGCTTTTCTTCATTTGTCATCCTTGTCGGGCAGGATGCCGCGCACCCGCTCCACCGCTGGCAAGGGCTCTGCAGCAGGCCGAGCCGAGCCGGGCGATGACGGTTCTGGCGGGGAAACGGCGGCGTCCACCAGTCCCGCGGGGCCTTCTGGTCGAAGCGGTAAAGCCGCGCCCGCCGAGCGGCGAGCGCGGCGCCTCCGGAGCGGCCGGGCGCGGCGTCCTCATCGGGTCATCGACCTGATCCTGTGCGTCGCCGGTTTCTTTTGCCGCCGCCGCCTCCGCGACTTAGAGCCGCGTCTGGGCGCGGACGCCCCCCGGGGCGTGTTGGTGCCGGTGCAGCGGGCGGACGACCATTGGGGCATGCTTATGCCGGTCATTCCGGCGCACACGGGGCGTCACACGGTGGAGACGGGGTGCCGGCGGTTCTGACGCAAGCGCCTTCTTCCGCGGGTGGGTATTCTTCGCCGACCGACAAGGACGCTGTTCCCGCTGGTGGTGCCCCGAGCACTGGGGCTGCCGCGCGTACGTCCACGCCAGTGGCGTCTGCTTCAGCGGCCTCCCGTTCTGGCGCTGCCGTCGTTGGCGGCGCTCGTGCTTATGCTTCTTTTGCGGAAGAGATGGAGTTGGACAAGGAGCAGGACGGTGAAGGCGATGAGGAGGATGCCCCGCCAGGCAGCGACGAAGGCGCTCCCCCTCTTCAGCCCGCTGGTGTCGCAGCGGCCGCCGGTACTATGGCCGCTGCCTCTGCCCACGGCAGTGGAGCGGGTGGCGAGCGCAGCGGCGAGGACAGCGATGATGACGAAGACAAAGGTGAAGCTGATGAGGAGGCCCCAAGAGGCAGGGACGGCAGCGCTCCCCCTGGTGACAGCGCTCGCGTGGCAGCGGCCGCAAGAACTAAGGCGGCTGCCGCTGACGATGCCAGTGCCGCGAGCGGCGAGGGCAGCGGCGACGAGAGTGATGACGACGGCGATGACCGCGAGAGCGACAAGGACTGGCGCGCAGACGATACTGCGGGGACCGGTCTTCGTCGTGGCGATTCAACTGGCGGCGGAGACGACGACGACGACGAGGCGCGACCTGGTGAAGCGCCGCCGGGCGCTGCTGCGGCCGACGAGGACCCGCATGGGGACACAATTGCAGGTGGTGACGTGAAGCGCGTGGAGGCCATCACCTGGGGACCGGCGGCAACTTACCTGAAGGCGCCTCGTCTGGTGCGAGTCCGGGACGTCCGCATCGCTGACGTGACGACACGCAACCTGGCAGAGAAGACGGTGCTACATCACTACAACGCGCAACGTCGGACGGGTTACGACTGGGCGTTTGGCTCCATTGTGGTCTGTCATGATTGGGTCCAAGCTGGAGCGGCGGTCCACGATGACCTGACATCCGGAACGGGCGTACCCAGTCTCCCCGCTTCCGCTGCTGTGGGACCACCAAGGGGCAGCGCTGCCGCGGCGACTGGTGGTGTCAGCGGCGGGACGCATGCCGGTCATGCCGGCCGTGGCATCTTCCGCTCGGCGCTTCGGCCGACCAACGTGGAGGCGCTCACGCCGGCGGAGAAGGAGATTTGGACTGCTGGCCGCGTCCTTTCTGATGCAGAGGGTCTTGGAAAGGTCGACGTCAATGTCAAGGACCCTGTGGTGCTGGTAGACGGGGCCCACCGCCTCGCTGCCATGAAGCGGCTGTTGGACGAGAAGGACGAGATGGCGGTCGAGTGGGCCCTCGTCGCTTGGGGTGGTCGCCGCGACCAGAGAGCGATGACCTACTGGGACACGCTAAATGTCGGCGCCGCGTCCAATGACTTGCCGGCCATCTCCGTCGCCATGTCGCAGTTGGACCATGTGGTGTGGGCGGTCAACTGGGCTGAGACGTTCAACCGGTTGCAGGAGCCGGCGGACCGCCTCTTTTACGTCCCGGGCAAGACGAGGAAGACTGCGGTGGCTCTTGTGGCGGACCAGGCAATTGAGGCTGGTGTGGTCCCGATGAACAAGGAGGGACACAAGCTGGGCCACGACTCGCTGGCTCGCATCCTCAAGATTGCTCTGCTCAACGCCATTTCGCCAATGACGGTCGAGTGTATGTTGACGTACCTGACCGACAGGCAGGGGTCTGAGCGGAAGGGATCGCGGCTGTCTGTCGAGTGCCTCATGTCCAGAGTGCTGCTGGACGTCGACGTGGGCGCAAAAAAGGAGAGCGACCGTCTGCGCAAGCTGATTTTGCAGATGGAGTGGCGATGGTCTGGGGGGCCGCTGTCCGCGAGGCAGCCGCGGCAGCAGAAAGGCAAACAGCCGGCAGTCAAGGCGCAGAGACTGACGCGCGGAGGGGACGTGACGTTCTTCTCGTGTGTTTGGGCGATTCTGATGGTCGTCAGAGACGAGCTCAACACGGCTCCGCAGCGGCTCTTTTTTCTTCATCTCTGGCAGCAGACTAAAGCGCGTGCGCAGGCTCGGGCTGAGCGTCTCGCTGCCGAGTCTGCGGCGCCCGTCGTCGGTCAAGCTCACGTCGCCGCTGATGGCGAGGCCGGTGGTGGCGCGGCTGCCGCTGCGGGCGGTGACGCTGGCGTCGATGGAGACGGCGGTAACGGTGCCAACGGCAACAATGTGGTCGACGTACGAGCCAATGCTGAGTTTGGTCTGGGTGCGCCCATGATCGGACCTGGCAGCCGCGCTCAACTGACCCACACGACGACCCTCTAGAGGCTCCTGACTTCCCGCATTCCAACAAACAACCCTCAGGTTGTGACGTGCTTGGCCTTCCATTTGGCGAATCTGTTTTTCGAGCACTACGACGTCGACGAGAGCCACGAGTTCAGGAAGACGTCGGGTGCGCGACACAGACGCACCCCGGTCGAGCTTGGCCGTGCCGACCCTTTTTCCGCCCGTCATTTGGCGGCTTGGACGGCCCTGATCAAGTCGTACGTGAATCCGAGCCCAGATGACGATGGTCCTGGGCAAGGGAACGACGACGGTTCTGGGGACAAGGACGAGGGCGACGGCGGCGACGCAGACAGTCAGGGCGGCCGCGATAATGATGGCAGCGACAACGGCGGCAGCGCAGAGAAGGGCGATGCTGACAGCAGCCTTGCAAGCGGCGGTGATGAGCGCGGCGGCAGGGAGACGGTCAAACGACGTGCGGCTTTGGGCCGCAAGCGGCGCCCGAAGACGGGTCCCGGTGATCGTCGCCGCCGCCGGGGCCGTAAAGGCGGACAGTCGCACAAGGAGCATTCTGCCAGCTCGTACGACGACAAGGCCAAGGATACAGACGGCGAGGAGCCGCAGGCAGCACCGAAGCGTCGCCGCTTGGACAAGGCCTGGTCGGCAGGCGGACAAGGCGACAAGCGCCGCGACGCGCGCCGTGGTCGTGACCGTGCCGTCAAACAGCGCGAAGGCCGCAGTCGTGACCGTGACGCCGACCGCGGTGGCACTCGGCGCCGTGGCCGGTCCATCGAGGCCCCTCGGCGCTCGCTTCGACGTAAGGTGCGCGGCAGCGAATCGGATGATGGCGGCGGAGCGCTGACCGCTTCTGGCGGCCAACGGCAGAGGCGTCATCCCCGCTCTTCGGCTGCTCACGACGGGCAACGCGGCCGCGGGCGGTCGGTGTCGCCGCTCGGTCCTCCCACTCTTGCGCCGACGCCCAAGCGCATGTTTTTGCGTGCCGTACGCGGTCCCCGGGGCAGGGCGAAGGACGCTGAGCGCGTGGGCCTGTCTTAACCTTTTGCTCGTCGCGGCAGTGGCGTGGGACCGGACGGTCCCGGCTTCGGCCAAGTTCCTGACCGCGACGGAGGCGCCGCAGCGCGTCCGTGTGCCGATGATCCGGAGGAGATACCCCCCCTGCTCTTCGAGAACGCGACGAGCAACCGCCTGGTGGTTTTAGCTGCAAAGCTGCCAGGCTTTGCCTCGCTCTTTCCCGACGAGCACAAGGCGAGGGACTTTGTGCCTCCGCAAGACTGGTTCGCTCTGGAGCGGAGTGTTCGGGCGTACACGTCCACCCTCGGCAAGACGACAATATCCGGGGCTGTGGCGATGGCGGAGGCTCGTGTCACAGGCGGTGGAAGCGGTACACAGCCGCCGCCGCAGCAGAGCCAACCTGGGGATGCAGAGGCTTCAGGCGTGCAAGACCCACTTGCCGCCATGCAGGCCGGGTTTGCGGCGGTCAAGCTTGGTTCGCAGCTGGTGAAACGCGGGTGGTGCATCCTGCTTGACGCCTCCGCCAATCCAGTGCGTGCGTCTCCAGCTCTGCCGGAGCGACCAGTCGCAGCGGCGGCGAGTGGGGGAACCAGCAGACCCGGTGGTCAGCCTCCCAGTGTGCCGCTTTCGAGGCTCAGCCGACTGGCCGGGGCAAGTGCAGCTCCGGCGGGCGCTTCAGGTCAAGGATCCCGGGCTCGTACGAGTGGCGGCACAGAGCCGGAGGACGACGTCAATGTCGTCCATGAGACGCTGTTATCGTTTGTGAACCAGCTGCCGTCCGAGGAAGAGATATCCAAGGCGGATACCACTGCGGGCTCTTCCTTCTCCCTGCACCCGGTATGGGCGCCCATTCACAATGCGGACCAAGGTTCGGCCGACGCCAAAGCCTTGAACGATGGGCAGGGGCGATTTATGGTCCTTTAAAAGGCGGTGCGCGCAGCTGAAGACGCCGCCAAACACGAGGTCTTTGTGCGCAAGTTGCGCGCCGACATGCTCATGGTAGCTGTTGCGTACGAGGTTCTCCACATGACGGACGTGGAACGCGACGGGGACAACCGCTTCTCTTTGTCTTTGCCTCGTACCGGCGAACGCATTTTGGCAACCACCAAGGACGCGGTGCGCCAAGTGCCACACGTCGACTTCCGTCCTCATCGACCGACCCGCTTGGGTGGGTCTCCCGCTGTTGATAATGACCCTGCACCGCTTGACGCGGATGACTCGTCGACGATGCGGCTGTCCTCGTACGAGTTGCCGCAGTGTCGCGACTTCTTCATGATGGCGTCTGGCAAGGATTCTTTCGCCCTTCTGACTTGGCCCGGCAGCGTCTTGGCTTTGGCGCGGCACGAGATGGGCGATGGCGTACGTCGTTCCATTTACCCCGAGACGGTGACAGTGCCGCCGAACAGCATCGTCCTCGTACGGGGCGACCTTATTCACGCGGGAGCTTCGGCAGCTGACGACAGCAGTCGCTACGGAAAGGCGCCCGCGGAGCTGACCTACTCTCGGTCGATCTGGTTGCACGCGTACCTGCGGAACAAGGAGGAGGGCGTCACTGACTCCATCTGGCTCGTCGATCCCCACGTCTTCATCAATTCCCCGCTCATCATCTTAGACGACGAAGACGTGGACATGGTGTCGGACGACGGTGACGGGGTGAACGACGTCCCGAATGAAGGGGCGCCCAAAGTGTCCGGCCAGTCAGAGGTCGATGGCGGCGGCGTCTACACGAGCACCGACGGCAGCGACGCTGAACCCGACGACGGCAGCAACAGCAGCAGTGGCAGCAGCAGTGACAGAGGCCGCAGCCGCAGCAGGAGCGACAGTGGTAGTCGCCGTGGTGCCGACGACATGCAGACGTCCTCTGCGTCCCGCGGCGGCAGGGACCGGGCGTCGCGACCGTCAAAGGCGGTGCAGCGCACGCCGAAGAGCCAAGTGCGTCTTCAGCAGCGTCGTTCGCGCTCTGCCAGTGGGATGGACAGTTCACCTGATCGGAGCCGCGGACGGAGCTCTCGTCGGCGCAGCCGCAGCCGTGGTCGCGACTCCCGTCGCAAGCAGGGGAATTCTCGCTCACCCCGTGATCGCCGGTCGTCCTTGGATGGACCGCGCAGCCGTCCGCGGGACAGCGGACGCCGTCGCCGCAGTAGCTGCCACGATCGGCGCCCCCCGTCGTCAATCAAGGGCAGCCGCAGGCGGAGCCGTGCCAGGTCTCCCTCGCGGTCTCCCTCTGGAGGTGGACGGTCGTTGTCGCCTGAGAAGCGCTGTGGCTCTGGGCTTCGGGATGGTCCTTCAAGGCGGACGGCACCGAAGAGACGCTTTCGGCGTGGGGATGAACAAAGCCGCAGCCGCTCTGCGTCCTCGTCACAATCGTCGGCAAGGCTGCCTCGGTTCCCGTCGTTGAGTCCGTCGCCTCGTCCTGCCCGCTCCCGGCCGGCGCGCTCGTCTGAAGGCCCGACGCGCACGCCTTCGCGCTCGGCTCGACGGCATGGACGCCGGTAGCTTTCATCTCGGCATGTGTCGTAGCACGGTGGCTGTTTTGAGGCGCGAACAGGGACCCGCCCGCGCTATCCAACGCCGCTGCTTTCCCGAGACATGAAGGTCCCGGTGCAGATGTACCTTTGCGGTCCCGAGCTCGTGGGTTCCTTGCCTTCTTTGTGTGTTTTGCGTTCTACTCTTCACCTTCTGTCGTTGTTTTGTCTGATGTGTCATGTTCTGGAGGGCGCTGTCTATCGCCTTCACTGTTCTTTTCTTTCGTTGAGCTTGCTTCGCAATAGATTTGTGTCGTACGACCTCGTTGGATTCCGGGTTGCATCTGCTCGAACACCATGGGTCGTGTGACAGGCAGGGAGGCGCATCTCCGGCATCAGTCGAAGCACGTTCTCACGACTAAGTCATCACTTTGGTTCCACATTTGGAACCAGTCGGCCTACTGGTACGCTAAAACATTCGGACGACATTCACCAGTTTGCAAATCCAGGAATTTTCAGAAATATGGCGGACGGCATGAACGATGTCAGTCTTTTCCACGATGTAATCATATGGAGGTGTGCAGTATTGATGTTGTTGTGCCACATACTCTTGAATGTGTCCATTGCGCAGTTGCACAGGACATTCCCAGCTTGGGTGGTTCAACTGGATCTCTCGAGCTCGACGGTTAAAGCTTGCGTAGGATCAACAGCAGCAGCAGCCGCAGGATTAGTGCCTGCCAATCCCCACGGTATCTGCCTGTTCCGCAGCACATACGGCGGCAGACCAGCAGTCGAGGTCTTTGTCTGTTCCTCACTTTATGCGGAATTGCGTCCCTTTCATGTGCCTGGGCAGTCTGGGTCGTGTGAGAGACTGGCAGATGGATTTCCGACATAAATCGAAGTACGTTCTTAGGCACCACCAGCCCAGCAGCAGCAGGATCAGTGCTTTTCGACCCCCACAAGAGCTGGCTCATCTACAGCACATGCAGCAGCAGACCAGCAGCCGCGGTTTAGTGTTTCTCGCTCTCTATGCAGAACTGCGCGCATTTCACGTCCTTTCATGTGGCTGTGCGCAGATGTCTTTCTTCTTGCGGGGCGGTTTTGGTGTCGGCATCAGCATGTTGATCGTCTTTGCCGTGTGCGTTCACGCCTTGACCGTCTTCTTTCACTGAGATTCTGTTGCAGTTAGTTCCCGTCATACGGCATACGATATGTCCTGTGTGAGGTTTCAAGCCTTGCTTGGACTGTCTGGGTCGTGGGGCAACCTGGCAGGTGGATCTCCGACATGAATCGAAGCGCGCTCTCACGACCAAGTCATCATTCCGGTTCCACATTTGGAACCAGTAGGCCTGCTGGTACGCCAAAACTTTCGGACGACATTCAGCAGTTTGCAAATCCAGTACTTTTCCAAAAATAGTCCGGATGACAGGTGGCGTATATAGGCAGTGTACTGACGTGTTGCAACGGTCAGATACCATCACCCTGCTTTTGTCAAGCGCGACCCGTCACGCGCCATCACCGGCGTGAGAGGTTCCGACGAGGCCTCTTCTCGGGCCTTGCCGGCGGGAGGGGCTCTTATTGGTCTCCTTCCACGGTAGATGGTGTACCGAAGCCGACGCTGTCACTCCCTGCCTGTCTACAGCCTGGTTTCATGGCGTCGTCACCAGAACTTGTTGCCCACGTGACGCGTGCTGCTGTCGTGGGTGCGACGATCGTTGCTTTGGCGAAGGGAGGTGCGACGAGATTGGCGGGAGCTCGGAGTACCTCGTCTGTTCCGGACGCTGAGATCCCCGTTTGTGCTTTGCTCTTCGTCTTGTGCGAGCTGCGCAACCTTTTCGTTCTTCACGCGCTCTCCACCGGAGATTGCTGCTGTTTGGCGCCATTCGCATCGCAAGATGGGCTTGGGAGGCGATATGAACTCGCAGACGGATCCTGGGCAGTCGTCAAAGCGTGGACGGTACGACACACGCGGCTGCTGAAGCTGAGGACGTATCGCGATGGTGTGCTGGTCGGCCCCGTCGTTGGGGGCGACGCGTACGGCGGCGTCCAAGCACGCCTGACTAGCTACACGGGCTGGTTGGAGGACCCGCTTTGTGCGTGCGTGTGAGGCGCACCGGCGGGGTGGGGTGCCCGCGAGGCTGACTGGCGCGTCTTGTACGCCGAGAGAGAGGGGAGACGCGGCGGCGGCAATGACCCCACCGTCGTGCCACCGCGGATAAAACCGCGGGCTCCAGTGCTGCTTCCTTGTCTGGAAAGCACCATCAGTACCACGAAGAGGTTTTGTTTTTGTGTCTGTCGGCCACCCTTGGGGTGGGGCGAGTGCGAGAGGGGCGACGCCGCGAGCGTGGCGCTGCCCCGCCTGGTGCTCCCGCTCGCGGCGGCGGGTCGCCGCG
>Ga0209186_1001125_pt1 | contig 20281 bp, 18 predicted proteins | sample SidtaG_FD_187426 | JGI IMG/M metagenome (GOLD analysis project Ga0209186, IMG submission 187426) | Marine algal microbial communities from Sidmouth, United Kingdom - Sidmouth_Male2 metaG (SPAdes) (version 2) | ecosystem: Host-associated > Algae > Red algae > Unclassified | place: Sidmouth...
GGACCGTATAACCTATTTTACTATTAGTTTGCAATCGCTCTCCTAAAATATTTAAGTCGCGAGAGTAAAATACGTGATTAATCTGCTGTAAAACGCCGGGGATATTTTTGTGAATATGAATCACTCTAGAGTGACTGTCGTGTAAATGAGCTATTTGTAAAGATGGAAAATTGACCGCCCCTTCAGTAATGCCATGACCAGCAAACTTTACTAGACGGTCAGCACAGTCTGCACCAATTGTTTTTTGCGCTTCCATAGTGCTACCGCCGATGTGCGGTGTTAGTATCACATTCTGAAATTTACGCAGTGGAGAAATGAATTGCTCTTCTTTACTTTTTGGCTCGGTAGGAAAAACATCAATGGCTGCTCCGGCAATTTTTCCACTTTCAAGGTTTTCAACAAGGGCATCTATTTCTACTACATTACCTCGTGAATAGTTAATTAAAAAGCTTCCTGATTTCATTTTGTCAAATTCAGCCTTGCCAATCATATTTTCAGTCTCAGGAGTTTCTGGTACATGAAGAGATACTACATCGCACAAAGAGAGAAGTTCGTCGAGGGTATCCACTTTTGCCGAATTGCCGTGTGGTAATTTGTTGGCTATATCATAATAATAAACATGAATACCTAAAGCGCTGGCTAAAATACTTAACTGCGTTCCTATGTTTCCATAGCCTATAATTCCCAATTTTTTTCGGCGCACCTCATAAGCGTTTTTAGCTGATTTCAGCCATAATCCTCTGTGGGCCGCTTCATTTTTTTGGACGATTCCTCGCATTAAAAATACGATGTTGGCCAGCACTAATTCTGCTACACTGCGCGTGTTGGAAAAAGGAGAATTAAATACTGGAATCCCTAGGTCTTGAGCGCATTCAGTGTCTACTTGATTCGTACCGATACAAAAACAAAAAATAGCCTCTAGCTTTTTCGCCTCATTTAAAACGCTTTCTGTGATTTGAGTTCGCGATCGAATACCGATAAAACTTACATCCTTAATTTTTTCTCTTAGTAGTGCTTCGGGTAGAGAGTTTAGTTGGTGCTCAATCTCAAAGCCCTTGCCATTTAAAATTTCAACAGTATCCGGGTGAACACCTTCAAGTAAAAGTATCTTTTTTTTCATATCTATTTTTTAAGGATTGATTGCAGAAATGATTTGGGCCACGTCTTTTACACGCCACCGAAACATAATATTTGACTGTGAAATTCGCATCGCTTGTTTTTTTAGTTGGTTTTGAAATGCCGTTGGCATAACACTTTTTTGATGATACAATGAAGAAAATATCTTACTGTTTGAAATAATTCCTTTCTCGCCTCCCGTAATTTTAGAGCCTGTTTCCAGACAAGCTTGATTAATATTTTTCACTAAGTCGGAATAAGCAGCCTTAGCTTTTTCCTTTGCTGTTAGCAGAACTGATTCATTGGCTGAGCATATTGTAATTCTGTAATGAGGGTCCAAACCTTGTGGATTCAAATGACCATAGACTAATACGTTTCCTTTTAATTCATTTTCCTCTTTGATGAGTGTTTCAATTTGTTCTTTATAATGTTCATAGCACTTTATAATAGCCTTTACGCTTTTAGAACAATGTTCTAAATTGATTAAAACATTAATATCTGTGTGGTCTTTATAAGAAAATTTAGCGTCCATAAACTGTCGCCGAGCTAGTTCAGGAGCACCTTCTCTTATTACTTTCATCGTAGCCATACTATTAAAGGGTGTAGCCTCTTCTAGAGATAAACCGCTTGTTCGATTGTCAACGAAAATGTTGAGAGGATCAGTAAGATCGTCCAAAGGGTTTTTAGTAGCCAAACCACTTATAAAAATGACGGCATTTTTTTTTGCCTTTTTGCAGTTCGCTATAAGTTGTTCTAAGATTTTCTTATTGCGGGAATGCTTAGAAATTAATTCTAAAGAATTCTGAGTTATAAGCTCTAAACCTGATACTAATAAATTGACTTCTCTTAAACCATTGGGTGTAATTACTGTTTTATCCGCGAAGTATTGTACAAGTTTAGCAATTTCTGTTGATGTGTTATTTATAGGAATTGCAAGTCCAAAATCATTTGGTGGCATTTTTACTATCGGTAGTGCAACACTTTGTACAATACCTGTCCAACCGTAGGTTTCCGACAGTCTGCTTAAATCTTTTTTATTGCTAATTTTATGCTCACCATTACCGTCACAAAAAACGATATCTTGTACGGACTGAGCGAAATTTATTCTCGTAGGGCCCATGCCACCTGTCATAAAAGTAGCTCCACAACTAGCATAGCTGCTACTTGTGAGGTCTGTACCTAGAACGGAATAAGATTTGCCCAAGGCTTCTTCTACTGTTGCTTTCAATTGATCTAGTACAACCCCAGCTCCAGCAATTACAGAGAGCTGCTTCTTATTAATATGTAATTCTTGAGTTGTAAGTGCTCTAGTTGGGTTTTCATCGGACAATGAATATTTAATGTTTCCCTGTTCGGAAATAGAAGCCGGAGGAGTTATGACTAAGCCTATTACAATATCAGTTTGTTGCTTTTTTAAAGTTTGAAAAACTTTACCACCGGCGGATAATCCCCCAATTGGTATTAATAAAAAGGTACCATACTCTTTTGTAAAGTGAGATAGGCACTCTTGAATATTTCCATTCGACAGCTCATAACATACATCTAGTTGGACGGCGTTTCCTTCAGTGTCTTTTTTATCAAAAAAAATTTTTCTAAGACCATGCGGGGCACTATTTGTGGGAGAGGTATTCAAGAGATCGCTATTGGATAGTAAAAGTAGTGTTTGCTTACTTTTTGATTTCCTAATTGAGTTGAAAGTTTTTCAACTTATAAGTACTTGAAACTATGTTTTCTTTCAACTAAGTGGAAATTTCATAATCATTAGCTTGAAGAGTACAAACTTTGAATATCTCTCAATCATATTTTTGGCTTAATAAAAAACAATATAAATGAAAAAACTAATTAGCATTCTTACATTATTATTAACTGTAGCCTTTACTTCGTGTAAGAAGGATTATACCTGCGAGTGTACCACCACCATTGACGGTAGCCAACAGTCCGTAGAAACCAGCACAATCACGGATACAAAATCTGACGCTGAGGCCGAGTGCAACGAAATGGATATGGAAGATAAAACTCTTTTAGGTGCAGACCGTAAGAGAGAATGTGAAATTAAATAAGAGTTTCAATTAGGGGGAAAGATAAGTGAGCTTCTTAATAGAGGCTCACTTTTCTATTGTAAGCCTAATTCTTCGCGTTGAGTAGCATCAATTTCAGCCGGAGCATTAAGCATCACGTCGCGCCCTGAATTATTTTTGGGGAAGGCGATAAAGTCACGAATACTCTCGCTACCACCAAGGATAGCGCACAATCTGTCAAAGCCCCAGGCCATTCCGCCGTGAGGGGGAGTGCCATACTCAAAAGCAGAAAGTAAGAATCCAAATTTTTCGTCAGCTTCTTTTTCATTCATACCCAAAGCGGCAAACATTTGTTGTTGCAACTCTTTCTTGTGTATCCGAATTGATCCTCCACCAATTTCATTACCATTTAATACCAGGTCATAAGCGTTTGCTAAAATATCGCCATATTTGTTTGAATCATTTAACCATGCTGTATGCTCTGGTCTAGGCGAAGTAAATGGGTGGTGCCGTGCAACCCAATGATCATTCTCTTCGTCATGTTCAAATAAAGGGAAGTCTGTAATCCAAAGAGCTTTAAACTCTTCAGCTTTGCGTAAGCCTAAGGTGTCTCCCATATATAATCTTACTTCACTCATGGCTTTGCGAGTAAGCGTTTCATTTCCACAAAGTATAAGTAGTAAGTCACCTGGAGTCGCTCCACATCGCTCGGCCATGGCTTTTAGTTTTTCTTGATTGAAAAATTTGTCAACACTGCTTTTAAAAGTACCATCTTCATTGCACTTGCAATAAATGATTCCATTCATACCAATCTGCGGACGGCGTACCCAATCAGTTAGCGCGTCTAATTGTTTTCTTGTGTATTCGGCACAGCCCGGCACATTGATGGCGACCACTAATTCTGAACTATCAAATACCTTAAAACCAGATTCTGTTTTACCTTCTCCATAGTCAAGCGTTTTCAGTTCCATTCCAAACCGTACATCAGGTTTGTCATTGCCGTATCGCTCCATGGCTTCGCTAAATGGCAGCCTTTGTAAAGGGGTGTCATCTTCAATGCCTTTTGTTTCTTTTAAAATATGCTTATACAGTTTTTCAAATAAGGAAAGAACATCTTCTTGATCAACAAAACTCATTTCACAATCGAGCTGCGTAAACTCGGGCTGACGGTCCGCCCGTAAGTCTTCATCTCGAAAACATTTTACCATTTGGTAATATTTATCATAGCCCCCTACCATAAGTAATTGTTTGAACAATTGTGGTGATTGTGGCAAAGCGTAAAATTGATTTTCATGCATGCGGCTAGGCACAACAAAATCGCGAGCACCCTCGGGGGTACTCTTGATTAGAAATGGAGTTTCTATTTCAAGGAACCCTTGCTCATGCATAAAGTTTCTAAGCGCACGGCTTATTTCATAACGCAATGTCAATTTCTTTCGGTTGATATCGCGCCGCAAGTCCAAATAGCGATACTTCATTCTTAGTTCATCACCTCCATCGGTTTCATCTTCAATGGTAAATGGTGGCACGGCCGAAGAATTTAGGATTTCAAAAGAAATTACATCAATTTCAATGTCACCCGTCGGTAAGTCAGTGTTCTTATTTTCCCTTTCTATTACCTTTCCGTTTATTTGTATGACAAACTCTCGGCCAAGAGGGGTAGTTTCTAATTGCTTGGTAAGCTCTTCGTAAAAAGATAATTGAGTAATTCCGTAACGGTCTCTCAAATCTATAAAGGTGATACTCCCAAACTTACGTACGGTTTTAACCCAACCGGCTAAGGTTACCGTTTCACCAATATTAGACTTTCTCAATTCACCACAAGTGTGTGTACGAAACATACTTAAAAATTTAAGGCACAAAGATAGCGTAATCTCTATGCCACAAAAAAGCTAGCCCAATAAATATAAAAACTTATTTCTAAAGTAGAAGTCAGCGTAATTAACGCATTTCGTCGTACAAAATTTTGTGTTGGCGAAGGTCAAATGTAAGACCTAGGTTTACTAGCCAGTTTCCTTGACTAAATCGTTTTCCGCTAAAAGGAACTTCCAAGACCGAGACATATTCATTACGATAATGTTGTACACCCAGTCGCCAACCTATTAGTTCATTAATTTTAAAAGAACCATAAATTTCACTCATGATCGTTCCATAACTTTGATCATAAATATTTAAGTTAAAAGCGTAAGGCTCTGTACTATAGTCTACTGGGAAGCGGGGATTGCCTGTAGTAAAATCAGGATTAGACTCGTACGATCTGAAAGCACCTGTGCGCCGATCTCCAAAGTTGATTCCTCCAATATCTGTATTAATGTATATATCTACTCCTTGCTTAATATGAATTTGAAAGGTCAGATAGGCATTCAGTGTATTGTTCTGAATTTTTTTAAAAAATAAAGTATCAGCACCCCCTCTATTCAATTCGCTTAATTCTTGACTGGCTGTTTTGTAATTACGATCTTTTGTAAAAAAAGATTGAAATCGAAGACCACCTCCTATGTTGAATCGTTGCTTTTTACGTCCGATACCCATTGTGTACTGAATATTGGTACCGAAGGCATAGTGTGCATTGCCATAATAACCCACACCGCCAACCACACCCACTTGAGCGTATTTGCGCTTCATGTATCCTCGGCTTATTTGTGCTTCAGATTGCGTAAAAAACAATAGGGCTATACTCACGAGTATTATATTCTTCCACATAAATCGTTAAATTAACTTATTCGAGCTATAAAAATAGACTTTGCTATGCTGCCAAGCAAATTTTAGACTGTAATATGTAGAGTTTGGATAGCGTAGAGTTCAATCTAATTCTAAGAAGTTCGGAATCTTAAGGTAAGTCTTTTTCACTAATAAGATGAGTCCATATACTAAAAGCTCCTTGGTCAAATCTGGTCCATATTGGACGAATGATTCCTTTTTCTACCGATAGTCCATTATAGTCTCCGAAGAATTTTTTTTGATCGGGTGTAAAGGAAGATTGGCTGATTTTTACATCTTTAAAACTGCGCCCTCCATCTTTTGAGTATGAAAGAAAAACATCGGTGGCATTACCTTGCGTATAGCGGCGGTCATAGTATAGGAAGTATAAAATTCCGTTGCTTTGGTCAATAGTAAACCACATACCAAATTGGTGACGTTTACTTTTGTCTTGATTGACCTGAATAGGTTCACTCCACGTTTGGCCTCCGTCTTTCGACTGAATTAAAAAAATATCTGTATTGTTTTTACCGTATTTCTGATCGGCATACGCTACGTAAATTGTGTTGTTGAAAATAGAAGGACTTCTGTCAACTTTTAAAATAGGAAATCCATTAGCTCGATCCAGCCCAGGGATGTCAAAACTCCATCCTGCTCTTAGTTTTTGAATTATGGTTTCTTTTTTGCTCCAGCTAGCTCCTTGATTTTTAGAGGTATTGAAATAGATTCCTTTCCGTCCTGCCCAACAGCAGTAGAGTGTTCCATTTTTATCAATTTCAGTCATGGCCCCTTCTACGGTTTTGTCACCATCACGGCAGTCGCCTGCTTGATTATTGATTTTGACTGGCGCAGTCCAAGATAGACCAGCATCTTTACTTTTTGAGAAAAGGATATTAGATTCGTCTTTACTTTTCTTACTGCCATATTTATCAAATTGAGTCCAGCTTAGGTAAATTTCATTGGTGCGCGGATTGATAAAGTTCCAATGTTTGTCTTGCTGTTTGGGAGGATAGTGCCCTATGCCTTTACCGTCGGTCCACGTTTTGCCATCGTCTTGGCTGGTTTGTAGAACGATTCTGTCTATAAAATATCCGTTTTTGGGATTGCTCAAATGAAAAAAATAAAATTTTCCATTGGCATCAATATCTACTACAGGATCTCCCCACACATTGTAGTCACTTTTCATTTTTAAACTACTCCAAGTACGCCCAGTATCATTGCTAATATGAAAACCATTCATAACGGAGCCTGCTATAATTTGATTTGTTTTCTTCGGGTTGATTTTTATACAGGCTTCTTTAGGATTATTTTCATTAGAAATCATCACGTTTTGCGCCAGAAGTGAAGGGCTTATGAGGAGTAGAAAAATTATTTTTTTCATCATACTAAGGTACAAACTAGAAAAAGAAATAATTATTCCTCGATAAGGTGATTTACAATTTTTGTAATTTTGGCATATTCGTTAAAGTGTATTTCAGTGTCTATGGTCATATCCAGTTTTTCATAGAAGCACCGTACTAAAGATTTTTTGCCAACTTCAATGCACTCGTAACGTGTTATACTGTTGTCAAAGCTTTTGTTGATCTCAATCCAATAGCTCAATATTTCTTTAAAACTTTTAAGATGGACAGCGTCAGCCTTTATTTTTGGTAAATTTATTTCGGGCGAGATAAGTTCGGTATAAGGAGTTAAAATATTGCTCAACTTTTCATAATCAGCCTCGTTAAAAGTTTCTACATTCACTTCAAATAGTTTGGTAAGTATTTTTTCAAATGGCATGAGTTTCTGCTAATGTACTCTTTTTTTACTTCTAACTATGGATGTACTGAGATGGACAATTTGTTCTGAGCCTAATAAATTTTTAGCAGACACTACTAAAATTAGTAGCTGTAGAATTAATGCAACAGAAAGCTACCGCTCGGCAGATAATTAAAGGGATATAAATATCCTGACAGGGTAGTGAGATTCTATTCAATTTTACAATGCCTGTATCTCCTCCATAATCTTCTCAGCCAAGGCATTTGCTTTCTCTTCACTTGCACTTTCGGAGTAGATACGAATAATAGGCTCTGTATTGGATTTGCGTAAGTGCACCCACTCTTCGGCAAAGTCAATTTTTACACCGTCTATTGTGTTTACATTTTCGTCTTTATACTTCTTTGCCATTTGTACTAGGATAGTATCAACGTCAATATCTGGTGTGAGTTCTATTTTATTCTTGGAGATAAAGTAGTTTGGATAACTCGCTCGGAGGTCACTCATTGTACCAGTATATTTTGCTAAGTGCGACATAAATAATGCAATACCAATTAGTGCATCGCGCCCATAATGTAATTCTGGTACTATAATCCCACCGTTTCCTTCGCCGCCAATCACGGCATTGTTTTTTTTCATCATGTTTACAACATTTACTTCGCCTACGGCAGAAGCAAAATATTGGCCACCATGTTTTTCCGTTATGTCGCGCAAGGCGCGGGTAGAGGATAGGTTAGAGACGGAGTTTCCTTTTTTATGTTGTAAAATATAATCTGCAACCGCTACTAATGTATATTCTTCTCCAAACATAGTGCCGTCTTCATTTACAAAAGCTAGACGGTCAACATCTGGATCCACTACAATACCTAGGTCAGCATTTTCTTTTTTTATTACGCTGGTCATTTCGGTTAAGTGCGCCGGAAGTGGCTCAGGATTGTGCGCAAAGTCTCCATTCATTTCACCATTTAAAACTATGATATCAGTCACGCCTAACTGTTTTAATAAGTCAGGCACATATTCCGCACCACTACTATTAATTCCATCTACCACTACCTTAAACCCTTTGTTGGCTATGGCAACTTTATCGACTAAATCATGCGCCAATATATCGTCGAAATGCCTTTGTTTGTATTCTGTATTAATAGTAACTGTTCCTAAATCATCTACCTCGCTAAAGGTAAAATCATTTGCGTTTCCTAAATCTAATACTTTTTGTCCAACGGCGGCACTTATAAATTCACCAGTTTCGTCTAAGAGTTTTAGAGCATTCCATTGCTTAGGATTATGACTAGCTGTAAGAATAATACCACCACCAGCACTAGCATATTTTACTGCCATTTCGACTGTTGGTGTAGTACTAAGACCGAGATTGATAACTTCTATTCCCATAGATTGTAAGGTGGCAATCACTAGGCTTTCTACGACAGGTCCGCTAATGCGACCGTCCCGACCAATGACAACTGTATTGTGACCTTTTTCTTTTACCAAAGTAGCGTAAGCTGACGTATACTTAATAATGTCCACTGGCGTTAATCCTGTGTCGGGTTTTCCTCCAATGGTTCCTCTGATTCCTGAAATAGATTTTATTAATGACATGGCGCAAAGCTATGCCTTGGAAATGTCAATAGCAAAAATGTGAAATGGGTATAACATGAACGGTCTAACGGGCAGCATCTTTTAATTATCAGGTAAAGCATAAGACTTGCGCAATAGTTTAGAATACACGAAGTGCAGTAAAACTATAAACAAGAAGAATCCTAGTATTTGTGAGCCCAGAATAGCCAAAGATTCATATTGAAATGCTTCTTGATATTGCACAGTATAGCTGGCAGATCCTTCCATTCTTTTATTCCGGAATAGATCTTTTTTTATTTCGTAATATAAAGCCGTTATGATAAGTGGTACAATAGGCGTGAAATAAATGAATAGGTTTTTAGCCATGTCCTGTATGAGCGAGTTACGTTGGGCAGTAAAAATTCGGCTAGCCATCACAGCAAAAATAATCATGTAAACAATACATAAACCGAATACGAATATGGAGTCTCCATTAATTAGTGCTAGAATAGTTACGGAAAATATAAATAATAATACACCTGCGAGCAATGTATAAAAAAATGACCGTTTTCGATTGTGCCGAAATAAAAATAGTAGGAGAGATAAGGCAAACGAAATGTAATACAATGGGTAGGTGAAAAAACCAATCTTATTCCAGCTCCACATATAATATCGTTCTGAGATATTTTTAATCCCTTCGTTTAAATCGTTCAGCTGATATTTATGTTTTAAATATGGTCGGTAGCCCTGTGGACAATTGGGTCTGTTAGGTGCAGCAGTAGATACTTCAATCCCATTTACATATTGTCTGTATCGATTGTTGTGATTTTTGGCACTATATTTTTCTATGAGAGCAGATAATTCTGCTTTTAGATTTTCTAGACTTTCAATTGATGGCTTTTTCTTTATAAACTGGTGATATAAATCGACATCGGTTAACTCGATATCATGATTATTAAAAAACTGATGATAGGCTCCGGCATGTGTATAGTCAGGACCATAAAATCGGTAGTAAGAGGAATCGTTAATGACCACCGTACTATCAGTAGCTAAGTCAGTATAAAATTTAAGACTGTCTTTTCTGGCGACCCGAGTATCTTCATAAAAAAGTTCACGCATCTCAATATAACCGTGATATCCTTCCGTTACTATTTTATTATGAGGGGTGCCATTTTTAATTGAGGTGTTAGCATGTTCATAATTATAGTTGTAGTTTTCATTGGTGTAATGGTCGTCTGCATAATAAGTTTGCTTCCCGCTATTGTCAACTAACACAACTTTTTGGCGAGTCCATAATTTAGGAATTGAATCATACTCTATGGTGTTCAGTAGCACATTCATCCTATTAATGTCTTTAGCTACTTGAGAATCATCGTATTTCAACCGAGCAGCAATTGATGTAACGGCAAACGGATTGTACGCCCAGCTGACTATCATAGCCATTGTAAAAAAGTAAACTAAAAATGTACCTACATAATGCCAAGGACTGAGCTTTCCGAAGCGTTTAAAAACATTAAATCGTAATAAGAAAAGTAGGTAGCCTACTAAGCCAAGAATGATAATTATAAAAATAAGTCCAATCCAAAGTTCGTACTTCGTTTCATAGCGTACGTCCCATTGAGTAGCGAGGACTACCAATCCAAGAACGAGGTGAATAGCTACACCAATGACCAATACCCACGGCCAGCGGGTGGTCCATTCGTCGGGTCTATTTTTTAATAGTCGGTTTGATAAATTTTTTAGTGAGGAAATCATAGGAAATTATTTAAAAGAAACGTTTTGAAGAAAAAGTAATGTCTCGGAAGTAACTAAGTTGAAGATCAGCGCTCAGCATAATGTTCAACATTTTTTGTGCCGCGAGCTCTGAGGAGAGGATTTGGAAAAATCCACCGTTGAAAGCAATCCGTACCTTATGGTTTTCAAAAGCAGCGGCAATTTCTTCCCGTGAGTTTTTAGTCTCAATTTCTATTACAAATTGAGTGTCACCTTCTACCACTTTCTGATGCTTGTCTTGTGAGTGAATATGTTTTCCTTGCCGCAGTACAATTATTTTGTCTGCTACTTTTTCTACTTCGTGTAGTTGTTGCGAACTAAGAATAATTCCGAACGGTCTAATTGCACTTTTTGCCATAAATCGTAAATCGTTTAAAATGATTTCTTGTGTATTAATATCTAGATTAGCCAAGGGTTCGTCTAAAATTAATAAACTAGGTCTTTGTAAAAGAATACGGGCAATTTCAAATCGAGTTCGGTAGCCACTACTAATTTGATCCCACCTAAGATTCCGATAGTTGTTCAGCCCAAGTCGTTCTAAAATATACTCAACCATCAAATCATTATCATCGCCATAGACCTCTGATATGGCTGCGCTAAAATGTAGATTATCTTTAAGGTAACCTTGCCACCGAGGGATGCGCTGCGGAATAAATGCAATCTTAGAACGAATATCATACAGATTCGCTTTCGGAAAAAGTGGATACTCAATCTTACCTCCACTCAAGGCTAACTGTCCCCCTAATGCACGCAGGAAGGTTGTTTTACCGTTTCCATTTTCACCCACCACGCCTATGACTTCTCCTTGTTGTATACTCAAATCCATAGGCTGTAGTTGAAAATTTCCTTTCAGATATGTTTTTGAAACTCCTGTTGCCTCTAGAATTTTCTGTTCGCTATGAGTAGTTTGCACCATAGATTCATTTAATTTGGGCAACAAACTTTGCAGCTCCTGCAAAAGCACGGACTCTTCCGTTTCACTCAATTCATTCTGCTGGCATTTTTCGCGATAGGCTCGGCTAACGGCAATACTTTCATGAATCAGTTTTTTTTGATTGGTGTATAAGCTAATGTCCAAAAGTCGACGGAGCGCCAAGGCATAATCTTCGTGAAGTATATGATTTTGAATTTCTTGTATTCCTTTATTCATGGGTACGAGGTCTTTAATTAACAATCAACGCCTTAAAGATAAAATGATTGGGTACTTTCCATAAATTGTTCCCCTCTATTTATGATAAGTTTGTGACGGTTCAATGTTTCTCTTGATTTGGAAGTTGTGGATTGAAGTAGGACCTTTGTTCGCTATGAATTCTACTAATTGGTTTGCAAGCTGGTTTGATACAGAGTATTATCACAAATTGTATAATAAGCGGGATCACAGTGAAGCAGAGCGTTTCATTAATAATATTTTTGAGTATCTCGATTTGCCAAAGGGTAGTAAAGTGCTAGATATCGCCTGTGGCAAAGGGCGACATGCGAAAGCAATTTCTGAAAAAGGTTACAATGTGGTCGGTACTGATTTAAGTCCGAATAGTATAGAGCAAGCGAATGAAATGAGTAATGATCAGCTTGCTTTTTTTGTACAAGATATGCGCGAGCCTTTCAAAGAAAATGAGTTTGAGGCAGCCTTCAATTTTTTTACAAGTTTTGGGTATTTTCAGACAGAAGAGGATAATGAGCGCGCGGCAAAAGCTATGACGAACAATCTCAAATCAGGAGGGATTCTACTTATTGACTTTGTAAACAAATCGCACGCCCTAGCAAATATTCAGGCTAACCAAAAAGAAACACAAGAGAGAGGTTCTTTACATTTCGACATTGAACGAAAGTTTGAAGAGGGGCGCTACTTAAAAAATATTACAGTATGTGATGATGATAAATGTATGCAGTTTCAAGAGTCTTTGCAATCGCTTACTCGCGAAGATTTTGAGAGCTACTTTTTGCCGCTTGGCATGCAATTAGAAAAAACCTTCGGTGATTATGATTTGAATGAATACAGTGAGTGTGATTCGCCAAGATTAATAATGTTGTTTAGGAAAGAGAAGTAACTATGTGGCTTGAATCCTTACTAGAAGCTGATAAAAATTTATTTGTTGCGTTGCACGAATTTTGGTCTTGTGATGGGTTGGATTTGATTATGCCTTGGTTTAGAAACCCTTTGACCTCTATTCCTATTTATGTTTTTCTTCTATATTTCTCCGTGCGCAAATATGGTAGAAATGGATTGTTGTGGTGTCTTGCTTTCTTATTAGTTTTTGCTTTGGCAGATTTTACCTCTGCGCATTTGCTTAAGCCTTTCTTTGGTCGATTGCGACCTTGTCAAGATCCAATTTTGAGTGAAACAATTGGTTCCATTGTGAGCTGCGGTAGTGGAAAAAGTTTTCCTTCTTCACATTCTAGCAATCATTTTGGGATGACATTTTTTATTTTATTCACTTTGGGGAAACAGTTTCGTTGGGTAAAAGCACCGGCTTGGGTTTGGGCGATAATAGTTGTCGTGGCGCAGGTATATGTAGGGGTTCACTATCCGTTAGATATCTTAGGTGGAATGTTGTTAGGCTTGGCGTGCGCAAGCTTCGTTAGCGTTTTGTATCACAATCTTTTACAACCACATGAATTTAAAATTAAAAAGTAAGAATTAAAAAGTTCTAACAGATTACATTTGTTTTTTATCCTATGAGTCTCTCTATTTTTTTCTTATTTATAATAACGTTAGGCGCAGGCCTGCTACCGTTTTATTTTAAAAAAATTACAGAAAAGCATTTACAATTATTGCTAGCTTTTTCGGGTTCTTTTTTACTAGGGATTACATTTTTACACTTATTACCCGAAAGTTTTGCTAGTAAGGTAGAGGGCGTTGGGCTCTTAATCTTTGCTGGTTTTTTGCTTCAATTTTTAATTCAAAAATTTACACATGGAGTAGAGCATGGTCATTTACATTGTCATGACGGTCATGCACATTCTCAAAGCTTGTGGGCGATTTTGTTAGGGCTCAGTTTTCATGCTTTCTTGGAAGGCCTACCGCTTGGTTTTGAGTACACCGACGAGCATACAACGTCTTCCGTATTTTTTGGAGTGGCTGCGCATAAAATTCCTGAAGCGTTTACTTTGGGCAGTTTATTGTTGCTTAGCAAAAATAAAAATAAATGGATTTGGGTAGTTGTGTTTGCGGCGATCTCTCCCTTGGCAGGTTTAGTAGCCAACTATTTTGGGCATACTATGAATTATGTTTTTGTTGAAGATGCCGTTGCATTTTTAATTCCTGTTGTAATCGGAGCATTTATTCATATATCTACTACGATTCTTTTTGAAAGTGGAACCAAGCATCATGAGATGAGCAAGCAGAAAGTAGGCGTAGTATTATTAGGAGTACTTCTTGCTTCTATGACTTTATTGTTACATGATCATTAACCAGCGAAAAATAGCGGTTCGATTAAACCCAATCAATCACATTTTTTTTCGTTAGAGGGAAACGGTCGTTCAGGAATTTCTCCGATGTCTACATCGAACATATTACCAAAAATCAATTGAACCTCATCTAGATCTTTACCAATGCAACCTTTAATTAAATTAACACAGGTGTGTTTTTCAAAAGAATCTCCACACTTGAATGTACCGCTTACAGTAGCAATGTAAATTCCGACAGGCAAATTATCACCGATCCAACCTTCTCCCTGAGTGCTTGTTGTAAAAAGTATTTTTTGTTTTTTATCTCTCACAGTGAAAGTGTATCCATCTGCTAAAACACCTTTAGTAAGTGGAATGAGAATATCATTATTCGCATTATTATCTGGTGAGAAAGCATTTGGTAAAAAACAATAACAGCTATCTTGTTTTATCAAGATTTCGCTTTCTGCAATGTTTTTCATTTTTATATCTTTTTGACAAGAAATTGCACCAACGGTCAGTAAGCATAATAAGATAGCTCTTTTCATTAGTTTTTGATGACTTTGAAAGTTTCAGTTTTTCCAAATTGAACATCTTCAAGATTGAAGATATACATTCCATGAGCTAATGTGCTAATATCAATTTTTTGAGTATTTTGATTTGGGTTGATAGTTTTGCTTAAAACAACTTTCCCGTCTGAAGAACAAATCGTCAATTTATACTCAGCAGATTCTAATCCACTGATGCTTACTTCACCTTTACTTGGGTTGGGCTGTAAACTCACGCGACCAATTTTATAGGTTGAGAATGCAGCGGTATTGCTTTCTACAAAGTCACTATCGAAGTAGTGGGCTCTTATTTTATACGATCCGTAGGAAGCCGGACTGTCATCTTGAAAGTTATATTGTAATTGGTTAGCTACTGCGCTTACCGTTTCTATTGTTTTAAATATACCTTGTTCTTCTTTCGAGAGTATTTCAAAATATTGCACTTCTTTTACATTGTCCACTGACCAAGTCAGTTGGTTATAATTTTCGTAGGTGTTGATTCTAAGTTCGAATTCGTTAATAGCCACAACGGTTTGAAAATCAAAAGCAGCTGCTGATGGTGTCCAAGTTAATTGATTATTACTTGTTTTTTCTACACGAAACCAACCATTCACATTGGGCACTATATCGGACGTAGAATAGATATTGATATCTAGCGTAGTGAAAGAATTCCAATCTGCTATATTCACTTGTACACACTCATCAACATTAGCTAAATGACCAGAACAATGTGTACTGTAAAAATGCATACTCACAGTATCGTTTACCCGTTCACTTATGTCCAAAAAGTCAACGCTTCCACCTCCTTTTTTTAAATTAAAATCCATGAGTAATTGTCCATTCACTTGGCTAAAAAGTGGAGTCCCCACACAGGGATTAACACTTGACCAAATTTCTTCAAGAAAAATAACATCGGCCTCATCCCACTGTAAGTAATCAATTGTAGAGTTTGTAGGCTTGCTGATTGCGTACCATTTTCCTTGGTAATTAATATTTAGATTAGTGAAGGTATTTAGAGGAGCAATATTTAATTGTAAAATTACCGAATCAAGTGTTGTCGATTGGCTGTTAGTCATACTACAATTAAAGCCGTAGTCACCATAGTCTGGATTGTTTGAACCGACAGGGTATGTGATTTTTTTAATATACAAGCTATCATTGACTATGCTGCTTAGACCGAAGCGCAGTGAGTCAGTGTAATCAGCTAGACTTGTATCATTCAAAAGAAGATTGCCATTCATAACATCAAAACCTACTCCTCTGGGAACTAGGTGCTGAGTATTCATAATCGGTGTGGAATAAGAGTTCTTGGTAAAATTAAACGTTTCAGAAAAATTGGTTTGTGCTGACAGCTGAATTGAGATTGACAAAAGTATTAGAAGGATTCCTTTTTTCATGATAATAGACAATTGGGGTTAAATTATTTTATGAAGATAATTATTTTAGGATTATTTATATAGAAAATTTTTATAAGCGGTCGTTTTTCTCATAAACGGTCATTTTCTAGTCGTTTTTCTCGATGTACCTTCGCGCAAAATTATTATTATGAGTTTTCGCATAGAAAAAGATACAATCGGTGAGGTGCAAGTGCCTGAAAATGCACTGTATGGTGCTCAAACACAGCGCTCTACTGAGAATTTTAAAATCGCGGTGGATACCAACAAAATGCCGATAGAAATTATAAGAGCTTTTGCCTACTTAAAAAAAGCAGCAGCACTAACGAATTGTGATGCAGGGGTTTTACCTCAAGATAAGTGCGATGCGATTGGGAAAGTTTGTGACGAAATATTTACTGGAGAGCTAGATGATCAATTTCCTTTAGTCGTTTGGCAAACGGGCAGTGGTACACAGAGTAATATGAATTGCAATGAAGTGATTGCATTTAAGGCACATGTAAACAACGGAGGTAGTTTAACAGATAAAGAAAAATTTATTCATCCAAATGATGACGTAAATAAAAGTCAATCAAGTAATGATACCTTTCCTACAGCCATGCATATTTCGGCGTATAAGATGCTTTTAGAAATCACGATTCCGGGGATTGAAAAACTCAGAGACACCTTAGATAAGAAATCAAAAGAGTTTTGGGAAGTCGTGAAAATTGGCCGCACCCACTTTATGGATGCCACGCCATTAACAGTGGGTCAAGAGTTTAGTGGTTATGTTTCTCAATTAAATCATGGCTTAAAAGCTATTAAAAACACACTAGAACATTTATCAGAATTAGCACTGGGTGGCACGGCGGTAGGAACTGGAATTAATACACCCGAAAATTATTCTGAAAATGTAGCTAAGCATATTGCCAATTTAACAGGCTTACCCTTTAAAACCGCCGAGAATAAATTTGAAGCCCTGGCCGCACATGACGCCATTGTGGAAGCACATGGTGCACTGAAAACAGTAGCCGTTTCCCTTATGAAAATAGCGAACGACATCCGTATGCTAGCTTCAGGTCCAAGAAGCGGTATTGGTGAAATTAGTATTCCTGCCAATGAACCAGGTTCAAGTATTATGCCCGGTAAAGTAAATCCTACACAATGTGAAGCGCTCACTATGATAGCAGCTCAAATTTTGGGTAACGACGTGGCAATCAATATAGGCGGTAGCAACGGGCATTTTGAATTGAATGTTTTCAAACCTATGATGATTCACAACTTTTTGAACTCTGCAAGATTAATTGGAGAGGGTTGTCTCAGTTTTAATGATAATTGTGCAGAAGGGATAGAACCCATTACAGATAATATTAAAAAACACTTGGATAATAGTTTAATGTTGGTAACAGCTTTAAACACTAAAATTGGTTATTACAAAGCTGCTGAAATTGCGGGTAAGGCCCATGAAGAAAATACAACCTTAAAAGAATCAGCCATTGCCTTGGGATACCTTACTTCAGAGGAATTTGATGAATGGGTTGATCCTAAGAAAATGGTAGGAAAGTTATAGTAAGGCTAAAAAACTAAATGGAAAGCCCGTCACGAAATTAAGTGATGGGTTTTTTTATTATATTTGAGTAAAACAAATAAAATGAAGAAGATATTAATTAGTTTCTGTTTTTTGATTGCCAGTATGAATAACTATGCTGGCGTATTTACTCTGAATGGAAACGTACAATCGGAAGATAATAAGCTTACTATTTCTGAGCCTTGTACCTATACTTTGCAAGCTGAAAGTAGTCACAAAATCGAAACATTAGATATTCTGAAAATATCATCTTGCAATGAATTTATAGGTGCTTCCGGACGCTCACACACTATTTCCGACATGTTCGCTACTTATAGTAATAGAGCTTTATCTATGGGAGACGGAACGTTCTCGTTCGTAAGTAACCATGACGCAGACGTATTCGTTCTTTTTGATAAAAAAGGTGCAACCTATACCGTTGAAATCTATACTGGTGAAGATGCGCTAGTCAAGAAAAAAGCCTTGACCGCCGAAAAGAGTAAGTAATAGTAAGTAATTTTATTTTGCTTTAAACTTATTAATGGCATTTCGAGTAAACTCGCTCAGTACGAGCGTTCCACTAGTTTGAGCTCGCTCGTATAATAAAGTATCCCAATGATCCGTTCCTTGCCAAAAAATATTCTTGAGCATTCCAAGTGCTTCCGGATTAGAATTGGCTAAGGTATTGGCAAGTTTGCTAACGGCTTCGTCTAAGTCTTCGGCATTGTCTAAGACTTGCGCATAAATTCCGTTTGATTTTGCCCATTCAGCATCGTACCAGGTGGTTGCGTCAAGTGCCAATTGCGAAAAAGCAGCTGTGCCTGTTTTGCGTTCAACAGCTGGGCCAACTACGAATGGCCCTATGCCAATAGCTAGCTCAGAGAGTTTGACCGACGAGAATATAGTAGCTAAGCAATAATCGCAACTGCTGGCCACTCCCACGCCACCACCCACTGCCTTGCCTTGTACGCGACCAATAATTATTTTGCCGCAACTGCGCATTGCATTAATTACTTTGGCAAAACCCGAGAAAAATTCAAGTCCTACTATTTCATTTTCAATAGAAATTAATTCGTCAAAACTTGCACCCGCGCAGAAGGCACGTTCACCTGCGCTACGAAGCACAATTACGTTTACACTTTTTTCTTTGCCTACCGAGGTAATGATATTGGCTAGCTCATTAAGAATATTTCCTGGTAGCGAATTACTGGCAGGATGCCCAAATTCTACTGTTGCGATTTTATTTTCTATTGAATACTCTACAAAGCCGTTTTCGTTCATGCCTGCAAATTTAGTTTATGAAAATCGAAACAGTTTCATTTGCTAAACAAAAGTAATATAGGTAGTCGACCCTCCACTGACAACCAATAGTAGAATAAATAGAGAAAGCAACATCATAACAAAAGCAAGTAAGTATAAGGCGGCTAGCTGTCATATTTTACCAGCCAAGGAATAATATCCTTTCACGAAAGTCGCAAAAGTATATAAGGGAAAAAGTAATATTGAGAATGATAAAAAGGTGTAGAGAACATCATGCAGGATACTTAGAGAAGGTGGCAAATAGCCATCGGAGCTGTGTGTAGGATATAAATAAGCTAGATTCAATACCAGCAATTGTGGCGGGGATGGAAATTTCAACGACCGAAATTTTTAGTCCTGGCTAATATAAAATGCTAACAAAGAAGCACAAAGCCATTCACTCTCTGCGAGATTATGATAGCACCAAACTTCCAATGATAATCTATTGGGCCATAGTAACACACTAGCTGCTTGAGTAAAGCTTAGTTAATCCTTGCCAACTAATGGCTCAAATCCAAGGTTTGCTTCCAACGAACAAAATCTTCCCCCGCCCCCAATTATTTCTGCAATGAGTGCATTGGCGATAAAAATTCCGCTCAGAGTAATATAAATCTTTGTGTTTTAGCAAACAGTAAATCGAAGATCTACTATTAAAAAATATTTTAATTTTCAATTAAACCATTATAAAAAGAGCATGTCAAAAGCTACATTCGTAATAATTTTAAAAAATATAAACTATGAAAAAAATGATTTTAGCAGCACTTGTATGCTGTGCCCTAACCTTTGACATGCAAGCGCAATCTAACTACAAGGTAGTAACGATTGTAGAATCTATCGTACCGGGCGGTGTAGGCCGATCTAGAATGGTAGAAGAGAAATCTCCATTAGACCACTCAGGATTTACTACTGAACGAACAGACGGTAAAAAAAGTAAGCAGCGTGGCGTGAAAAGAGGCGATGCCAAAGTGGATAAATTTGTCGAAACTAAATTATTGAATTTTTATAGTATGGTAGGGATTAACTTTCAAAATGTAGCCTCGAATGATGCTCTCATTTCTTCTAAAATCAATGAGATGGCTCAGGATGGATGGAATTTAAAATTTGTAACTAGTGGCGTGGAGAGTGACGCTGGTAAAGGTGACGGTAAAGGAATCTTTATTACGCGATTAATTTTTACGAAATAAGGATAAA
>Ga0209186_1001129_pt1 | contig 20246 bp, 10 predicted proteins | sample SidtaG_FD_187426 | JGI IMG/M metagenome (GOLD analysis project Ga0209186, IMG submission 187426) | Marine algal microbial communities from Sidmouth, United Kingdom - Sidmouth_Male2 metaG (SPAdes) (version 2) | ecosystem: Host-associated > Algae > Red algae > Unclassified | place: Sidmouth...
ATCTGAAAATCAACAACTTGTAAAGCATTTATTTTTTTACAAAAAAGACATTCTTGCCTACCTTTTATGTGGAGAAGACAAGAATCTCTATGCTACTTCGATTATTCAACTTCTTACTTAAATTAGTGTCTAAAGTTGCATCTATCAATTACAAGAATTAACTTTGTAATCAAAAGTACTTTTATGTCAAAAACAGCACGTATATACCTCCGCCTCATTTCTCTGCTCTTTTTCATTTTTATCGGGTATGTACTTTATTCGGCAAATACGGGTCGCGAAATCTTGTTTTTCCAAATCCTTGAATACATCCCTATGGGTGATAAATTCGCTCATGTTATACTGATTGGTACATTGGCTTATCTGTTTAATATGGTGCTTGGAGCTAAGACTTTTAAAGTAAATGGCGTACAGATATTGGTCGGTAGTCTTATTGTTTTTGGTTTGATGACGGTAGAGGAATTTTCTCAGATGTATATTCCTACACGAAATTTTGATTGGGTGGATTTGGCAGCAAATTATCTTGGAATTGGTATTGCGGATAAAATGATAAAATCCAAGTACAAAATTCCAATTATCATAAAAAAAAGCGCAAAGTCATAGAGACCTTGCGCTTTCATTATCATTTTCGGCAACTGAAGTAGCCGTTACGTTTAATTATTCCTTCGGTACGCGTGAGTTGTTACCGTTGTTTTCTTCCCACGGAATTTTATCTGAACCATTGACATCGCCGTCAAGGTTGACATCGGCAGGAACGTATTGGTCAAATTCACCATTGACGCTATCCCAAATAACTTTATCTGTACCATTGATGTCATAACTTGGGCTATCTATCATTTGATTCATATCTCCTGCAAACATGACCCACTTGCCATTAACGAGTTGTTTTTGTCCGACACTCGTCGGGTCGCGATAAGAATCTTGTGCAGAGAAGTCGTAGGTCATTTCTGCATTGATGACTTCAATCGGCTCGGAGGACATGATACCCATGTGATTACGGTGTTCGATGACTATGTAGAAAGGTCCACTCTGCTGCACCTGAATCGGGCAGTTCATGGCTGACTGTATTGTACCGTCTTTGAGTAGCAGCGCGGCAGATTGTGCCACCTCGCTAGCTTTCTCTATACTTGTACGCAAAGAAACTAATACCCAATCCACTACGTCAGCCGAATAATCCGCATCTGTAAACGTGGAACCTTCTATACCAGCATAATTCCAAGGCGCACCGGTGTAAGGCTGTCCCGCAGGCGTAGGTGTGGCGAGCGGGCTTGTAGGCGTTTGTCCGGGTAGCAATCGACGCTCACTACCAAGCAAGGTGGACATATCGTCCATTGCTTCATCGTATGGTCCTTCGAGATAAACTCTCAGATTGAGCTTTAGACAAGGACAACCGTTGTAAATCCATGAACCAGCTTCGTTAGGACAAGCATCTTGTGAATCTTGAATCGAGTCACCATCGGCATCGGGGCATCCTGCTGCGGAGGCATCTCCTACCTCTGTACGGCAAACATCAGAACCATCTAATATACCGTCTTCGTCGCTATCTTCATCTTGATAATCCGGCAGACCTATACCATCAGTATTTGCACAAGGTATGCCACCGGGACATTCGTTGGCATCGCTGACACCGTCACCGTCAGAATCTGTATCAAGGTAATCCGGTCCTTGTGTGCCGTCTGTATCCATACAAGGTACGCCTCCCGGACATTCATCCGCATCTGCAATACCATCGTTGTCGGAATCAGTATCATTGAAATCAGGGATTCCGTCATTATCAAAATCTGCGCATGGACGACCACCGGGACATTCATCGCTATCTAAAATGCCATCATTATCAGCATCCGTGAGGAGGTCGTTTTTCTTTGTAATTCTGAAATAATCCAAATTGCCCGTAGGGGTATTAAATTGTCCTAATAATACAGAATCTTCTACAGTCAATCGAATTGAACCCAACGAATTGATAGAAGCGTGCATAACAGGGTGATTGAGCGCACCGCCCGAAATTTTACCGGAAGAACCCGCTGTAATATACACCGCGCCTTCTCCTTCAAATACACCGCTTTCTTGTTTGCAGTACGGTGTGTTTTGCCCTGCACCTTCATCTACGACCATTGCGTTTTCATTGAATGAAGGCGAATAACCGTAGTGACCATTTACAAATTTAGACCGTTCGTAGGAGTGGCTGTGACCGGACATGACCAAATCTACGCCTGCATCTTCGAGTATTGGGAGTGCGTTTTGGCGCATTTCGATGAGTTGTGTTTCGGTATCTGAGTCATGCGAGCCTTTGGTATAAGGCGGGTGATGCCAAAAAGCTATCGTCCAACGTTGCGTGTTTTGTGCCAGGTCATTTTCCAACCATGTAAGCATCGTCCCATTGGTACTTCGGCTTGACGCATACGAATCCAAGACAACGAAGTGAATATTTCCATAATCAAACGAATAATATGCCTCTGTACCGGATGCCATACCACCTGCTTCACCATTGGTAGGGAGGGTGAATATGTCGTAATAGACATTGGCGTAGTATTCGTGATTGCCGCGTGTTGACCACAGTACAGTATTTCTGAGGCGGTCTTCGTACATATTCTCAAATACTGCATTTTGATATTGTGCGTCTGTACCTGAATTGTAGGCATTATCACCGAGCATCAAAATACCATCAAGATGCCCGCCTCCATGCAGATTATAAAAAGCATCACGCACAGCACGTTGGTTGCTATTTGCCGTACCACAATCACCCAATACCCAGAAGCTATAAGCACCATCTTGACCTGAAACAGGAGAGGTTTTGAGATAAACAAATGAATTGATTGTGGTGAATTGGCTGTCTTCATCTCCGAGCGTATAAAAATACTTGGTATCAGGTGTCAGTCCTGTAATTTCTATTTCGTGGTCTGTTGTAAGGGTAGTGCTTGATTCGATTAAATCTGAACCTGCACCAGCTTCTCTATAAAATAATCCTGAACTAATCGCCACATCTGTACGCCATTTGACCACAGCACTCGTAGGTGTTAGTTTTTGAATGTAAGGACCGCGAACCACTTGCGGACAACCGTTATTGGCATTTGTTCCTTGTACATCAGGGCAATCATCACTTGCATTGGCGATACAGTCGCCGTCGTTGTCCGGGCAGCCATTGGTACAAGCCGGTCCGGCTTCGGTAGGGCAGCTATCGTCTGAATCCTGAATACCGTCACCATCCATATCAGGACAACCATTCGTAGCGGGTGTACCTGCTTCGAGATAACATTGGTCGATACCATCTAATACCGTGTCACCATCTGAATCGGTATCGAGGAAGTTGGGTAATCCGTCATTATCAGTATTTGCACATGGTAGGGTGCTACATTCTTGTGAATCGGTCAAATTATCACCATCTGAGTTGGTATCAAGATAGTTGGGTAAGGCATCGCCATCTACGTTTTCAAATCCTGCAATATTTTCATCTATCGTTGGAATACCATCATTATCATCATCTGTATCATAAATATCAGCTATACCATCATTGTCTGAATCACGACATGGGAAACCGTTTGGACATTCCGTGGTATCTAATACGCTGTCGCCGTCTGCATCATTATTTGCTCCGTAAGGCGTGGTGTCTTTTACAATGGTGAAATAATCGGGTATTCCGCCTGAATTATTAATGAATTTGACATCCATTCTATCACTGCTTACATCGAGTACGAGCGAGCCGAGTTGGACAAAATCCGTTTTCATAATCGGGTGGTTGAGGGGGGCGTTGCTGATTTTTCCGGAAGAACCTGCTACGGCATATACTGCGCCTTCTCCTGCAAATACACCGCTTATTGTTTTGGTGTAAACGGAATCTACATCTTCACGTCCCCAGCCCATATCGGGAGCATGTTGGGCAGGGTCGAAGGTAGCGGAATTTCCGTATTGCCCTTTCATCAAATACGAACGCTCGTAGGAGTGACTATGCCCGGAAAGGATGAGGTCAACGCCATATCCCTCAAGTATAGGTACGGCGTTTTGGCGCATTTCTACCATGCGGGCTTCGGTGTCGGAGTCGTGAGAACCTTTGGAATAGGGTGGGTGATGCCATATAGCGACTATCCATTTTTGAGTGGTAGAGGCGAGGTCGTTTTCGAGCCATGTGAGCATTCCACCATTGGAACTTCTATCCGAAATATAAGAATCTAATGAGATGATGTGAATGTTTCCATAGTCAAATGAATAATATGCCTCTGAACCTGAAGCCATACCTCCGGCTTCACCATTGGTGGGAAAATCGTATATGTCGTAATATACATCGGCGTTCCTTTCGTGGTTGCCGCGTGTTGACCACATGACAGTGTTTTTGAGTTTATCTTCATACATATTTTGGAATATCGCGTTTTGATATTCATTGTCAGTACCATCATTATAGGCATTATCACCGAGCATCAAAATACCGTCTGTATGTGTATTGCCATTAAAATTGTAATAAGCATCACGTACAGCGCGTTGGTTGCTATTCGCTGTACCACAATCGCCAAGTACCCAGAAGCGGTAGTTGTCTTCGTCGCCTACATTTGGTGATGTTTTGAAATAGTGATCATTATCGCCACCAATTACATAGCCGCTTGGTGTTCCGATTCCGTAGTAATAAACGGTATTTGGCTGTAAGTCTGTGACTTCTACTGAATGTTCGGTTGTAGAGCCTGTTGCAGAAGCAACATTATTCAAATTGGCGGGCGATGTACCGTAGTGTACCGCGCTTTGATTGGAAATATCCGTTCTCCAACGAACGATAGCACTTGTTGGTGTGAATTTTTGTAAATAAGGACCACGATAAATACGCGGACAACCATTTCCGGCACTCGTACCATAAACGGTAGGACAAGCATCGGAAGGCGTACCAATACAGTCATTGTCGGGGTCGGGACAACCATTTGTACAGGCTACACCTGTATCATTTATACAGTCATCTTGTGAATCTTGAATGCCATCGCCATCTGCGTCAGGGCAACCATTGGCGGAGAGGACACCTGCTAAATTAGGGCAATCGTCTTCTGAATTTTGAATGCCGTCACCGTCATTGTCGGGACAACCGTTTGCAGAAGCATCACCTGCAAGATTGGGGCAATCGTCAATCGTATCTTCTATACAGTCGCCATCGGCGTCGGGGCAACCATCTGTACAGGCAGGTCCGGCGTCATTGACACAAACATCATCGGCATCTTGTACGCCGTCACCATCGGCATCGGGGCAGCCATTTGCAGAGGCATCACCCGCTATTGTGGGGCAATCATCTACATTGTCTGCCACACAATCGCTGTCGCCGTCAGGACAACCATCAGCACAAACTGGACCGGGTGTATTGACACAAAGGTCAAGTGGATCACCTACGCCGTCGCCGTCGGCATCAGGACAGCCATTTGCGGAAGGAATACCCGCCAAATTAGGGCAATCGTCGTCGGCATCCTGAATACCGTCGCCATCCGCATCGGGGCAACCATTGGCGGAAGGGACACCTGCGAGATTGGGGCAAGCATCTGCCGAATCTACGATACAATCATTATCGGCGTCAGGACAGCCATCTGCACATGCACTACCTGCATCATTTGGACAGGTATCTTTTGAATCTATAACACCATCATTATCGGCATCGGGGCAACCATTGGCAGGAATACTACCGGGTGTTGCCGGGCAATCATCTACATTATCAGCCACACAGTCGCTATCTCCATCAGGACAACCTCCTGCACATACCGGACCGACGACATTTACACAGCCATCATCGGCATCTTGTACGCCGTCGCCATCTGCATCGGGGCAACCATTGGCAGAAGGAACTCCTGCAAGGGCAGGGCAGTCATCATCGGCATCTTGAATACCGTCGCCATCTGCGTCAGGACAGCCATTGGCAGAAGGTACACCTGCTAAATTCGGACAATCATCATCGGCATCTACAATACAATCTTCATCGGCGTCAGGGCAGCCATTGGCACAAATGCTACCTGCATCGGCAGGGCAAGCATCTGTAGTATCTTCTACACAGTCGCCATCTGCGTCAGGACAACCGTCTGTACAGGCAGGTCCGGCATCATTGAGGCATAAATCATCTGCATCTTGTACACCGTCACCGTCGGCGTCAGGACAGCCATTGGCAGAGGCAACACCTGCAAGGGCAGGGCAGGCATCGTCGGCATCGGCTATACAATCACCGTCGGCGTCAGGGCAACCATCTGTACAAGCAACACCTGCATCATTGGAACATAGATCATCTCCGTCACCGATACCATCACCGTCGGCATCAGGGCAACCATTCAAGGCGACTGCACCTGACTGGAGTGGACAAGCATCTACATCATCATTTATGGTATCATTATCCGAATCCAAATCAAGGTAATCCGGGTTGTCAGTATTATCTGTGTTGGTACATGGGCTTCCTCCGGCACATTCTACGGCATCATCTATACCGTCTCCATCCGAATCTAAATCTAAATAATTCGGAATATTGTCACCATCAACATCATCATCGGGTACAGGAAGATTTTCATTAATGGTAGCGATACCATCATTATCATCATCTGTGTCTTGATAATCAGGTGTATTGTCATTATCCGAATCTTCGCATGGAATCATGGTACATTCGATATTGTCTTCGACACCATCACCATCTGTATCTACGCCTGCTATATCCTCCAAAAGTAAATTAAAACTGATATCAGAACTTGTTTTACTTCTCTGATGAATTTCTACTGCAATGGTATTTGAGCCATTTTGAAAATAAGCAGTCGGCAATTGTATGTCATCTACTTCATTATTCTGAACGACGGCAGTTGCGGTAGTCAGATAGTTGAAAGTAGCAGGCATATTATAGCTTGCGACTTGGACTCCATTAACGTATATCACAGCCGCGTCGTCATATAAAACGACAAGCCGCATCGCACTATGTTGTGTGACATCAGCTATGGTAAAGGTTGTGCGAAAATAAGTCGTAATATGTTTGTTATTAGAAGAAGGTCCATAACTGACAACGGTGTTTTCATCACCATCGCCATACCCCAATTCGGCATTGCCCTCTGCCCATGGATTGTCATTAAAGCCGGGGTCTCGCCACGCCGTGCCTTGATTGGAGCCATCATCAAGGTATTTCCATGAAGCTCCGGCGGGTAGTATCACTGCATTACCGGCAGTGGGTGCGTTGAAATTTAGGAGGTGGGGAGTTTTATCGTTTGAAAAAACGTAAAAATAGAGGAGTAAAAAATTAATTAGTAATAGGTAGCCTTTTGTGTTCATATCAGAAGATTGTCAGGTTTTTTAAGTTTAAGTTTATCCCGATAATTATACGGTAAAGTTACGTTTAATTACTTGTTTTGGCAAAGTCAAAACAGGTAATTGTACATAACTTCTAACTTAATCTTGATTGTTGTACTTTTCTAATTCAATGGTCTTCAGTGTTGCTTTTGCCTGCAACTCTGTGACGGTTCTTGTGCCACGGGTGTGTCGGGGAAGTTGTTTTATAGATTGTAAAGTTTCCTTATAGGTTGCATAGGCTTCTTTTGGGCGATTGGCGGTTTCGTATATCTCTGCTTTTTTGAAGAGCCATTTTTCTTTGCGTTTCATTTTTTCGAGGATTTCATCTACATATATAATTGCCTGATTATAATCGCCTTGTAATATCGCCAAATCAATTGAATAAGACCGAAGAACAATATTAAATCCAATGGTTTCTTCGCCTTTTTGCAACCATTTGATAGCAGCATCAAAGTTGGTGGAATCAGCAGCGAGTACGGCTTTTGAAATATCCAGATAATACTCGGGTACAGGGTTTTTTGCTCTTGCAATTCCTGCCTCAAAATCCAATATCGCCAGAGAATCCTTTCCAAGTTGGGTGTAAATAGCTGCCCGCGACATCAAGCCATCCAGATTTTTCGGCTGATTAACGAGGTATTGATTGACATAAATTAATGCTGAATTTGCGTAGTTATTTTTGGCAAATAATTTGGCAAATTGCAAATCAATAATTTGCATGTGAGGTGCTAATTCACGTGCTTTGATGTAGTCGGCAAAGGCTTTGTCAAAATCATCATCCACCTGATAAAATTGTCCACGCTGAATGTACAAATCTGCACTATCGGGATTTGCCTCAATTTCTTTCGTGACACGTATAATGCTTTCATGTACAGGTCCATGCGCGAGTATTTGTGCATTAAATACTATGCAGAAAAAAGTAAAAGCCAAAAGTATTTTTTGATAAAATTTTATTTTTAAAACCATCATATATATTACTTGGAATACTAAAACATATTAAAAATACTGAAATGGATATTTGATAAGTGGTAAGTGTCAAAATTCAAATAACATTTATTTAAATAAGTAGAGTGGTTGAGGGAGAGTATGAATGAAGGTGACATACCAAACCTACTCAAACTTTACAATTAAAATTTCATAGTGGTACGCGAGTCAGTCCTTGAGACGATATTTCAAGCCTAATGGGTACAAAAAAACGGAAACATCTTTCAAATTAGATGAAACATAACAGTAATCTGTAGTTTGACAGTGTACTTATTTTTAATAAATTTAAAATCAAATAAATACGAAAGGAGTACGTTTGTCTTGCGCCCTACACCTTTTACATTTTACATTTATTTCAATTCGTAAAGAAACCTTAGTTTGACTTACTGGACTTTGGACAAAAAGGGAATTAGGGAATTGGGAAATTAGGTTTAAATTCGTAATCCATTGATTATCATTCCGATAATTATCGAGATAATTTTTATTATAACTAAAAACATGTATTTTATTTTACTTTGTAATAAATTAAATAACAAGGTTTTACCTAATTCCGAATTTCCCAATTACCAAATGTCCAAAGTCTAGTACTTAGGCACTCGTGATGAAATACCGTTATTTTCCACCCAAATAGCTTTATCTGCCCCATTGATGTCGCCATCCATATTATAATCAGCCGGAATGTATAAATCAAAAAAACCGTTACTATCAAACCAGATAGTTTTGTCATTCCCATTAATATCAAAACTCGGAATATCCTGTTGATTGCCATCGCAACAAAACATGCCCCATACATCGGGTGCGAGTTGTTTTTGCCCGTATGAAGTCGGGTCTTTATAGCTGTCTTGCAAAGTAAAGTCGTAAGTCAATACACCATTCAGAATGGGTATTTTGTAAGGTGTCATCACCCCAATATGGTTACGATGTTCGACTACAGCATACACTGAATCAATATTTTGTGACAAGTCTAAAGCACATCTATCTACGAAATCCACATTTCCATTGCTCAATAATAAAGCCGCTGTTCTACTCACTTCTGCGGCTGCTTCCACTTCTGTACGAAAAGACACCAAAACCCAATCCACAAGCTCCTCAGTATAATCGGCATCTGTAAAATCTTCCCCTTCCGTTCCTGTATAATTCCACGGCGATATGCCATACGGTTGTTCCGCCGGAGTGGGTGTGACAAGGTTGCTCGTCGGAGTTTGTACGGGTAGTAGTTTTCTGACTGTATTGAGTTTGGTTTTCATAGAATCTGCTGCCACATCATACGCGCCCTCCAGTATAATAACTTTCAGGTCAATTTCAACGCAGGATGGAAGTGGTGGCGTACATTCTTCTACCACGATTTGCAGGAATTGAGTACTCGAACATTCATAGTATTGTGTGAGTAATTGAACGGTATAATTGCCTCCCGTTTCCCAAATGACTTCCAATGAATTTGCTTCAATAATATTTGCAATATCACCATTTACTATCCATTTATAGGTAATTTCTTCATTGAGATTATCAGGTTTTAATACCACCTTTTCCGCACTGCAAATATCCAATGGAATCGCCACAGTGGTCGTGGGACAAAGCCCATTCGTCCTGCCCGGTGTACCGCGCGGCGCATTGAGGTAAGTTGAAGGAATCCACGAAGAATGTAGGTTATTATCAAAGCCTGTGTTGATGAGTGAAAGCGTCGCGCCCGTGCCGTCCGGCATCGTGTCCCAAGGGGCATTATCATCATAAATCACGTAATCCGCCACACACATCGCATCCGCCAAAATCGTAATGCGCTCCCCTCCCCCACTGAGATTGAAACCAAAGCTGCCAAAGTAATTCGACACATTCGGAAAGATGGAGGCAAACATCGTCGAATCTTCCACTAAAACCAAATACGCATCCGCTGCCAGCGTAATACCTTCGGGAAAGGTAAAACCGTTATTTTCATCGAAAAATTGCCAACCCGACAAGTTCAATTCATAAGGCATCGGATTGTACAATTCTACCCAATCTCCGGGGTCTGCGCTATTATTTGAATTATAATTTATTTCATTGATAACGACACGTTCTTCTACAAAATCACAGTGCCGCGAATTGGCTGCTCCGGGTGTGCCTTCACAAGCATAATTTGCTCTAAACCAATTAATTGGATTATTGTTATCCCAAGCTGGGTTCAGCAATTCGAGGGAAGCACCGCCTCCGTCCGGTCCTGCATCCCAGGGACTTACATCATCCAATGCCACGGAGTCAATCAGGCGATGAAATGGGTCGTTTATGGCGATAGTTTCGCCGCCGTTGGAAAGTGCGCCGCCGTATTGGTCGTCCGATTTGAAGCCATAATAGACCGCAAATGAATCCACATTTTCCGCAATTACATAATATTCATTAGTATTCAATATTGTACCGTAAGGAAAAGTATATTTTACACCTTGCGAAAAATAACAATCCGTCAAATTAATCGCATGATTGCCTACATTCACCACTTCCACATAATCCAATTCGCTTCCCTGTCCGCTACTACACAAGCTATCGGGGTGATAATTGATTTCATTAATCACCAGCGAATGAAGATTTTGCCCTACAAAAAATCGTTTGGGACACATTGCAGACCATTGGTTGCCCATTAAGCCTGTGGAGAGTTTAAAGACTCGTGCTTTTATATCTACCACATTATCAGCAATTTGAAAGGGTTGTGTGTAGTGAATCGCCGCAGGAGAAAGACTGCCGTCTTCCATGCGTGGGTCAGTACCGTCGGTAGTGTAGTAGATTTCGCCATTGATATTTGGGTTGGTCAGGAAAACACTTTGAGTGGAAAGTATCATACCACCGTTTTGACTAAATTCGACGCCGGAAAGCAAGGGAAAGAAGCCCCGTAAACGGTAAAAAGTAATCAAATCATCGGTGCGAGAGGGAAGTTCATTCATCAAAATATCTTCTGTCGTCGGTTTAATGTGGTCATTGAATGTATATTGAATACCCGTCATATCTCCCCAACGCGCGGTTTCGGCTACGGCGATATTTTTGGTTTGTTCGCTCAATTGTGTATAATGATTAATCGTATTTTCAGGCGTCAATATGCCGTCGTCAAAACAGTGGCATTGCACACGATCTGCGAATTTCATGTATGCATTGGTATTATCCATTAATTTATGAAAAAGATAACGAGGGTACGGGTACAGATTTTGGTCGCACACCGTTCCCTGATAATAAGCACCAAAATACGCCAGTGTAAACTCCGCATCCCAACTAAAAAACCGGAATTTCTCCCCCGCCTCGCGCTTGCGTGTCGCATACCAATTATTCAAATCCCAATCCGTATTCAATCCCCAATGGTTGAGCAACATATAGTCGAAAAAATTGTCGAAATCAAGGTAATTTTGGATGTTTTGATAATTCTCCTCAATATTCAATCCTGCATCTACCATCTCAATCATCTCATACCAAGCCAATGAATCGCCGTCCACAGGTTTGAGGGCGTTCAATGCGTCATAATCTTCTTTATCTCCACCAAAATATTCCTCCATATACGCCGCATCGGGTCGTTCTGTGAGATTATACATTCCCCAATACAAGCCATTTAAAAATACATGTACAAAGCGTCCACGTACTGTAGTGTGTCCCATTTTTTCTTGTAATTTCCGGAAAAATTGGTCTTTGAAAATTTGCGTTTTTTCTGCTTGATAAGCGCGATGGTCAGTGACATTAAACTGCCCAATCATCCTCAAAACCAATGTATTGTGTTTATCTTCTCCAGCTTCGCCGAATACCGGATAATTCAATTTTTTCGCGCCGTATTCTGATTTGAATAATAATCTTAAACTGTGTTTTTTGTAATGCTCAGCTTTGCGGGTAATGCCACCCATAATTCGCAAACCTGCATTTTCTTGAAAGCCTTTCGTGCCATCGGAGTGCATCATTTCCACTGAAACGGGGCGTTCCCATTCGCTGCCGCTTCTCTCTGAATTGGTGTAAATTCCGAGGCTATCGTCAAACAAAAAACCCTGATTCGTCACCAATGAAATCACCGGAAATTCATCAAAACTTTGTATCATCATATTCCTGTACGCTGTACTGTCCGCAATCGCAGCAGCAACTTCGTAATCTGCCTCATATTCGCCCCATTTTTCGGGGAATCCGGCAGGAATCCCAAATTGATGAAAGACGCTCGAAAGAAATAAATAGGAATGAGTGACAACTTCAGAGGTATCCAAATCCGTGTAAGCAATCGCCCGTATCACAGACGATGAATTGACCGATATCGGTTCTGTGTAAATTGTACCTATAACAGTAGTCGGCGCAGTACCATCAAACGTATAACGTATCGTCGCTGAAGTACTATCAGAACTTAATGCCAAAGTAAATGCAGTATCATGGAATCCCCTTTCAACAGAAAATTGAACAGGCGGCATAGATTGTGCCATCAGTACATTGACCAAAAGCACAAGGATAGATGACAGGGTGTAGGCTTTCCTCATTAATCGGAAAATTCGTTTATAAACATGCTAAATTTATGACATATTTATACGCTAATTTCCTTCAAAATCAACAAATTGTGACACCCTAGCGTAACGCCCTTGTACCGACGAATGACGGTATCCGGCTTGCGCCTACGTACTACATGAACACACCTATCGTGAGGTAGAGAAAATTCATGAATTTTCTCTACCTTACGTATATAGCACACAGACGCAAGCGAGACGCATTACGCTACGGCTGCATTTGTTTACGAAGTTGCGCCAAGACCGCCCTGAAATCCTTCGGCAAATCTGCCTCAAAAGTCATTTCTTTCCCTGTCACCGGATGCGTGATACCTAGCGTGTGCGCGTGTAATGTCGTGCGTGACATGAGTGGGCGTTCCTCTTTTCCGCGTCCGGCGCGAGTGTATTTTTTTTTGATTTCGGAAAGAAAAAATTCGGATTTATTGCTGTAAAGCGGGTCAATCATCGGCGGATGACCGATATGTCGGAAGTGTACACGGATTTGGTGTTGTCGTCCGGTTTTAATGTGAGCTTCGACGAGCGAGTAGCGTTCAAACTCTTCCAAAACCTTATATTCTGTGACAGAAGGTTTTCCCTTTTTCGCCACCACCATACTGCCGGGGCGAAACTCATTTTTTGCCAATTTTTCATCAATTAGACCTTCTTTTTCTTGCAAAATGCCTTGCACCAAAACCCAATACACTTTTTCCGCCTCGCGCTGTTCAAACTGCCGACACAGTTCCTTATGACTCTCTGCCGTCCGTGCAAAACAAATGATTCCACTCGTCTCTTTATCAATGCGATGCACGATAAATATTTCGCCAAATTTCGCCTGAAGAATGTTGTATAAATTTGGTAATTTGTGAGCAAATCTATCCGGTACCGTCAGAAAGTCGGGCGGTTTATTGACTATCACAATCGCTTCGTCTTGATGTATAATGTCGAATTTCATAAGCCGCAAAAATACATAATCTATAGGGAAAAAATGAGTAGATGAATAAATGACTAAATGAGTAAATATTTTGTTCGCAGATTTTCTTATTTTTGATTTTTCAAACCACGAAGCGCACTAAGGACACGAAAGCATGTAGGACGTAGAAGGAAACGAAGGTATAAAAGAAATTTCTTTGCGTCCCTTGTGTCCTTTCGCGTTAATTTAGTTTTCGTGCTCTTCGTGTCCTTAGTGGTTCAAAATCATGGATTTATATCAACGAATAGCCAACGAACACAGCAAACAAAATGCCGTCCGCGTAGCCGCATATGTAGGTAGCGACAGGGAGAAATTCGATGAATTGATGCAGATTTTTTTCAGCGATGAAAAAGATATGGTCAAACGTGCGGCGTGGATTATGAGTCATTGCGCTGATAAATATCCGCATTTGATAGTGCCGTATATTGCTCAATTTGTGCCTTTGTTAAAACCCGAAAATCCCGTTTGGGTGCGGCGAAATGTAGCGCGTGTCTTGCAAACGGTCAACATCCCCGAAGAGTATCAGGGCGAGGTCGTCAATACCTGTTTTGATATTCTCCTCAATCCGAAAGATGCGCTCGCAGTACAGGCATTTTCCATGACCATTTTATACAATATTACCCTCGAACAACCCGAACTCAAAGATGAATTAATCATAGTGATTGAGGATATGTTGCCGCATGGTTCGCCGGGTATTAAAAGTCGGGGGAGTAAGACGATTAAGGCACTTAAAAAAATGTAAAATGTAAAATAATAAATTTAAAATGTAAAAGGAGTATGACGTGAAGCGAACGTATTTCTTTTGTATTTTATTGGTTTTCAAATTATTAAAAATAAAATTCGTAAGTAGCGTATTTCGCGTTGATTTTGCAGGTGCATAGCACCGCCCCCATTTGTAACAAATGTCCAAACCAACCAAAAAGGCGCGTAGCGCCGACACCCTTTGTATAGTACGCTTAATGGTGCCGACGCTACGCGCCTATTTCGGTTGGGAGGAACATTCGTTTTACAAAGCGTGCCGTCGCTATGCGCCTACAAAATCAACGTAAAATGTTTTCAAAGTTACTTAACGACACTGTACCTCCTACAAGCACTTTTACATTTATTATTTTACATTTTACATTAAAACATCACTCATATGACAGAAGAAAAATCCAAGCCCTTGACCTATCCAACACATAAAAATCGCGTCTTGCCTGAAGGTTTTTCTACGAGTAAAAACTTCTATGCGAGCGACTTGATATTACAGCATTATCTCAATCAATATTGCTCTGCATCGGGTTATGCGTATATGCACGACCGCCTCAACCGACTCGGCAAACAAGCTGCCACAGAGATGGACGAATACTCCATGAATGCCGATAAAAATCCGCCGAAATTGACGCCGCGAAATGCCTATGGCGAGGACATCAATGAGGTGACATTTCATCCGCATTATTGGGATTTGATGCGAATTGCGGTGCAGTCGGAGATGTTTCATGTCAAATGGCAGCCGGAATTGAAGGAGCGATATGCGGCAGAACGGCATCGACTTGGCTTTGCGGCAGGCTACCTGTATGCGATGAGTGAATCCGGTCAATACTGCCCACTCTGCATGACGGACGGCGTGGCGCGACTCATTCAACGTTATGCTAATGAGGAAGATAAAGCGCGACTGCTGCCGCGAATTGCGACGCTGAATGTGGATGATTTGTTTACGGGCGCGATGTTTTTGACGGAAAAAGCGGGTGGTTCGGATGTCGGCGCGAATATCGTGACGGCAAGGCATTTCAAAGATGATTTGTATGTATTGAGTGGTGAAAAATGGTTTTGTAGTAATGTGAATGCTGACCTGATTTTTGTCCTCGCACGTACCGATACAGAGGTGAAAGGAACGAAGGGTTTGTCGATTTTTTTGGTAGAAAAATACCTTCCCGATGGCAAGCGTAATCCGATGCGAATTATTCGATTGAAAGATAAATTGGGCGTGCGCTCCATGGCGAGTGCAGAGTGTTTTTTGGAGAATACTGTCGGAAAATTGATTGGGAGTGAGTTTGATGGTTTTCGTATTATGGCGGATATGATTAACCTGTCGCGTTTGTATAATTCGGTGGCGGCGATTAGTGGTTCGCGACGGGCGATGATTGAAGCGTATCAATTTGTTAGTCAGCGTATTAGCTTTAAAAAGGAGGCAATTGAACATGCTTTGATTCGTACAAAATTGATGGAACTGGGCGCGATGCAAGTCGCCAATTTTTACCTGACCATGCGAGCCATAGAAGCCCTCGACAAAGCCGATAATGGCGACGAAACCGAAGCCCATCTCCTACGCCTACTCACGCCAATGCTCAAGCGCACGACCGCCGCAGAGAGCGTGTATATCGTCCGTGAAAGCATGGAACTGATGGGCGGTCTCGGCTATATCGAAGATACGGTGATGCCCAAAATTATGCGCGATGTGATGGTGCTGCCGATTTGGGAAGGCGCGGGAAATATCATGTTGCTCGACATGCTACGGGCGACTTTTAAATCAAGGGGCTTGGACATGATGTTTGTTGAAATCAGCGCAGCAATTGCGAAAAACACTAAACACTCCAAAATCCTCAGCCGCGAAATGATGAAATTGACCGCCTTTGAACAACTGCATTTTCAAGAAAGAAATACGATGGAGGCTGCCTCGCTACCGCTTTTTGAACGCCTGACTTTGGTGTATAAATTTGCCTTACTCATTCTCCGAAAAGATGATTATAATCATGCGTGGATGGATCCGGCGATAGGGTATTTTGCGGAGTTATTGCAGCCTTCGGGGGAGGTTTTTGTGCAGCCGCCGACGCGGGAGGAGGTTGAGGGGTTGATGGGGTGGGCTTTTTCAACTTCAACTTCAAATTAAAATTAAAAAATGAAAGAAAATACAACTGAAAACGCATTGGCAGACCTCTTGATATTCGTTATTTTTGGGATATTTCATTTTTTTGTAATATTAATTTCCATTGCATCTTTTTATAGTCTTTTAGATTGTTGTGGAGAGGGTTGTTTAGAGCCATATATCGGCTTTTTGGATGGAATTAGGTTTCCAATCGTTTTTGCAATATTCCAATTGATAATTGTATTTTTCATGTGTAAATCAAGGGCAATCATTTTTATTTTTTCAGTTTTCGTTGTAGTCAGCACTACATATATTACGTTGAATTTTAAAGCTAACCTCCCAAATCGCGCTGATTATTATGAGGAATTTGAGGCATGTTTAGAAAAGCAGTTGACACTTTAAATGAACAAAAAATAATATACCCCGTTTGCTAAACTTTTCAAGTTTCGTACTCCGATAGCTATCGGAGAAGCATATCACAAATATTAGTAATTAACTAAAAGTCAGTGCATTATGTACGTTTACGAAACTTGAAAAGTTTAGCAAACGGAATTACTTATTTTATTTTTTTATTTAAAATTCCAATAATACATAAAGTTTCTAATTGTCAATAAAATACAAAAATGCTGTTGTCTGCCATTTGCAAAATGTCAGCCAACTCGCGCAACCGAAAAAGATATGGGGTATTGATAGATTTTATAAATGTCAGGCGACAACATCTTTTTACACTTACATACAATCCTTCAAAGCCTGTATCATCCGCCTCAAGCCCTCCTTACGCGCATGAGTGATATTGCGATTTGGAATATTTTCCGCATCAGGGTGATTGGCAATTGCCTTTTCTACAGAAGCCTCCCGTAAGATATGCAGCATCGGATAAGGCGAGCGATTGGTGTAATTTGCGGGGTCATCTTTTGCGGCTCTTGCAAAGATATATTCGGGATGAAAGTTGGCTAATTGGTAAATGCCTTCGTAGCCCCAATCCACGAGAAACTGCTGCGTCATTTCTACAAAAGACCAAAAGTGATTAAAGTCTTTAAAATCATTTGGAAAAATAATCAAGGTCGTCTCAACAGCTTCATTTTCAGTCAATTCTTGAAATTCTTTCATCAAAATTTCGAGATATTCTACGGGCGTTTTTTGCTCACATACCACATATCGAATACGCTCCCGCACCAATTCACGCGCCGCAAAAGGGCAAAAATTATTCCCTATCACCACTTTTTCTATCCAATTTCTTGTCTGTCGTATAATTTGTTCGTTCATTGTTGCGTATTAAATAGTCCATAGTCGATGGTCGATAGTCCATAGAAAGTCATTATCCTTATTCAAATTTTGCTGTGCAAAATTTGAATGTACTCCCTTCTGCTTTTAGAAGAAGGGCTGGGGATGAGGTTCTCACGCTTACCTATAGACTATCGACTATCGACCATTGACTATAAACTAATCAATTATGAAAAGTAAAATACTGTTATTTGTACTGCCTATCCTTCTTTGTGCTTGTGGGGTCAGCACTGATGTTGTTGAAATCAACTCCGAAAATAGGCAATATTTTTCGGGTAAATACCATGAATTTGGCATGGATAAGAAGGTAATCAATATTTTCTTTAAAAAGTCTGATAAATTCTCAAAAGTCAGCAGTACAGCACCGGCTTTGCGCTTGCCACTCGACCAGTCTTTTTTGAAAATCGCTAAAGATGTTCCGAAAGTCCGATACAAATACGGCAGTTTTAAGTTTACAGAAAATCCGGAAGGTGCTTGTAATGATTTAAAAATCAAGGATATAGACTTATCCAAAACGGCGGTGGTGATACAGGGCGATTTGTGTGGTACAGGCTTCACGATGTCGCTGACTATTGAGCAAGCCAATACACTCGAAATGAAGGTCAGCCTGACCGATACAACTTATAACCGCATTTCTTTGGTCATGGTTTCCGAAGCTGAAGAACAGATTTTTGGAATGGGTGAGCAGTTTTCACATGTCAATATGCGGGGACATCGCGTACCTATGTGGGTGGAGGAGCAAGGCGTCGGGCGTGGCGACCAACCTCTGACCGGACTTGCGAATGGTCAGATGTCGGGCGGCAACCAATTCACGACTTACGCGCCTGTGCCTTTTTATATTTCTACCTTCAAAAAAAGTTTTCAATTGCATAATACAACACGTTCGGTATTTGATTTTCAATATGCGGATTTTATTGAGGTCGAGGCTTGGGACAATGAACTCTCCGCGACTATCCGGCAAATGGACGACCCACTGGATTTATTGGAAGATTTTACGGCAGAAACAGGTCGCTTACCTATGCTGCCAAAATGGGCTTACGGCAATATTTTGGGCATACAAGGCGGCAAGGAAGTCGTTGTGAGTCAATTAGATAAATTAAAAAAAGCAAATGTTCCGGTGTCGGCAATTTGGATTCAGGATTGGTGCGGAAAACGAGAAACAGAACTCGGTTCGCAATTGCAATGGAACTGGCAAGCAGATGAAAGTCTTTACCCCAATTTTAAGATTTTCTGCCTAAAAATGCGACAACGCGGAATACGTGTTTTGGGCTATAATAATCCTTTTTTGATGCCGGAAGGCGAATTGTACAAAACAGCAAGTGAACAGGGATTTTTCGTAAAAAATCAAGCGGGAGAACCCTACCCTATCAAGATGCCGGGCGCAACGGTGCACATGCTTGACCTCACCAATCCGGCAGCTTTCGAGTGGATGAAAGACATCATCAAAGAGCATATGATTAATCAAGGCTTGGCAGGTTGGATGGCAGATTATGCCGAAGGTTTGCCCTGGGATGCGGTGCTACATTCGGGCATTTCGGCGCAAGAATATCACAACCAATATCCCGTAGATTGGGCGCGACTCAATCGCGAAGCCATCAACGAAACGGGCAACGAGGGTTTTATCGCCTTCTTTTCGCGGTCTTCGTATATAAATGGTAATCAGCACAGTACATTCTACTGGACAGGCGACCAGACGACTTACTGGCAACAGAATGATGGTTTGCCGTCCGTAGTTCCTGCCTTGCTGTCGAGCGGTATCAGCGGCATGGCGATTAATCATGCGGATATTGGTGGTTTTATGAGTTTTATACGAATGAACGGGCGCATTAAGATTGTTCGTAGTGAGGAATTGTTGAAGCGTTGGATTGAATTGTGTGCGTTTACGCCCGTATTTCGTTCGCATGAAGGTATTTTACCCGATGATAATATTCAGGTGTATGATGACGAAATGCAAGCCTATTATGCCCGATTCGCAAAGATACACGAACGGCTACGCCCGTATCTCGAAGAGCAAGTCGAGATGGCTACGGTGAAGGGTTATCCCGTTATTCGCCATTTATATTTGCATTTTCCCAATGATAAAAATACGTATAATTTGCAGCAGCAATACCTGCTTGGAAAGGATGTTTTGGTGGCTCCTGTGACAAAAAAAGGTGCGCGAGATGTGGAAGTTTATATTCCGCCGGGAGAATGGCGACACTTACTGACAGGCGAAATATTTTCAGGTGGATTGAAGTATAAAGTGGATGCGCCACTTGGTACACCCGCCGTTTTTGTGGAGATGAATAGTAAATGGAAAGGATTGTATATTGAGTGAGGGATTTTTGATTGAGAGATTTTTGATTTTTGATTGAATTTTGCTTCGCAAAATTCCAAATAATAATCGCGTATTGATATCAATCAAAAATCAAAAATCACTAAATCAAAAATTCATTCA
>Ga0209186_1001135_pt1 | contig 20144 bp, 25 predicted proteins | sample SidtaG_FD_187426 | JGI IMG/M metagenome (GOLD analysis project Ga0209186, IMG submission 187426) | Marine algal microbial communities from Sidmouth, United Kingdom - Sidmouth_Male2 metaG (SPAdes) (version 2) | ecosystem: Host-associated > Algae > Red algae > Unclassified | place: Sidmouth...
AGGCCCAGTCTACACGGCGCGTGCACGGCGTGCTCAGACACGTGCTAGCCAATGGGAGCGCTTCGTTCCAATCACACCCCAATCACGCTAATACTTTTAGACCCAATCCGGCCGACCGTGCGATCCCGCACACAAAGGACTTAAGAGCCGAAACGGGCTCATTCGGCGCATTCAAGCCGAACACGTTCACGTGCGCGAGATTTTTTTTAATATCTCGCGCACGTGAACGTGCTTGGAAAGGAATGTGCCATTTGCGTCTTTTGGCTTTCGCAGGAATGATTGGACGAGAAGGCTCCTCACGACTGCACCACTCGGATCAAGAGATGGGAGACCCGTCAGTTCTCGAGAGAAGCCTGCGTAGGCAGCTTCGCCACCCCCCGTGCAGCGATGCACCACCGCTTGCCACGATTTGAGTCGCGATTCACCAACGGTACGATCTGCCAGATCTGACCATAAACTTCTGGCACAGTGTGTTCGTGCGTGCCGTGAAGAAAGACGGCGCCACATCACGTGTTTTTTGGCGGACTTATGTTCATATTGGTGCCGAATCACGTTCACGTCGCTCGCCGTGTAGACTGGGCCTCAGATCCGATCATTCTTTGGCGACGCGCCATACAACTGGCTCAGAGCAGCAAGAAGGAATAGCCGCGAGATCAGACCGAGGTGGCCGCGGACGCGTGGCGAACCGCCCAACAGAGCACGTGAAAAAAATGCACACGCTGAACGGGAGTCGCCCAGTTCACCCTCCCATTCGGGGGCGTCTCCCCAAACGAGACGTGTTCGGGGTAGCCGAGTTCCCGGTCCCCAGCGTCCGAAGCATCAACTTTGATTTGCTCCCAGGAACCTTGCCAAATCTGCCAGTTCCGGATCAGAAGTACCGATGGATCTTTACACTTCAAGCGCTGCACAGCGTTTTGTCCCCGAACCCCTACTAGAACTGAGAACTGCCAGAGTCGAACACGCCCACCAACGGTTCGCAGAACTGTCGCGCCATGCTTCTGGTATCACATTATGTCATCTTTTCGTCGATCATTGAGATAGAGTCAGCAGTCTAGTTGAGAAGTGCTCGAAGACTATCATCACCGACATTCAGTAGCAAACATCCCACACCAGCGCGTGCAGAAATAGCAATTGTCCGGTGACGTTGCTGCCGAGAATCCTCGTGAAGGATCCTTCCGATTCGCTGGTCCTGATCGTTTCGCGGATCGTGCTCAGGACTGTCCTGAAATCGGGGGACGATCAGCCGGGGTAGGGTTGTACATCACGCCCCTTCTTGGGTGGCGGGGGGGGGGCTGCACGCCCAATCACGCCCTTTTGCACGCCCCCAAGATTGGCACGCCCTTCATCACGCCCCTATGGTAGCCCCCGGTTTTCACAGTTTCTCAATAGGCGATTCATAGTACCCAATTCTGCTGGTCGACAGCATCATCAAAATGCCAGAAAACATGGAGAACCAGGTCGACGGCGGTGATGAAGGGGGCGCCTGCGGCGAGCTACAGGGCCTCCTCGACGAGGAGGTCTCCCGATGTGCCGCGGCCGGCGCCGGTGTCCCTGGGCAGGACGTGGGCCGCCCCGTCGACGAGAAATCCCCCACCGCCAAGAACGATTTGATGACCATTTGCCGTTGCTTTGTGCGCGGCCGCATGGGTGAGACTGCGGCCAGCGGGGCGCCCGGTGGTGGCCATGCGAGCCGAAGTTCCGTGATGCTGCATCACATCTTCCTCCTTCCGTCACTGTGGGAGCGCATGCGACTGCTCAGCTGCATTTAGCTCGTATGGTGGGCTTGTCCGCCCGCGCCGCCAAGTAAGGCACATGCTGTGCGTGTAGTACCACAGAAAAGGGGGGCTACCTGGGGTGGAGGGAAATGGCGGCCGTCCTAGCCGCTCGCGCCACACTCGCTATGGGACTCGAGGTCCAGGAAGTCAGGCCGATCGAAACGCCAAGACAACAGGCACAGTTTACTTGCCGGCGACGACGGGCCTCCCACCGTCGTCGCCCTTCGTCCTAAAAGGGCAGAAACCGTCGCTCGGGCTCAATTCCGCTAATGAGATTTGACCCGGGCTGCCACCAACCAATGTAGATAATTCTTTCCATGCATATCAAGTCCACCGAAGCGATCATTACAAGACGAAGGGGAGAACTACTCCAAGCGTTGCATGCTGAAACCCCCGCGTGGCGTCCGGTCGCCTGTCGGCTGCCCCGCTCGCGCACGCCCAGCCCCCGGCGGGACTGGCGGAGCCACTCCCGCACGCCGGCGAGCGGGGCGTGCGCCCGGGGCCCCCACGTCGTTGTGCCGGCCGAGAGGCTGCGGGCGGGGCCCGTCGTCGCGGGGCCACCACCGTCCCGTGTGCCGTACCGCCCGTCGTCCCGACGACCCCCCGGCTTGCCTTGCGCCCCCCGACATCCACGCCGCCCCCATGGGGTCCTGGTGCCGGACTCCCCGTGGTACTATGTCTCTCTCGGATAAGACGGCGGCGTCCTCGGCGACGCCCGCCAACGGCAGTGCCGGGACCGCGCCCGCATCCGGGGTGGCTGCGCCGTAGGCCGACCCGTCGCCGCCCGTGGTGACACTCGCGACGGGGGCCCCCGCGGCGCGGCCCGTCGGGACGACTCGCCCGCCGCTGCCGCCGGGGTTGCGCTTGCCCTACGCTCCCAACGGGCGGGAGTGGAGGAAGCCGCCTCGCCCCGCCGGGGTCGCGTCTGCTGCGCCTGCGGACGCTAGCGTAGGAGGTGCGCCCCCGGAACCTGGGTCGGGTCCCGCCAGCTCCGCCTTCCCCGTCGTCCCCGCCGTCCTGACGCCCGAGCGCCCTTCCCTGCTCGGGAAAGTTGCGCCCTGCCTGCCGCCTCGGGCGGTGCCGTCCGCTGTCCGAAGTTGGCTTGTTGGGCGAAATGCCGCTCTAGTCGCGGCCGACTGGCCGCACGTCCGTGACGTCTTCGAGGCCGCGCACCCGCGGGATGCCTCTGTAGCGGGTTTCTCTCTTCCGTCCGGATAGGAAATCAACCACCCCTGGGGCCCAAAGGAGGGAGGCCCAGAAAGAACCGGCAAGGGTAAAGTGCAGTTCACGCCCGTCCCAAAGAGGGGGACAAAGGTATTTCGGCACAAATCGGAGGGAGCGAGAGACCCAAGGCACGGTTGATTTTTCTTCTGGACACGAGTAGGAGGCCGAGACCTCTCCTTAACAGCCCCCACGGCGGCCCCCCAGAGGGGCCGCAGCGGGCCAACACACGCCATCACCCCGGCCCCTAGTGGGAAAACGAGGTGCCTTCGCTGGGTGACCGCTATTCGGTCCCAACCCGCGGACATATTTGGAAGCAAGCGACCATCGGGAGCCCGTAGCTCGGCCTCCAATGAGAGCCGGCCAATGCAGGCCACCCGTAATGCGAAAATCAAGTCCCTCCAACCAACGCGAAATACAATCAAAGAAGAATAAAGTCCGACAACCGCCACCAGCAGCGGCCAAGATATCCAAGCGCACGTGGGCCAATCAGACGGCGACATCACAACCACGATCCGTCCGCGAGGCGAGGCCAACGTAGGGCCCACGAGAGCCGTCCAGCCACCGGCACGGACGATCCGCTGGCTACATACACCACCGCCCGGGCTGGCCCGCCACCGGAGGGTCCCAACCGCCACACGGCCCCCACATCAAGGCCGAGCGTCCCCGCCGGCCCATGCGCACGTTATCAGCGCGGTTGGGAGGAGGAGCCGTAGGATCGAGTGGGTAGGCGCCACCAGGTGGTGCGGGGCGCGGCCTGCGGGTCCACGGTACGCGGGGCCAGAGCGGGCCGTCGCATCGTCTGTCCACCGGGGGGACGTGACCACGAGTACATCAGCGGGATCCCGGCGGGTGTTTTCCTCCTCGGCGCCCATCGTCGTCTTTTCCCCGCCGGCATCCGCCGCTTGTTGGTCACTGTCGGTTGCCCCCCCCCAGTTGGTTGTCCGGCATCCCCCTCCGTGGCGCGGGCTTGCTGGCCGCGAGGCGTCGGGTTGTCGCGGTCCCTTTGTCTTCCACAATGGCGGCCGACCTCGGCGGTAACCATCGGTAAAAGACCATTGTCGGGGAGATCCCGGATGTGCCCGACGTGGCGGGATGGGCGGCTACGTGAACACGGGAGGAGGAGCGCGAGTGGACCAAGCGCACGCGGGCCCACACCCTCTTCCCGGACATTGACGAGGGGACCCCCGGGAACGCCTTCCTCAAGCAGATGCGCCTCTTGCCAGATGCGTTGGTCCCCACGGCGGAAGATCGGTCGACAGTCATCACGGTGGTCCGTCGTCTGTCCGAGGTTGGCTACGTGCGGACCTACGGCCAGCGTCGGACGCAGATGGTGTGCTCGTCCTACAAGGCGCCGGCTGAGGAGTCTTTCTTGATTTCCCCACCCTTCCTTGGGCTCCCGTTGGACTTCCCGCCCCAAACGTCCATCACGGCGAGCCGCAACCACCGGACCGCGTCGTGTACCTTCCTTGTATGTTGGCACAAGGAGGAGTTCACGAGCTGCCCGCAACCCCGGCGCGCCCAGTACTACGAGCGGGTCCCGCCGTGGTGGTCGCCGGTGGAGGTCTCGCATGGGGCGCTGGTTGAGCTCCCGCCAGTCCAAGCGTACATATCGGGGGCCTTGTTGGACCGCGATGACTTTTCCGTCAAGGTCGTCCGTAGTGAGTGGGCGGTCTTGGCGGGTGCCTACCTGGTCGACTGCTTCCGGAAGCGGGGAATCATGTGGTTGTACCCGTAGTCCCTCCGCTCCAGGATCCTCCTTGTTGGCTTGCCGGCCATTTGTCGCGGTCCGACAGGGCCGGACGAGCGGGCTGGCGAGGAGTTGGGTGCCCTGTTGGCCTTGTTGGACAAGCTACCCGTTGGACCAATCTTGACACACCGTCTCGACCGCGTGTCTTCCGAGCGTCAGGACCGCTCCTCCTGGCTTTCCGTTGTCATGAAGAACGACGGGTCCGTGATGGAGGCCAAGGTGGATGAGGACCTTCTTCCGCTTCATTTTCTCTACTCGGCGGATTTCCTCGAGGGTCGGGCCCTCGTCGCGGAGGAGACCGAATGGGGCAAGGCGGTTCGGTCCTCCCGTCCGGCGGACATGGGGCCAAGTGGGGCTGACCAAGCAGGGTCAAGAATCACGTCCGTCTCGCAAGTGATGGCCAAAGAGGGCCCCCCCCCGTCCGCCACGGGACCGCCTATCATCACGGTGAGCTTGCCAACCCATCGGGACATCCAGGACGACATGTTGGACTCGTTGTGGCATGCTCCCCCGCCGGCCTTTCGTGACGTGTTGGTTCTCTGCATGGGCTTCGACCAGCGGGCTGTCGACGGGCTGCATATTGGTCCCTTGTTGGCTGCGCTCTTTCACACGTTGGTCCACCAGCGGGAGACGGTCCGGACGTGGGCAGAGGGGCAGGTTGGGATGAGTACCGACGGAGCCGCCGATCGTTTTGACCGCTTTGGCCGGGATGCCCTTTGAGAGGTGGTCCTTCGGCAGGTGGACATGGCGGAGGCCGGGTACTCCCGCGGAGGACATGCGGGGGATGCGTCCGTTCGAGGGCAGGTGCGCACGAGGGAGGACTCGGCGGAGGGGGACCAGGCAGGACCAGCACAGCGCTACCGGTCCGGGCCTTCGTCTTGGTCGTAGATCGGCCGTAGTGGGGTCCGTACTGTCCGCCGTGGAGAGCGAGTGATCGCCTTGCATTTGTGCCCTTGCGTGTAGTCATAAAGAGTTCTTACTCGCTTGCTCTGCCAATCCGCCCTCGTTGAGAATTTCGGTCCCAAAACCCATCGTGGCCTCGAGACGCAAACACGTGAGTCTCGTGTGGCCCATTTCATGAAGCGGCCGACCGTTACGACCGGTTAGTCGGTCACGAGACTCGCGCGTTCCGATTTAATGCGCGCCGTCCTGGATGTAGTTGACCGGATCCGACCGCCTCCAGCCGGCCAAGAGAGACAAACGGAGGGGCCGCAGGGTGAAGCCCGGCGGATGAAACCAAGATGGCTGATCTTGGGCACGAAGGGGCCGCACTGGGACTTAGCCGCACGGGCCTCGGAAGCGTGACCAGCTCAGGAAGGCCGCCAGTCCACTAGGGTGAGGGAAGCGCTTGCGCCGGCAGTACTGGCGGACCTTGCGTGGATCGAATTTGCCCGCGCGCTCGCAGGTGTCCTCCTCGGGCCCATGGCCCCACCAACGGACCTTCAGCCAGAGGTGTCCGTCGTCGTCCACCTGATGGGTGAGGAAGCGGTCCCACACGAGTGCTGGACCGTGTGGCCCATGTCCGTCCGGGAAGACTGCATCCGGGACGGGCCATCCGTCCACGCTCGATTCTTGTCCCGTCGGGGGAGGCGCCCACGTCACGTTGTTGCTACTCACCGTGTCCGGCAGCGCGTCCACGAGGACCGTGTAGGTGTTCCCGTCCGTGCGGACAACTTCGAACGGGCCGACCACCTTGTGGTCCAACTTGCGTCCTTCCGTGTCGTGTGCGTGCAGGAATACCCGATCACCGATCTTGAGGTCCTTGTTGACCGGCCGGACCCGCTTATCGAAGTTCCGCTTGTACCGTCGTTGGGACGTGGCGAGGGCGGCTCGGACCTGCGTGATGCGGTTCCGTAGATGGCCTCTTTGTTGTTCCCTCGCCTTGCGGGCCTTCCTTGGGACTGTCTGCGAGTGCGGGTCCTTGGGGAGGCGCTCGAGGGCCAAGGTAAGCACACGTTCTGGGACAAAGAACTCAAGTGGGGCTACCCCGGTGCTCTGTTGTGGCCGTGAGTTGTAGGCCAACGTTAGGACAGAGACCAGCTCATCCCACGTGTCTTGATGGTCCTCGACGTACGCCTTGAGTTGGGCCACGATGGTTCTGTTGTACTGTTCGACTTGTCCTTGCGTCTGGGGATGGTAGGTCGTGGAGTACAGGTTGATAACTCCCATCAGCCGGAAGATCCCCTGGAAGAGCGTGGAGGTCAATTGGGGCCCATTGTCCGTCAGGAGGGTGTCCGGGGGACCGTAGGACGCCACCCAGATGTCGCAGAACGCCGAAGCCACGGTTTCCGCGTCTTCCCGCCGGATTTCAACGACGCGGGTCAACTTGGAGAAGCGGTCCACCATCACTAGGAGGTACCGGTTGCCTATGGAGGTCTTGCGAAGTGATCCCAAGAGGTCGAGGCACACAGCGGACAGAGGTTTCGTCGGGGAAAAAGAGCGTTAGTGGGTTGGTCCGTCGGCGTCCGCCTACACGCCCCTTGGCACAGGTCCCGCAGTTCGTCACGTAGTCGTACACGTCGGCCACCATGGACTGCCAATAACAGAAGCGCCGCATGGACACGTACATCTTGTTGGCGCCAGGGTGTCCCGCATGGGCAGGCGCGTGCTCAAGGGTGAGGATCTCCGTCCGTAGGGACGTACACCTGCGTGGCCGGGTCCAGAGGTGCGCGTAAGACCAGCAATCCCTGCGCGTTCTCGGAGTATCGGGAGTGGGAATTCCGGTACACCTCCTGTCGTAGCTCATGCCACCGGTTGTCGTGCGCTTGGGCCGTGACCAGACGGTCCACCGTGACTGTGGGATAGTCCCTTCCGTCCTTGGAGGACTGCATGGTCCATGCCCGCAAGGAGCTGGCCAGGGTGAGGCAGGGGATCGTCTCCTGGATCGGCCTTGTGTCCACCGCGGGCGTCGCGAGCCGGCACATCGTGTCCGCTGCGTGGTGAGCGGCCCCCGCGCGGGTCTCGACAAAAACGTCTAACTCGGAGAGTCGTAGCCGCCAACGGGCCAAGCGACCATGGGCCCCGACCATACGGAGCATCCATCGGAGGGCAGAATTGTCCGTCCGGACGATGAACCGGGTCCCTTGTACATACGGACGCAGCATAATGAGGGCCCAAACGGCCGCGAGGCACTCTTTCTCCTTCGTGCTGTAGTTATTTTCGGTCGCTGTGATGGGGCGGCTCCAGTACCCAACCGGTTTGTACGTCTTTTCCGGCTGTTATTGTGTCAGGACGCAGCCCACTTGGTCATCGCTGGCTTCCGTGTCCAACACGTCGGCGCCAGTAGACCGCGAGGGTTCCAGGATCGGCGTTCTGGTGAGCCGCCTCTTGAGCTGCTCAAAGGCATCCCGCTGGTCTTTCGAGAACTGGGGACGTGGGTCCGACACCTTAGGACTTGTTGGGGCCGTAAGCGGACTTGCCAAAGGTGCATAGTCCTTCAGAAACCTGCGGTACACGTTGCACATGCCGAGGAAACTCCGTAGGTCATTCTTGGTCCGGGTCGGTTCGCCACGACGTAGGCCCACCAGGTTCTTCTCATTCACTCGGATGTGTCCGCGGCCCACGATGTCTCCCAAGTATTCGACTTCCTTCTAGAAAAGGAAGCACTTGGACGCCTACAGGGACACTCTAGCGCGGGACAACAGACCAAAGACATCTTTCAAGTGGGTGATGTGCTCCTCGACTGTCCGGGAGAAGACAATCACGTCGTCCAAATAGACAAGGCAGGTCTTCCACTTGACGCTCTAGCGGATCATATCAATGACCCGCTGGAAGGTGGCCGGCGCGTTGGTCACACCAAACGGGAGCCGGATGTACTTGTAGGTTCCCTCGTGGCTCGTGAAGGTCGTCTTCTACTGGTCCTCGAAGGCCACAAGGATTTTTCAGTTACCGGAGTTGCAATCCAGCATGGAGAAGACGGACGCCTCGCCCACGAAGTCGATGCAATCGTCCATGCGGGCCAGCGGGTACGTTTCCTTCACCATCTCGTCGTTCAAGCGGAGGTATTCCACGCAGAACCTTGGGGAACCGTCCGGCTTGGGCACCATCAAGACCGGGAAAGACCACTCGGACTGAGACGGCTCGATGACCCCCATCTGGAGTTGCTTCGCCACTTGGTCCTCCAGGAGGCGACGGCGGTGGAAACCCGTCCGGTAAGGTTGGGACCGAATAGGAAGAGTCCTAGGTCGGAGGGCGATCCGGTAGTATGTCACATCGATCTGGCCCAACCTGCCACTCCATAGGGCCTTGTAACGATCCATCAGCCGATGTACCGCGGGATATAAATCCAACGGGATCAGCTCATAGGCCACCCTGGGAGACGGTGATTGTTCCGGCGGCTCTTTGTCCGGCAGGACCCGATCTTGCAGCGGCCCGTTTGTTTTCGGGGCCTGCGCTTCCACTGGGACCGACGGCGCCTCCGTGGGCGGGTCATCTTCCGTCGGCTCAGCCGCAAAGAGCGGGTCTGCCTCCACATCAGCGGGTTGGTCATCCTCTGTGATCTCGTACGTCGGGCCCGCGTAGGGCTCCGCCAGGCCGATCGCGTCGTTCTTCGGTAGGTTGACCGGCCTGTCCGACATTTTGGTGAGGTGGAGGATGAGTTCCCGGCTGAGGATGGAGGATGGCAAGGGCATTATGTAGGCGGAGTCCTTTCTGGGCCAGCACCTCGGGTCGTTCCACGAGACGACACAGCCCCGTGGTCCCACACACCACGGAGACCGCTTGGACGGTGCGCGGGGCCACTGTCACGCCCTGTCGCAGGTAGATGGCCCCCTTGTTTCGACGGGTTGGGTTGCCCTTGACCGGGTTGGGCTCTTTCTTCTTTCCGTCCCACGCGTTCTCCGCCTTAGGCCACCGTGGTTCCATGCGACGGTCTCACTGCCCGGCTATATGGCCTTCACCTGCTCCTTCTGGAAGTCCATGCCCAGGATGACAGGGACCGAGAGAGCCTTGACCACCAAGAACTGGAAGGGCATCGAGGCACCTTTCACAAAGACGGACAACCCCAATTGGGCCTTGACCTTCAGGAGTTGTCCGGACGCATCACACACGTGGGTCGACCGAGGGGCCCACAGAGCCTGCTGTTGCCAGCCAGGGGAGAGGACATCCTCCCGTACGACATTTGGTCCCGCCCCGGTGACCAACACGCATGGGTTCTGGTGCAAAGGATGGTCCGACGACAAAAGCAGGGCCGCCGAGACCACGAAATTCCATTAACGAAAATCGAGCAAGGTCCCCTTAAACGCACAGGGACCACAGAGACCGCGCCGTTGAGGAGCTTGTCCCGCGGGTCTTGTAAGCACTCTGGGTGCGCAGTTCGAAGCAGGGTCCGCGAATGGACTATCCCACAAAGCGGGGTCGGACAGATGTTTGCCCCCCACTAAACGTTCCCCGATCTGGGATTGTCCTCCTCATTCCCAGACTGGTTCCCAGGGTCCCCCACTTGCTTGTCTTCTGCTTCTGACTTGTCGATGCCGTCACAGAGGGCCTGGACCTTGGCGATCCGGATCTGTCGGTTGTAGGTCCGCGTGACCCGCCCTTTCTCGTCCTACCCAGCCCCACGACTGCGCGTGGCTTGAAGGAAGGACTCTCGGGCTCTGTTCACGAGCGCCTTCTGTTGGTCCGTCTGGATCGGACACATGTAGGACATGTGTCCCGGAGTCCAGCACAGGAAGCAAATGCGGGGACGCCGTAAGTCTTCAGGGCGCCCGGTCAAGAACCGAGGGAGGTTGTCCTGCCGGCCCCAAACGGTTTGGGCTTGCCCCGGATTGGCCGCCGGAGAAGAGACCACTGGGGGCTTCGTCTCACCGAGGGCCATCGGCGGAAAGTCCGGCCCTGTAGGACGCGTCCGCGGGGTCACCGAGAGACAACGGGGACATCGAGAGGAAGACGGTGTCGAGGGACCCTGTCCACCACGGGCCAGCGTCATGACCTCCTCTGCCGCCGTATGCTTTCCCGACGTGTAGGTCACCAACTGCTGGAAGGAACAGGCCGGCGTGTGGAAGACAAAAGCTTCCGTCCGTATGTAGGCCGGTAGTCCTTGAATGAGCTGCCGCTTCATGGTCCCTTCCGTATGGATGTTCCCACACCGGTCTGACAGGCCCCGCAAGCGGGCCGAGAAGGACTCGATGGTATCGTCGGGCTCGATGATCGCCCGATTAAAGGTCTCCTGCGGGAGCGCCAGCGTGTGTGGCTCCGCGTAGGTCTGCAGGAACCAATTCACTGCGACCAAATAGGACGGCATGCTCGAGACTCCCAGCGCGGTCCCAGAGTCCGGTAGCTCGCGGGTGTAGCGTAGTTCCTCGTTGCCCGACAGGAAGTGGGGGATCGCGTAGAGGGCCATCCCTTCGGACATGTCATTGTCGTTACAGGCTTTGACCAACTTGCGTAACGAGGAGAAGACCTTGGGGGGGTCCTTTCCCGAAAACGGCGGGAACCCGCTCCCCAATGAGTTTGCTAACCTTAAGTGCCACCATATAAGTCATCCGCGCGGCCATGCCGCGGGGCACCTCTACCAACTCCCACCACACTGGTTTGGCGGGGTATAAACCCTTTTGACGATCCATAGGTACTATAGCGTGAGTAGGCTAAGGGTGGAGCGGATGGTCCACTCCCCCATGGTCCCCGGCACATAAGAGCCGCCGTACTCCTCCCTCAACTGAGGGGGAGACCCCGGGTAGTACTCCCAGGGAACGTGGGGCTTGTCCCCCCCTCTGGAGGGAGATCACGTACTGCCAAGTGCCTAAGAACTTGGCAAATCCGCCAGCACTCCCGACTGCGGAGGAAGGGGAAGTGCGTCACCGTCCCCTCGGGGACGGCGTAAAGGGGACCGTACATCCCCCGGATGGTGGTCCAGATGGAGACCATCCGACGGCTGTCGACAGCGTCAAAGCGCTGTTCGACCGAAGACTCCCCCAGGGGGTTCCACGAGTAACGCCCATAGTTCTCGTCGACGACGGGAAATGTCGGCCAAGAGGAAGGCAGGAGGTTGGACAAGATGTCTTCTTCGATGTCCTCCTTGGGTCCCAGGATGGCGCCCGCCCCCTCAGCTTGGCGGTCGACCGCCATGGCGTCCGGTGCGTCGGGAGCGTCTCCCTAAGCCATTTCGCCTCAAGAGGGGGGGCGAGCGGAGGAGATGAACCAGCCGCAACCTAGGGTGGGGTGCACAACCGCCTTGGGACGCGGGGAGAACCCGATCGCGTCCGACAGGTGTCGTCTCCCCCGGGAGACGACAAGGGTGCCGCCGAGAAACCAGGCAGCCCCGGACACCGCCAACGGTGACCGCCATATGCGCCCGTCCCGAGGCTCACCCCGCTGGTGGACCCGTGGGTCCACGCCCTGTGCTGGAAATCGGACGCGGGCCCCCAGGGGCCTGCTGAGAATGAGCCACGGAGAGGGGTTTCCCCCCCGTGGCCGGAAGGAGTGGCGAGACACTGCCCCCGGTCCCTCGAGACGCGGGCCCTGAGGTGGGTGATATGTGGGGCAAATTGCCTGTCAGGGGTGACACGGCTCCCGGCATGAGCCGGGGACGGGCCGCGAACAACCACGTAACACCCCCCAAGGGGGGTAGCGTGTGACAACCCCCTTGGGCGGGTGGTCAGGGAGCCCGAGGGCCACACACGAAACGACCCCTCTAGAGGGGCGCGGGGTGATGAGCACCCCATCGGCCCCTCCTGGAGGGGTGTGACACAGCCGAGCGAGCCACGCGTCTTCCCGAATCCTGGCCCTCTGGAGCGACCGGGAAGCTTGTGGAAGCTTCCGCAATCCCAGCGTAAGCCGGACCGAGATCAGATCTCGACCAGGGATAAAATCCCACCGAAATTCAATCCCTGAAATTTGAAAACTCTTGGGATAGGTCCCGAGGTACTGATCTTGGGTAATTACTGAGATCTGGGCAGTCTTCGTGACTTTCCTGCTTCCGCCCCGAGACGGGCGGGTGTCCTCCTGCAGTGAGAGGGTAGTCGAGATTGCTGGGCAGGGGCCACTAGAGGCTCGTGCCTGAGACCGTGGCCCGTTCGGCACCGGTCCCCCCCATGGAGGCGTCCGGGGGTCGGGATTCTGCACATCTTGCTTTGTGTTTCTGAGGGTATATGACTGTAACCTTTGGGGTCATCCTGCGTCTTCGAATAAGTCAGCGTTGCGTTTGCGTTACTTCCGTCGTTCTGGTCCGCTCCGCGCCCTGTGATCTAGGCCATTTGTATAGTTTCTCCGTTTCTCCACTACGCATTCTGTGCTGGGCTTTCCGATGGGGCTATACCCTGTCGGCTTTGAGGGCAGGATCCACTACATCCTTGGATTGCGTGGCGCCCGGTAAAAGCCGGAGGACGGGTCGCGAGCAAGCACGTAGCTAGCACTCCCCTAAAGGGGCGGCGTGTGGCGCCCCGTCGGGCGGGTGTCAACGGCGTCCCAGCGCCACACATGAAACGTCCCCATAGGGAGTGGCGTGTTAGGAGCACCCGATCGGGCCCCGTCAACGGGCCTGACACGCACGAGAGGTACACGCGTCGCCTCTCACCGGGCCTTCTGGAGGTACCTGAAACCTTGTGGAAGCTTCTGTAATCCGGGTGGAAGCCGGGCCGAGAACAGATCTCGGGTAGGGATAATATCCCACCGGAAATCTATCCGGACAAACTGAAGAAAAAAATGGGCTAAATCCTGAGCTATTTATTTTCAGCCACATCCTAAGATACATAGGTCTTACGGACTTTTATTCCGCCTTCTGAGCCGGGGCGTGGGTTCCACTTCCAGTCGAAGGGCTTTTGAGGATGCTGGGCAGGGAGCCAGTGGCAGACGCCGCTGGTGGCCATGGTGGCGGATACTGCCAACGAAGATGTCAGAAACCTCGGCGGCCGAACTGGTCGTCAACATATGTAGCGCACGACGATAGTAACCTCCTTTCGTTCGGCATTGCAATTTTTCAGTTAGCGCACCAGCTGGAAGCGCCGTGACGAGATCTGCATAACGCAGCTGTTATTTTCGTGATCCGAGGAGATGTGGACTTCTGGTGCCGGAAGAAGTGAAATTTACACGACCTGGCTACTTTAGAAAACGGTGAAAATTGTGCGTTTACTGTAGAGAAACAGGAAGTTTTACAGTTGTGCCTGACGGGTGGGCCCGGGTTTGAAAGCTCGAGTGAGGCGGGCGGGACCCCTTCCCGACCATCACCAGCGCGGGCATCACTGCCATTGGCAGGACAGGCGGGGGCAATTCTATCGACCACGCGGTTAGCTCCAGCGGTGATGAATCGGCCAGTGTGACAAAATAGCCACCCAACCAGATGTGGCCGCTTCAGACACCTGACAAATGCGCCGTCAGGGGTACCCTACGGAGTGGGTCGCTGGGCGGGGATCGGATCTTGCGACTTTAGAGCGCACACTTTCGCATCGAGGGTATCTCGGCTCAACCGTGCTCAATTGGAATGAAGATTCTATCGTCTAGCGCCACAGATCGTGATAGGGATCCCCAAGGGGTTCTTTCGATTATTAGGCTGCCCTGCAGCGCCACAATCTAGGGCACCAGAGTGGCCATGCAGCGGGGCTTCTCTGCGAGCTCCCACCAGACCGGCGTGGTCGGGTAGAGTGCCGTGCGGCGTACCACGGGTACTTCGGGCACCTCACTCTGCTCATAGAGCGTGAAGAGACCAAGAGAGGTACGGATAGTCCACTCCCCCAAGGCACCCGGCACGAAAAAGCCGCCGCCCTCCTCCCTCCGTCTTGTAAGGACTACCCTGGTAATACTCCCAGGAGAGGTGGGGCCTGTCACCCACCTCGAGAGAAAGATTCTCCACCGCCAAGTGGCGGAGCACGTGCCAGATCAGCCAATCCTCCCGACCGCGGAGGAAGCGGAAGTCCGTCACCGTACCATCGGGGACGGCATAAAGCGCACCGTACATCCTCCGGATGATGGTCCAGACCGAGACAATCCGACGACTGTCGCCTTCGTAAAAGCGCTGCACGACAAGGCACCCCCCCCGGGGTTGTACACGGGTAGCACCCATACTGGTCATCCACGATGGCAGGAGTCGTCCAAGAGACCGACAAGGGGTCGGCGAGGACGTTTTCGTCGATGTCCTCCTCCCGACCGAGGAGAGCGCCAGCCCCCTAGCCCCGACTGTCGCCCGCCACGGAAGCCGCCGCGTCGGCCGATTCAGCCAAGGTCATCGCGCCTCGAGGTGCGGGGAACCGGAGAAGAGGGAAAGGCACTACCGTTGGGGGGGGCACATGGTCACCGGGGGATTCGGGGAGAACCCGGCTGCGCGCTACAGGCACAGACCCTCCCTCTTGACGCATAGGGCACCCCCGGGATACCCGCAGCGTCGGGGCACCGCTAGGAGGAGACCGCCATGTGGGGCCCGTTGTGAGGTCTCTCCCTGGGCGGTCTATTCTCTGCAACGTGGCGCTATGACCGGAACAGACGCCTACTAGAAGCTTACCTATTGACCTAGGTGTCGCTGGTCTTCGGCGTGAGCGGTGATTCCCTCTCATCACATCACAGGCTCACAGGATGCCCTTGTCACGTTGATCTCTCTCTTTTGTGGTGCGAAATTGGTTTTCATGTTTCGCACGTCCAAGGTCCTTTTTTGAACTCTCTGTCTGTTCCGTGGAATGTTTGGTATAGGGATGTTTCCAGGACCAGACGTCGAAAAAAGTCCACCTTTCTTCGCCAAGTTTCTGGGGTACTTGTCGAAACCCGTCCCAGGCGCTCCATTTGGCTTCCTACGACGTAGGTGGACGTCCGCCTGTGCTTTCTCAACCATGGGAGCAAGCGCCGGGGCCGCTCGCATAATTTTATATAGTTGCTAGAGTTTGTGACGTATTCATCGGTCGTACGGTCCGCGGACGCACAGTGGTCGTGCGCCTGATACGTGGGGGAACATGCGGGGCTGACGGGGTCGTGGAGGCTGGTGGACGCGGCCACGAACGGCCATGATGGCGTAGCCCCACGCTGGTTGGCCACTCGCACTATGGAGTTCCCGTCGGAGTTGTCTCTTTTGAGCCCTCAAACGGGGTTCAAGTCTGCCCTGAACGCCTTGTTGTCTCTCCCTGGTCGCGTCCGTTCCTGCAACAAGCCGGGCTGCGAGCTGTGAGGTCGCACATCGACGGTGCGGGGCAGTAGTTGCGACCGTCTCTGGGCACAGGCTAGAGCTTTTGTGTAGCGGTTCTAGGTGCCACCACGTTGGTTCGTCGTCCAGGCAAAGTGACCTCTCGATCAGCTCGGTCCGTCGAAGGGGCTGCACCGGAGAACTACCCACAGCCCAGCCTTCCCCAACGGGGGAGAGGATCACGGCAAAGCCCAGGGGGCAATCGTCGTGCAAAACACAGTTGATTTTATCACACGGCGACGAAGAAAGCCGCCTCTCCACCCAAAAAACCCTCTTCGAAACCCAACAAGCGACGGCCAAAGTAGCCGCCCCAACTTCACCCAAAACAAGCGAGTCCCACCAATTAAGAAGAAAAACAAGCGATGCAGGGGGGCTAGTCAAACCACTCGGGAAAAGCCAAACCCCATCTGAGATCCAATCTCCCCGGGCCACAGCGGGTCGGCCGTGCGCCCGCCCGAGGGCCCGGTTGGAGATATTTCGGGGGCGTCTGTCTGGACGGTCCTCCCACCACTGAGGGGTCGCCGCCCGGTCGGGCGGGTAACCACAACCACTACATTTTGGACGCACGTCGACCACGTGTGGGAGCCGCAAGGCTGAGAAGGTGATGGTCGCATGGCACGTCATGGAGGGTTGATACATGTGCCAGTCCGTGGCTGACATCGGACGGTCTGTGGTCGTTGCTGCTGTTCCATGGATTGTCGTGGTGGTGGCGAAAATCTTCGGAGTAGTCGCGGGAAGCGTCCTGTATCTCCCTGTCTTCGGTCCTTGACTAGGAGTACGGTGAGGTCGCGGGGGGGGGCTGACCGAGACGTCCGTCGCCGCGGACGCCACCTCCTTCGGTGGCGTGAGTTTGAGGGGGGGAACACCGCCTCCGCCACGTCCACCCCCATTCCGTCGGGGATGGTCTCCCCGCCGAACTCGGAGGCACAAGTGGCGTCGCTCGCCGACGCGGCCGCGGCGGGAAGCCCCCCAGCGGCTCGCGGCGAGGCGGTCGGCGCTGCAGCGGTAATCCTCCGAAAATTCAGCGGCGGAGACATGGGCGGTGGCGGCGACGTGGACGCGGGCGTGGTCACTCCAACGGCGCGCGACGACGCGGCGCCGCTCGCGACCCCACCGCCGACGGGTGTAGCGACGGGGGCGCGCGCCGCCGAGTCGGCGGCGGCGATGACCGTGCCGGAAGCTGCCCCGGCGGTCAACGCGGCCGGAATGCCCTCTTCGACGCCGTATCCACAACCGCCCCTCGTGGCGCCGACGCCTGTCGCTGCGTCGGCGGCGTCCGGCTCAGCGCAGCGGCCGCGTCACACACGGATGGCTCCTCTATCCGGGAGCCGACCGGCCGTGCGCCAGCTGCGATTCCGCCTTGCCGTCTTATTCTTTGTCTTCTTCTCGCATGCTGAGAGTAAGGCGCCGTACCACAAAGTGCGGTGGGTGAAGGAGGGGTCCTCCGCCGCTGGAAGCGCAGCTGCCGCGCCTGCCACTACCACGGCGGCGGGCGGTGGACGATGCGCACCCGCGTTCAACGACGGGCGGCGGCCGCCGTCTCGCAGATGACAACAGCGGCAGCCGCGACGGCCGCCGGAGCTGAGGCCACAGTATTGGCGCCGCTCTGACCGTCTTCCTGCCGCTACGTGCAGCTGCCGGCGTCGCACTCGCGGCCTCCGTTGCCGTGTGGACGAAGTTTCCGCCCTCGGTGCGGCGGCGAAGCCGCCGCCGCCGCCACCCATCGCGTGGCGGCCGCCGGGGGGTTCGGTCACAGTGGGCGGCGCGTCTTCCCGGCGGGTGCTCAGCTCCCGAGCCGCAGCGCCGCGCCGCCGCTTCTGCCACCACTGCCGCCGCCGCGTCTACGGGCGTGTCCATGAAGTACGTGGCGGCAGCCACGTTCGTGTCACCGCCGCGCCGCCGCGGCGTCGGCCATCGCTCGCGACCTCCGCGGCGGCTGCCATCCGGCAGGCACTTTCACAGGCGCCTGCGGTGGGCACTACAAGAGACCGTAGTCGCGATATCGCAGGCTAGGCCATCCCCTATATGGCGGGTCCATACCTCCTCCCAACTGTCTAAAGTGCAGTGTGCGGGCTAGTGAGACCCGCGAGACAATGGCACGAGGCTTCCTGGAATCGCTGCTTCACAAAGGATCCGTCCGCGTTACAGTGAGATTTTGATTTGCTCGCAGGCCTCCACGTGGTTTGCATGAACGGCACAAATCTCTGCTCAGCTGGAGAGACCGACCAATGGGCACCCTCATGGTTCTCACAGTTTTCCTAGATAATATGGCTTCTCCATGCTGTTTTTACTGTGCTCAGTTAATGCTACGAAGAACATCCTCCGCTGCAGCAGCGCCGCCAGCAAGCCGGCGGGTCGCTCCCGCACCTCCGACTGCCGCGCCGACCCTGCCGGCTGTCGCGTCCGAGCGGTCCATTCCAGCCACCGCGCTAAGCCTTCCGACACGCACGTCAGGCACTTCAGCCCCCGCGCTGTCAGTTGAGCACCTCAAGGCAGGCGGCTTGCGTGCGCTCTTGGCGCATCGCGCGTATGTCGCCTTTTTTTGGCCTTTAGAGACAGCAGGGAACATGCGCCCCGCGAGCGTACGCACACCGCGAGGCGCAGTGCTTGCTCCTCCAGGTACGAGATGGCGGCGGCCTTCCGGTGTTGCTTCTGCTTGGAGAACATTCTTTTTGGCTTGAAGTAATCCTTGGCGGCCGCGGCCACGAGCGCGTGGTTGTCCTGTATCTCCTCCTTGGGGATACCAAACGCGTCGATACACATCTTGTCAACAAGAAAGGGGGGGGGCCATCACGTAGCGACTCGCCGCGTGCGAGTCTGGGGATAATAAAAAATCACATCGACCGCTGGTGTGTCCCCTGCGACGGTGGGTGGACAAGCCCTCCCCAGAGGAAAGGAAGCGGGGACTACGTCACTGTCGGGTAGCTGGACAGGAGGCCATGGGGTAGGCTCGGATGACGCCCCTAGGGAATCTACAGGGGGCCCCTCCGAAGAAGCGGGAGAGGCCTCGCTCGAGAACGACTCCTCGCTCGGAAACGAAGTCGCGGCCTCGACCGCCGCGCTCGCCTGAGGTGCTGACGGCACACCATCTCGGGCCCCACCCGACCATTGCCGCAGTCCGCCCGTTGCACTAGCCCGAGGCCGGCTTGACGCCAATGTCGGAACTCCACTCGGCGCCTCCGCAGATTGTCCACCCGCCAAACTTCTCACATTATTTGGTGGTGCCAAATCATCAGGTCCACCACGCACAAGTCATGGAGCTGGGCGGGTTTCTCGACGACGAGAAGTGGTTTTGGTGGGTGGACGAGAAGACAGGGTGCCCCGTGCCGGGGCAGGACTTGCTCCGTGGGGGGGGCGGGCGGATCTTTGTTTGGCCGGACGTCGCGGCGGCGGCGGTGGACGCCCACTTCATCGTGTGGATGCCCGGCGCTTCGTGTGGAGGGATTCCTCTGCCGCCAACTCCGCTTCTGCCTCTTGAAGAGCGAAGAGTTCGGCGGCAGCCGCCGCCGCCGTGGCCACACCTTCAGTAGGATCAAAAGAAGAAATATGCATCTTATCACAGCGGAGCGGATGCAGGAAGCATGATCTTTGTCAGGCGCTATCCACGTTGAAACAGCAAAATAGAAGAAAGAGGCCCGGTCGCCCGACCCACATCATACTTGAAGATACTGAACCCAGAAGAGTATAAGTACCCGCACCAACAACATTCATCGCAGCGCGATTCCGCTTCCGAGACATTTCCGTGAGCGCCCATGTCTGAATACCCGGTGCGTCAGGCAAGCAGTAACCGTCCAGCGAGACGTGGGTGATAAATTGGGGTGTGGTATGCGGCTGGAAGAGGGAGTAGCAACGGGAAAAGAGGCGGGGAAAGGATGTGCCGGTCAGACATGCAAGGTCAACGTGCGTCGTACGGCGACGAGAGTTGGGCCATGTGCCACGCCGGTCGGCCGTCACCTGAGGCGCACCTCCATCCAAGAGTCTCGCCATTAAAGAAGGCGCAAAGCGCAACGAACAGCCTCGGGCGTATGCTTAAGCGCATTAAGCGCATTGTTAAATACTCGAGCTATCGCCATAAGCTACATGAAAGAACATGCATGAATGCCACATGTAGCACACCGTACAAGCCCGAGGCACAAACCATCCCCGCGCCACCTCGTGCGCTCCCCCGACAAAGTCATGAGACAAACGACGTTTAGCCACAAACGCTACTCGCACCACCCCACGACCAACTCAAAAGAGAAGCGCTCCCGCGCACGCGACATACATCCTTGACCAAACGACAGCGGCGCCCCGTCACCAA
>Ga0209186_1001136_pt1 | contig 20135 bp, 12 predicted proteins | sample SidtaG_FD_187426 | JGI IMG/M metagenome (GOLD analysis project Ga0209186, IMG submission 187426) | Marine algal microbial communities from Sidmouth, United Kingdom - Sidmouth_Male2 metaG (SPAdes) (version 2) | ecosystem: Host-associated > Algae > Red algae > Unclassified | place: Sidmouth...
CGTCACCCGTCACCTGCCACTCGTCCCGAAATAATAGAGTATTTTCCCTCGTCACCCGTCACTCGCACTCGTCACCTGCCCCTCATCACCCGTCACTCATCCCCAAAATAACAATTAATTAAATGCTGGTTGCTTATGTTGATGGCGGCGTATTCGATGGGTTCAAAATACCAACTTGGACCCAAAGTACAGTAATATTGAGTCGTCCAATTTAGGGTTTTTGTACCATCATTATTAGGGTGGAGACTTACCGTTATTTCGTGCCAACGCATCCAATGATTGATGTGCGAATCGTCCTCAACCATTTTAAAAACGACATGATTTTCAGAGCGTTTTTTAATTTGTAGAGAGAGTGTACCGATGCCTTTCGTATTCGATTCAAATTGGATTTTTCGCAAACTTCCTTGTTCCAATCCTTCGCCCTCAATCGCAATTGGTTTAGGAAAACCCATTTGGAAAAACAAGGGCAAATCTTCCATAAAATTAGGCGGCGTATTTAAGTTGTCTAAGGAATGTTGAGCCGATACAATTTGGGTTGTGGTAATGGTCCGAAGCGGAGGCTGTTTAAAAATTTTGTGTCCTTCGCCAGCGATAAATAGAAAAGGAAGAATAAATACCGCTTGCAAATTAGCTTGATCTCGTTTTCTAAGTAGTTCCACTATTAAGCCAATGATTGCACCGACACCATAAAAAATAGGAGCTGCCATAATGATACAGACAACGCCTTCGCCCATCAAAACAGCCGATAACAAAAAGAAGATGGTAATGACTTGAAAAATCGCACCATAAGCCGTCTTAGGTCGTTCAAAAACACGAATGACCGCAATGGCGATAATCGCAGGAATACCTACAAAAAGGAACGAAGTCGTTTCCAAGCCATAATAGCTGATTCCCCGATACACAAGACTTGCAACTGCCAAAATAGCGACCACGCCATACAGTGCTTTTTGTAAATCAGAACTGTGTGTAACTTGGTTTTTTGTTTCCTCAGCATTAGGGGTAACTTGGTTATTTTCTTCCATCTTTGTAGAGATTTGATTTTTTAGGAGACGACGGTTTATGTTTTATTATTACGGAAAGTCCTGCTGTCCGTTACTATAGCAAGCCCTCGCAAATTTCTTTAGCCCTTCTTTTGCTATAACACTACCATCAGGTCTAGGTCGTTATGGGCAGCACGTTTTTTAGCTCTTTGTAAAGCGTCCTGTCCATGCAAAATAGACCTGATGGCAGTGGTATGGTGGTAGCGTTGGCGTAGATGTAAGGCATCTTCAAGATGCCTTACATCTTTGTGCGAAAGCCACCATAAGAACGAACAGCGGGACCGTGCGTCACGACGAAGCAGCTTTACCGTTCTCTCCTAAATAAAGTATAAAAGAGATTTGGAATACAACTCATTCCAACAAGCTTTCTAATAGAGTTAGAGAATCCATTTTTTGTTCAAAATAAAAATCAGATTTTACTAAGATCTCCTCATCATTGACCTCATGTAAATTCAAATCCGTCTTTATTTCTTTTATAATTTCTTGAGATTGAAGTTGCTCAATATCTTTTTCCATAAATAGTATTACGTCTGATTTTTGAGCAAGTTTAATTTTCTCATTAGTCGTAGCTATTTGTTTATCAATATCCAACCTCGTTAATGCTTTCTTTACTTTATCAATGTATAATTTAAGGATCTTTAATATTTTATTAGAATATTCTATTTCTTTGTTTATGTATTCTTTTTGGATTTCTAATGAATCAATTTGATATTTGTCATCACTTGTTTCAATCGCTGTTTGAGTTTCTTGTAAATTGTCTTTCCATTTTTCTAACGTAGATATTGTAGATGTTTTGCCATTATATAAGGACCTTAGTCTCATAAGGTTTTTTAAATATGATGTGGGATGATTCCATTTTTTCTCAAATATTTGCAGTTGTTTTTCTTTATATCTTTCTGTTCTTTTTTTCTTTTCAAATTTATATCTTTTTCTTAATTGGGTTGCTTTATTCTCAAAATAACCCTTAACGAAAATGTAGAGTACAACAACTAAAAATATTCCCAAACCAAGTAAGGAGTAATAATAAGTAATAGCTATGATAAGACCTAAACAGGTTTTTATATCATTTTTTTTAAAATGGTTAAGTCTTAAAGTTTCATCTTTTTCTTTTTCAGTTTGTATGGATATATTGAAAATATCATTCTTATATTCTTTTGTAAGAGTAAATTGTTGAAAGTTTTTTTCTTTTGATTTACTTATATCAACCTCATAACTAAACAGAGGGGAAATTCTTAAATTCTTACGATACTTATTATAAATATCTACAGGAAGTCCATTTCTAAATTTTTTGGTCATCTTTATCGAAATTTATAGTATCAGAGTTAAAATATTTTTTTCTTCAATGGTTTAAAAACTTTATAATAAATCAATATTAATAGGAACGCAATCCCCCAATAGTATATCGAAATCCATAATGCGAATAATAAAAACCAACAAAACCAAATTACTAAATATAAAGGTAAATGTGTAGCTCCATACCTTTGAATCAAACTCCAATCATCATAAACCATCCAAATCATAAAAAATATACCGAAAACAATCAAAATATACTTGAATATACTCAACGCTATAGAGAATGCTTTTTTCATTGCAGTAGTTTTAATTTTTTAAGGTTGTTATTTTTAGTTCTGGAAAAATCATTTGTTCAGTTGAGTGAATAAGTAATAACAAAATAATTGGTGTTAATGGGATGAACAACAAGACAAATGTAAAACATAATTATCAAACTTTCAATACTTTCTGAAAGTTTAGTATGAAAAAGATAAATTGAGCTGGAATGGATTAATATAAAAATAGTAAATTTGACACTTGTATCGTTTAAATAAGAACCCCGACATTTGAAATGATACTTAAACTCGTTATTAAGAAACAAAACAACGATTCAACATGAAACATCAAGAATTTAATTGGAAAGGAACGGATGATCTTAATATTTTTGCTCGACATTGGACGCCTGATACTCCTGCTAAAGCGGTAATTTGTGTGGTACATGGCATGGGCGAACATTCGGGACGATACCATCATGTGGCGGAATATTTTACGAAAAAAGGCTATGCATTGATGGCGTTTGACCATCGGGGACACGGAAACTCGGAAGGGCCTTTGGGACATGTCGATGGGTATGATACGTTATTGAACGAAGTAGACCAGCTCATAGAACAAGCGGAAAAAGCCTATCCAAATCTCCCTAAATTCGTCTATGGACATAGCATGGGTGGCAACGTGGTCATCAATCATGCTTTGCGCCGTAAACCGTTGATAAATGGGGTTATTGCGACAGGTCCGTGGCTGCGATTGGGTTTTGATCCGCCAAAAGTGCAGACGATGGTTGGAAAATTAATCAATAAAGTATATTCTAAATTTACGCAGGATAGCAATTTAGATGCGAATTTGTTGTCGCATGATAAGAAGGTGGTAAAGGATTATATTGATGATCCTTTGGTACATGGAAAAATATCGACTGCCTTTTATTTTGGCGTATCAGAAGCAGGAGAGTGGGCAATTCAGCATGGACATCGTTTGGGCATGCCTATGTTGTTGATGCATGGTGGAAAAGATGAGGTAACTTCGCCAGAAGGTAGCAAAGAATTTGCAAAACAATCGGAACACAAAATTACCTTGAAAATTTGGGAAGATTTGTACCACGAAATTCACAATGAACCTGAACAAGAGAAAGTATTTGCTGAAATGCTGAAATGGATGGAGATTTTGATATAGTCCTTTGTCGTTTAAGTGGTTTGTGTTTGTGAAGCGTAGAAAAAATCTGTGTAATCCCAAAAATCCGTGATTCAAAGGCTTAGTGGTTGGGACGGTTATTGTAGAGACTAATCAACTAATTCACTGATTTCCCAATCAACTAATGCACTAAAATGCCTAATGACTTAGAAAAAAAGAAGCACATTTAAAAGAATGGTTTCAGCATCTTCAACGAGAAAGTTGGCAGTTGGAATTGGTGGTGTCAGCTATTGCCATTTTTTTGTTGATTCAGGCAGAAAGCTATTTTGGAAAAGCGGCTGAAATATGGAAGAATATTCACAATTTTCATGTCCAATTCTTCTACAATACGAGGAAGTTCCCGACCAATATCAATTTCCCCATCAGATTCTTTAAAACTTTTTAAAGCCGTATCAATCGCTTTCGTGAGTGTATCAAATGAAGGCTCCGTCTGGTGCGTAGACCAGTCATAATATTCGTGAAAGACCATTCGTCCCTTTGGCTTCAATGCCTTATGTACCTTCTGCAAAATCTCTTTGGGATTCGGCAACCAAGCCAAAGCCCACCGACAATACATGCCATCCAATGAATCATCTGCCAAAGTCATGTCATTAAAATCGGCATGCATCGTTTCAATATTGAGATGGTGCAACCTCGCAAGCTCATTCAAATACTCAATATAACTATTCGATTTATCCACACCAATCACCTTACCCGTCAGACCAACCACAAAAGCCAATTCCTTCGTACAGAATCCAGGCCCACAACCCGAATCAAGTAGCGTTTGTCCCGCATTAAACTGTGCCAAATTCCAACCCTGCTGTGCCTCACTCGCCCACACCTGATGCTGCAAACCCAACCGATACAACTCGTCCCGATCCGTTCCTAAAATATACTCATTATTCTCCTTCGTCATTGTCAAAAAACTTATGTGAACTTAAAAAAAACTAAGATAACTTCGGTCATTGAGCGAAGCCGTAATGATGGTTCAAAAAAGCATGTAGAGCAAAACCACAAAAACTACTTAAACCACAAAAACCACAAAAACTACAACTTAGCCAACTGCCGCTTATCATGCCGATACAAATCAGGTCTAAAATTCAAAACCCCATCTTTATCAACCCAAGCCGTCAAGTAATACAAATAAACAGGAACATCCTTCGATAAATGCGCCCAACGCTGCTTCGTTCCAGACATTGCGTTTATGATTCGCTGACGACTCCATTCCTTTTTATCTTTCAATAAATACGCTGCCAAATCCACAGGTTTTTCCACCCGAATACAACCATGGCTAATAGAACGATAGTGTTCAGAAAAAGCTTCCTTTGCAGGCGTATCATGTAAATAAATCGAATATTTATTAGGAAACATAAACTTCACATCGCCTAAACTATTTAATTCCGTAGGTTGTTGTTTAAACGTATAATTTCGCCAATCTTTTCTGGCTTCTTTCCAATCAACAGCATACGGATCTTTGATCAATTTTCCTTTATAATAACTCAACACATCCCCCACATACAAAATACCAGGATTGACATCCAACCACGAAATAATATCATCTCGACTAATACTCTGTGGAATATTCCAAATAGGACTAAAAACCAGATGCGTCATTGGTTTTGTAAAAACTTCTGTGCGAGAAGCTACATCCCCCACAACGGCTTTAATTGTCATCTCCTCCTTCTGATTGTCAATGACATGAATCATAAATTCAGGCACATTGACAAACACATAACGCTCGCCCATATCATCGGGCAACCAGCGATAACGTTCTAAATTTAATTCAATTTTTTTGAGAATATCATCGACAGAAACATTTAAATTTTGAATCGTTTTTTTGTTGAAAGTTCCTGTTACAATTTGCCCATGTCTTTTTTGAAATCTTTTGAGCGCATCCTTTATTTTTTTGTCGTATTTTACCGAAGCACCCTTTTCCACCTTCTCCGAATAATCCCCTGTTAAATAAAAATAATGAGCCAAATCTCCTGCGGCTTTACTTGATTTATTCCAACCAATTGAAGAGGTTTTAACCTTTGGCAAACCGCCCTGTTTTTTAATTTCTTTATACCGATTAAATTCTTCCACCAACTGCGGATAACCCGTATGTTTGGGTTGAATTTGCTCCACGATTTTCGTAATATCATTTTGGTTCAACGCCACAATCAGCATGTTGCTCAAATCACTTTTGCTTTTTGGAATATCCCATTTATGTTCTAAACGCCCATGTGATAAATCAGATATAAATGTCAAAGCCGCAGCCGTGAGACTTAAATCCAAATCAATTTTATTGAGCTTGATTTGCTCGTCCTTAAATTTTTGTTGATTGTATATTTGATTAAAAAGTGTGTCCGCAATATCCGCCTTGTAGTCCGCAGGATTCAGCCCATGTTCATCCGCCTTTCTCAGCACCGACAACAGCTTTTCAATATTAGGACTATACGTATTGCCCTGTTCATTTTGCCAAAGCAATTCATAGTCATTCGCATTATACGCATCCAATGTTTCCTCCCGAATATGTTCCGACTGTTTATTGCCCACCTTCATCAAAAAACTAAAAGAATGAATCTTATTAGAAATCATATCACAGATATAATTCGGATTCTTTTTCTCCTGTTTTTGCAAAGCATTGCCCCCATCACTTCCCGTAGTCGGCAAAGAATCACAAGCATAAAATCCCAAAAAAAGTAGAGTTAAAAGTAGTAGCCATTTTTTCATACCCTAAAAATAGAAACAAGAAGGAGAAAACAAGAATAATTACCCCACAAATCTAAAATGACCCTACAGTTTTTATATTTTATATATTAAAAATATTTTAATTTGGAGAGAACGGTAAATCGCTTCGTCGCTACGGAAAGGCCTGCTATCCGTTAATGGAAGGCATCTCCAAGACGCCTTCCATTTTCTCACGTACTGTACCGTCTTGAAAGGCATTTCCAAAATGCCTTTCATTTCCACACCTGAACCGAAAACGGCAGCCAACGCAAGCTTCCAACCACTACTATCAGGTCTATTTTGCACAGACAGAACACTCATATGAAGAGCTTATATAACTTATATGGTTAGCCAAATCCAATATTTTTTCACATTTCATACACCAAATCCCCTATTTTTTGCATCTTAATAGAGAAAGGATGAACATAATATCCAAAATTAGGAGCGGATAGCGGTTGAGACCATCCAAAATAGACCTGATAGCAGTGGTATGGTGGCAGCAGGGCTTAGATGTAAGGCATCTTCAAGATGCCTTACATCTTGTGCAGCGGCCCACCATAAGAACGAATAGCAGGCCTATCCATGACGACGAAGCAATCTACCATTCTCTCCAAATTAAAAAAAAATTAAAGATGAAAAAGTCCTTATATCGTATTTTATTGGTAATGTTGGGAACATTTTGCCTATCATTTCTCATTAATAGTACTATGACTAACGCACAAAGAAGTTTCCAACTCAGCTGTAACAAGATATTTAATACCTCCGAAAAGGTGCAGGTACAATACTTTGATTACAACTATAACCGCAATCGTAATAACAAAGACCAAGACCAAGAAGCCCCTAAGCTTCAAATGGCTTTGTATAAACTCGAAGACTCTAAAGTGTTGTTTGAGGGCTTAAACCCACAAAACCAACAGCTTTGGGCTAAAGATGAAGTATTGAAAGAAGCCCAATTGATAAAAACTTGGGCAAAAGTGGACATTAGAAACCAACGAAATTATTATCGTAATACCATTGATATAGATCCTTTAGAAGAAGGACTTTATGTTTTGGAAGTGGTACGGGACGACCATTTCTCGCAAGTTCCCATTTTTGTCTCCAATTACGGCATCGTTACCCGAACCATGGGCAATGAAATTGTATCGTTTGTGTACGATAAAAAGACTGGCAATGTAGTAGATGATTACGCTTTTTGTATGCTCAACGAATCTGAACAAGTTAATGCACTTGACTACAAAAATGGTGTGGCATATTTTAAGATTAAGGAGATGAAGCAGGGAAGTGGAGGATATTTGCCCATTATTGCAGAAAAAGATGGCAAAATCGTTGCTTCTCAAACCTATCTGAATTGGTACTATTATCAACAAAACAATGCCCTGAAAGCCTATGTATTTTCGGATCGCTCGGCTTATCGACCTGGACAAACCGTTAATTTCAAAGGGATTTTTAGAAAAATTAATGGTTTTGAGCACGAAGTGATTGCAGACGATACGATTACTTGTGTTATTCGTGATTCAAAATATGGAGAAATCCTGAAACAAGATTTTATTTTGGACAAAGACGGTACTTTTTCAGCTTCTTTAGATTTAGAAGAAGAAGCAAAATTGGGACAATACACCATAAGTTGGCAACTCAAAGGAAATGCACAAAGACGTTACTACAATTATGGAAATGGACAATATACCTTCAAGGTAGAGGAATACAAAAAGCCAGAATATGAGGTTTTGGTCAATTTGGATAAACCACAATATACGAAAGGCGATAAGATAAAAGCGGACATGGAAGCTCGTTATTTCTTCGGCGCACCTGTTACCAATGCAACAGTACAGTATAAAATTATGCGAGAGGAATATTCTGTTCCCTGGTATTATCGCTTGCGTTGTTCTTGGTGGTATGAGCCTTATTACACCAATACAAACAACCAAGAAGTCATTGAAAGTGGTACGGCTGAAATAGACGAGACAGGCAAATTCTCTATCTCCTACAGAACGGACAATACCAATGAAACAAACCATCGCTATACAATCATAGCGGAAGTTACGGATGCAAGCCGTCGGGTCATTACAGGTTCAGCATCGGCAATTGTAGCGCATACAGAATTTACGTTGACAGCACAGAGTGAACGGTATTATTACCATCCTAAGGAAAAGATAAAGATTCGGGTAGGAGCGAGTGACTATTCCAAAAACCCTGTATCTACCGAGTTTACGGCTTATTTGAAGGGTGGACGAAGATACCATCACTATGATAATAGCCAAGACAAGGAAAAGCCAACACTTGAAACGCTAAAAGGCATAACAGACTTAAAAACAGGAGAAACTTTTATTGAGTTTGACGCACCCAAAACAGGACATTATACGATAGAAATCGAAGCGAAAGACCAGCGAGGAAATACGACTCGTACACAAACTTATGCGTATGTACTGAAAAAAGATGATTCCTATTATCGTTGGTGGAGTCGAGATGCAGGACAGATTCAGATTTTGACGGATAAAAAAGTCTATGATGCAGGAGATATGTTGAATGCCATGATTTACCTGCCCAATGAAGCGGACGCACTTGTAACGGTCAATGGACAGGCTTTAGAGTACTATGATGCGCTACATTTTGAGGCAAAAAAAGTGAAAGGAGAGGAAGACGAAAAAGAGACGAAAGCCGCTTTTAAGGAACTGTCTATTCCCATCAATGAAAAGGCATATGGTAGCATGAAAGTGTATGTGTGTTATGTCAAAGACGAACGATTTTACCAAAGAGAAGAAATCATTACCATCATCCCTAAAAATCGTTTCTTAGAAGTAGCCTTAATTTTCGATGAAGACGAATACAAACCCCGTACAACGGCTACGGCTGTCGTCGAAGTTACCGACGAAAATGGCAAGCCTGTACCAAATGCGAATGTAACTTTGAGTACGGCAGATGAAAGTATTTACTTCCTGTATCCCGACAAGACGCCCGATATTCGCAAAGCCTTTTTCGATCAGCGAAATTCGTACCAACGTACCGAAATGGGCAATTTCAATGCCCACAATCAAGCCCGTCAAATGATGCCAGAAGCCTTGTTATGGCGAAAAGATAAAATGAATTTGACCTTAGATAGAAAGGCATTTTTGCCTGAAGGAGCATGGCACAAAATCCAATATCTTAATAAAGAATTATATCAAATTGAGGAGGAAAAAAGCATTGTAAGCGGTTTTGTCGTGGACAATGAAACAGGCGAACCTTTAAAAAATGCAACCATCAAAATTGGGGATAAAACCTTTAAAACCAATGAGGATGGATTTTATGCCATCAAAGGATTTATTGAGGGTTATACAACTCTTGATTTTAAACAAAATGGATATACAACAACCATCAAAAACATAGAATTTGTCGAAGGACAGGATATTTTGCTCAATGTGGCAATCGGCGGTAAAGATAAAACCATAGAAGTTATTGCTGACGATTTAATAGAGGTATATGACTTTGACAACATGGATGCGGCACCTGCAGAATTAACATCAGCTGGAAATGGAAGAGTCATGGCTAAAAGTGCAGCAGCCCCAGCAGGAGCAATGGGTGCAATGGACGGTATGGAAAGGGAACGAGGTGCTGGTGGTGCTGAATATAAGGATAAGGAACAGATGGTAGAACCCATGGTACGAAGCAAATTTGAAGACGCTATTTATTGGAATCCCAATGTCACCACCAACAGCAAAGGAGAAGCGACCGTACAAATTCAACTACCCGATAATTTAACGACTTGGCGTACCACTGCAAAAGTGATTACACCCTCCACACAAGTAGGACAAACACAAGCCAAAGTTGTCGTGAAAAAGAATTTGTTGGTACGTATGGAAACGCCTCGTTTCATCAATGTCGGAGACAATTTAGTGATTGCGACGAATATCCACAATTATTTAGATAGTGAGAAAAAAGTGAAAGTACAATTAATGGCAGATGGCTTGGTGTTGAAAAACACAGAAAAGGACATCGTGGTCGCTGCCAATGGAGAACAGCGCATTGATTGGGAAGTGGATGCTAAGTGGATTACAGAGGCAAAATTGACCGTAAAAGCCTTGACTGATGAAGAATCAGATGCAATGGAATTGGAAGTGCCTGTACAACCATACGGTTTAGAAATTTTAGAAGCAGAATCAGTCGCTTTACAAGATGAAGACAAACAAGTCGTAGAAATCGAAATTCCCAACGATATTGATTTGGCAACAGCTTCTTTAGAAATCAGCGCAGCCCCTTCTGTGACCTCCGCCTTATTAAGCTCAATGGATCAATTGATTGGCTATCCCTATGGTTGTGTCGAACAAACCATGAGTCGCTTTTTACCTACAGTCGTCGTCGCCAATACCTTAGAAGATTTAGGGCAAAGTTACACCTCCACAATCAGTAAAGACGAACTTCAAAAAATGGTAGCGCAAGGTTACAAACGTTTAGGACAATTGCAACACAGCGATGGCGGTTGGGGTTGGTGGCAACACGACGGTTCGCATCCGTTTATGACCGCTTATGTAATGAACGGTTTACACTTGTCCAAAAAAGCGGGTTTTGCCATTGATGAACGAGTATATCAAAAAGCCCTAAATGCGTTCCGTCGTCAAGTCCAACAAGGACAAACGGATAAAGACGATAGCGAAACAACAGTGGCCTATCAAATGATGGTGGCAATGAATGTAGGATTAACTGACTTGTGGAATCCTGATTTGCCTCGCAGCAATGAAGGTCCTTATGCACAAGCCTTATGGTTACAAGCAGCCGTCTTAGCAGAAGACGATTTTGTCGTCAAAGAAATGTTGAAACGCTTAGAAGAAAGTGCCGTTCGAGAAGGAACTTCAACGTATTGGGGCGGTAAGAAATTTTACTACCGTTGGCAAGATGACCGAGTAGAAACAACAGCGAATGCGATTAAAGCAATTTCGATGGTTGATCCAAAACACAAAGACATTGCCAATTCCGTTCAGTGGTTATTGAAACAACGAAAAGGCAATAGCTGGCACAATACTCGCCAAACCGCTATGACGATTTACGGCTTACAAGAAGTCATCAAACAAGAAGTCAATCCCGATATGGAATTAGAAGTATATGTAAATGGCTCTTTGGTCGATAAACGAAAAGTAACCAATGAAAATGTTTTTGAAAAAGCTGCGACCTATAATTTAACAGGCGAACGCTATTATGCAAGTACAGACAACAAGATTGATTTGGAAAAATATGATGTGTTGAAAAACGGAACGAATAAAATCGAAATCCGCCAATCAGGAAATGGGACGCATTATATCAATACAAAATTAGTGTACTTTGCAGCAGGCGAACAACTCAAAAAATACGAGGAGAAAAAACCTGTTTTTGAAGTAGAACGACAGTATTTTAAATTAACAGAAAAGCAGTCAGACAAAGGATTGACCTACGAGAAAAAACCGATTGACAAAAAGAGCATAAAATCGGGCGACAATATTTTTGTAACCGTTGTTGTAAAATCTGACAAATTACAAGAGTACGTTTTAATCGAAGATCCAATTCCTGCGGGCTGTGAATTTATCAAAAATACAGAAGGCTACATCATCGAAGGCGAAGCAGAATATGGCGGTGCCGATAAAAATGTTCGAGGAAGAAGAGGACGAAGGTATGTTTCTTGGAATCATTGGTACACCCACCGAGAATATAGAGACGAGCATTTAGCACTCACCGTCACTCGCTTCAACGAAGGAGAATACAACTATTCTTATTTAATGAAAGCACAAATCCCAGGAGAATACCAAGTAAAACCCACCTTGGTACAATTGATGTATTACCCCGAAAATAGAGGCTATAGCGACTTCTCGAAAGTAGAAATCAAAGAATAGTTTAAGTGGTTTTTGTGGTTTAAGTAGTTTTTGTAGTTGCGGTTTTGTAACTACAAAAATTATTTGAACAACAGCAATAATAATGATTCAGAGAAAAAAACTCTTTGCGCTCTTTGCGAAAACTCTGCGCCCTTTGCGTGAAAAACACTTTTCCATTTTCAAGAATGATTAGAAGGAGCGAAAGGTTTGGAGCTTCGTCGTGACGCAGGGTCTCGCTATCCGCTACTATAGCTTACAATAAGAACCGCAAATCACATAAGAACCGAACCAAGAACTACGGCACTAAGAACTACAGTACCAGCGTAAGCTATAACGCTACTATCGAGGCTATCTTGGATGGTCTAAACGAAATAGGACTGTAATGTGCCGTACATCAATAGCGGTGAGTGTAGAGGCGGTTATAAAAACTACTTAAACTACAAAAACCACAAAAACTACTTAAACTATAAAAACTAAAAGGTAAGTGTAGAGGCGGTTATAAAAACCACAAAAACTACTTAAACTACAAAAACCACAAAAACTAAAAAGGAAAAGTAGTATCGGTAAAGGACTGCATGAAATTGAGTAAATCCGTTTTTTCTTGTTCTGTTAAGTGAAGCGGTTTGAGGAGAAGGGTATCTATGTTTATGGGATTCTTTACGGTTTCGTAAGGATTGTCATAATAGTCGATGACTTCCTCCAATGTTTGGAACATACCATTGTGCATATACGGCGCAGTCAACGTGATGTTGCGCAAGCCAGGCACTTTGAATTTACCCAAGTCACTCGAATCTTTAGTGATTTCAAAACGACCTTTATCGTTAAATTCTTGCTCGTCGTATAAGCCAATATTGCGAAACTCATCGCCTGTAAAGTCAGGACCAAAATGACAATCAAAGCATTTACCTTTTTCCGTAAAAATAGTATGTCCTCGTTTTTGTGATTCCGTCAAAATCGTTTCATCCCCATGAACCCAAACATCATGGGGTGCAGAACCATTACTTTCCAAACTTTGTATAAATGCAGTAATCGCATTGAGAATATTGGTGGAGTCAGGTGGCGTGTTGTAAATACTTTTGAAGTACGTTTGGTAATCTTTTTTATCGCTGATTCTTTTTACCGCTTCCGCATAAGGAAGATGCATCTCTATCGGATTTTCGATAGGAATTAAAATTTGTTCTTGCAAAGTTGCTGCCCGTCCATCATAAAAGAAATAAGGACGAAAAGCCATATTCATAATCGAGGGCGTATTGCGAATACCGATAGTCTCATTTATTCCTTTAGAGAAGGCAATAGAATCGGCAAAAGCAAATTTAGGATTATGACAGCTCGCACAAGAAATAGATTGATCTTTAGACAAAGCCGTATCAAAAAAAAGTAGCTTCCCTAAGTCAATTTCATTTTGAGGAACAGCTTTTTTAGACAAGTCATCATCATTGAATAGAATGCTGACTACCCCAAATATAAAACACAAAAATATAGTTCCTACTTTCACTTTTTTTGGATTGTCTTGATTAACGATTTTAGCAGTTGAGACCATGAACAATAGCCCTGATAGAAGTGGTATGGCTTTTAGTTTATGTGGTTTTTGTGGTTTAAGTAGTTTTTGTGGTTGTTACTTCGACTCTGTGCAATTGTTTAAAAGCCATAAGAACGGATAGCAGGACTGAGCGTCACGACGAAGCACCATACAGTTCGCTCCTTATTAGTTAAACAGTAAATTTGTAAATCAGTGAATTAGTTTCTGTATTCGCAAATGAGCCAACCACAGCACTACAGCACCAAGAACTAAGAACCAAAATCACTTAGCCGAAGGCGTTCCATCACCAGGTCTAAATTTAGCAAACTGCATGAGGTAAGTATATCCCTGATCCGTTAATTTTTGGAGGTACGTTTTTTTATTGGCAGTGACTCGAATAGAGCGACACTCAGGTTTTAGCACAAAATCCATTTCTAAAACAATATCATCCCCACTACGAAAAACTGCTCCACCCTCAAAAGGACACTTCTTTTTAGGCGCAGTCTCAGGCGAAACGAAAGAATAAAAACTATTGATGGCTTGCTTGCTGGTCGTTTCGGTACTCATCGACATCCCTTCTACATAAAAGACAAATTCAACCTTGTCACAAGTAGGCAAAATCTCTTGTAAAATAGGATGGAGTTCTTCATTAGTAGCAGTCGAAGAAGTAGTAGTTTGAGCTGTCTGAGCTGTTTTAGTTTTTTGTGGAGCTTTCTTAGCAGAGTCTCCAGTATTACAAGCACTAAATGCTATCAAACAACAACAAAAGAGTAAAATTCTATAATACATCATAATAAAATTCTGTTTTTGAAGCTGCAAGTTACAGAATTCTACCGTATTTTTTATCTACTCCTCTTCCTGTTGTGCTTCTAAGGATTCTGTTTGCTGTTGAAGTCTAAAGAAATCTTTTACGGCTTTACGACCATTGTGCAACAAAACTTCTTTTTCTTCGACGGACACAGCTCGTACTCTCGAACCAACAGAACCATCATCAATAGAGATTGTATTTTGCCAATGTCCTTCTGATAAATTTTGGCGATTGAGATTTTCGAGCATTAAGCGATACATCGCTGTCACATAATCCTTATAATTTTTGATAGGCATACCCGCCAAACCTTTGCGTTGTTTATCATTTTTTACCTGTGCGGTTCTGTCAATTCTTACGCCCAATGTTTCAGGATTGACCGTTTTATTGCCATTCAAATCGACCCCATCAAACATATAAATCGGATAATTTTCGACCACACCACCATCGACCACCAAATTATAGTCATTTGGATTTTCTGGTTCGGTAACAATTTGCCCCAATTTGTCAATATAGACAGGCTCGAAATAAAAAGGAATTGACATGGTAACCCTAATGGCGTCTTTGACCTTCATTTTGGGGTAAGTTTCCGCAGAAAATAGGACGGATTCTTGTTTTGTCAAGCTCGCAGCCGTTACATAAAGCGGTTTAAAACCCTTCGCAATCCACTCTTCAAAAGTGATGTTGCTATCGCCAGTTTTACCAACAATAATTTGTTCGACCCATTCGCCAAATTTATTGCCCTTATACCAGCCAAAATTTTTCTTAAAGCGAATCAAACCACCAATGAAAAAGCCTTTTCCCTCATTAAATTGCTTGAAAGGTGTGTGATAAATAATGTCTTTCATCTCTTTGGGCGTATAGCCGAGAGCGATACACATCGCCGTAATTCCACCAGAAGAAGTACCGCCCACCTTTTCAATATGTTGGAGTACATTTTCCTTTTCCAACTCCTCTAAAACGCCAATATAGGCAAGTCCTTTCATGCCTGCGCCTTCAAATACTAAGTTTTTATAAGTTTGAGCTTCTATGATAATTGTCTGAAATAATAGGATGAACCCTATCAAAAATGTTTTGTGCATTATATACAATAGATTTACTGTTTTGGAATGATTAAAGGATACCAAGCTTTTTATCAATCCGTTATGAACAGAAACGTAATAAAAACTATTTAGATTGCTTGTACAAACCATATTTTCACAAAAAAGGACTTTTGAAAAATACCTTTTAGGGTAATTAGTATTGATAATCAATATTTTAAGTCAAAAAATACTGATTTTGTAAACATGTTTATATTAAATAAATCAATATGCAAAAGTTCTCTTTTTTTAGGAGAGAACGGTCAATTGCTCCGTCGTGACGCAGGGTCTCGCTGTCCGTTCTTATGGCTTTAGGTCATTGATCAGAGTCGAAATGACAACCACAAAAACTATAAAAACCACTTAAACCACAAAAACTAAAAAAGCCATACCACTACCATCAAGTCTATTTTAAACAGACAGAACTTCAATGAACCGCTTATATGGACTTATATGGTTTAAATTCAAAATATGAACTGAAATAACTTATATGGACTAAAACAAACTAAAATAACTTATATGGTTACATGTTGCGACGATATTGCCCCCCAACCTCATACAAAGCATTCGTAATTTGCCCCAACGAACAATACTTACCCACCTCCATCAAATTTTCAAAAAGATTGGCATTTTGAATCGCTGATTTTTGCAACTCTTTTAATTGCGCTTTACACGTAGCCTCATTGCGTTGATGCAATGCTTGAAGTGTAACAATTTGATGCTCTTTTTCCTCATTAGTCGCCCGAATCACCTCTTCAGGAATGATGGTCGGAGAACCCTTAGAAGACAAGAACGTATTGACGCCAATAATAGGATATTCCCCTGTATGTTTGAGCGTCTCATAATACATAGATTCCTCCTGAATTTTGCTACGTTGATACATACGCTCCATCGCTCCCAATACACCGCCACGTTCCGTAATTCGGTCAAATTCCGATAAGACCGCTTCCTCCACTAAATCCGTCAATTCCTCGATGATGAACGAACCTTGTAACGGATTTTGATTCTTGGCTAATCCCAATTCATTGTTGATAATCAATTGAATAGCAATGGCTCTACGCACAGAATCCTCTGTTGGTGTGGTGATGGCTTCGTCATAAGCATTGGTATGTAGCGAGTTGCAATTATCATAAATCGCATAGAGTGCTTGAAGTGTGGTACGAATATCGTTGAAGTCAATTTCTTGAGCGTGTAGCGAGCGTCCAGACGTTTGTATATGGTACTTTAATTTTTGAGAACGGGCATTCGCTCCATATTTTAACTTCATCGCTTTCGCCCAAATACGTCGAGCGACTCGCCCAATGACAGCGTATTCTGGATCAATGCCATTCGAGAAGAAGAACGATAGGTTAGGAGCGAAGGCATTGATGTCCATGCCACGAGATAAGTAGTACTCCACAAAAGTAAACCCGTTGGCAAGTGTAAAAGCCAGTTGAGAAATCGGATTGGCTCCCGCTTCCGCAATATGATAACCCGAAATCGACACCGAATAAAAGTTACGAACCTTCTGGTCAATAAAATATTGTTGAACGTCGCCCATTAGTTTTAGGGAGAATTCAGTGGAGAAGATACAAGTATTTTGGGCTTGGTCTTCTTTCAATATATCGGCTTGTACCGTTCCCCTCACTTTAGAGAGCGTGTCCGCTTTAATTTTTTCGTAGACCTCTTTCGGTAATACCTGATCGCCTGTCGTCCCCAAAAGCATTAAGCCCAAACCGTCATTTCCTTCTGGTAAGGTATCGTGATAAGTCGGTGCTTTTTGGTTTTTGAAGATTTTTTTAAGTTTTGCGTTTACTTCTTTCTCTAAATTATTTTCCTTAATATAGATTTCACATTGTTGGTCGATGGCTGCATTCATAAAGAAAGCGGTCAGTATCGCAGCAGGACCGTTGATGGTCATGGAGACCGATGTTTTGGGATTGCAAAGGTTGAAGCCAGAATACAATTTTTTAGCATCATCCAAACAACAAACCGAAACACCAGAATTTCCGACTTTTCCATAAATATCTGGGCGATGGTCGGGGTTTTCTCCATATAAGGTAACGGAATCAAATGCTGTCGATAAACGAGCAGCAGGTTGTCCCAAACTTAAATAGTGAAAGCGTTTATTGGTTCGTTCTGGTCCGCCTTCTCCTGCAAACATTCGGGTGGGATCTTCGCCTTCTCTTTTAAAGGGATAAACGCCTGCGGTAAACGGAAATTCACCTGGTACATTTTCTTGTAAATTCCATTGTAAGATGTCGCCCCAAGCTTTGTATTTTGGTAATGATATTTTGGGGATTTGGTTGCGAGAAAGAGATTCTGTATGTGTCGCTATTTTGATTTCTTTGTCTCTTACTTTGAAAATATAAAACTCATCTTTATACGCTTTTATTTTATCTGCCCATTGGTCGAGGATGAGTTGGTTTTCTCCAGAAAATTTCAAACGAATTTTTTCTAATAGTTTTTCTACGTCATTTACTGCATTTTCATCTGCCTTGTTTTCTTTTAGTAAGTCTATGGTATTCTGTATGTTATACAATTGTTGGGCTAAGTCGGATTGTTTTTCTACCCATTTGTCATAGCTTCTATTATTTTCTGAAATTTCAGAAAGATAGCGAATGCGTTTAGGGGGTATGATGTAGATTTTTTCAGAAATTTCATTACTTATCGTATAAGTCGAATTGAAATTAGTGCCTGCTTTTTCTTCGATTTTATCTAAAATAGCTTTGTATAAACGATTGATGCCAGGATCATTAAATTGTGAGGCGATTGTTCCAAAAGCGGGAATATCTTCGTCGGGTGTTTCCCAAAGTTGATGGTTGCGTCTGTACTGTTTTTTGACATCTCGTAAGGCATCTAAAGCCCCTCGTTTATCGAATTTATTTAAGGCAATTAAATCGGCAAAATCGAGCATGTCGATTTTTTCTAATTGCGTGGCTGCACCGTATTCTGGTGTCATTACATAGAGCGATAGATTGGAGTGTTCGGTGATTTCTGTGTCCGACTGTCCGATGCCTGAGGTCTCTAAAATGATGAGGTCAAAGTCAGCCGCTTTTAATATTTGTAGGGCTTCCTCTACGTATTTTGAAAGGGCTAAATTTGATTGGCGAGTCGCTAACGAACGCATAAAAACTCTTGGGCTATGTATGGCGTTCATTCGTATTCTGTCGCCCAACAATGCACCACCTGTTTTGCGTTTAGATGGGTCTACGGAGATGATTGCAATGTTTTTGGTTTCGTCAAAATCGTTTAAAAATCGTCTTACCAATTCATCTACAACGGAGGATTTTCCTGCGCCTCCTGTGCCTGTAATTCCTAAAATGGGGGTCGTGCTTTTTTCAGCATCTTTTCTGATTTTTGCTAAAATTGGTTCTGCCGTTTCAGGATAGTTTTCGGCTGCGGTGATGAGCCGAGCGATGGATTTAGGATCGTTTTTTGCTAATTTTTTAACCTCGCCATTCAAACGATTGCCCAATTCAAAATCTGCTTGTTGGATGACATCGTTGATCATTCCTTGTAGTTGCATTTTGCGACCATCATCGGGAGAGTAAATTCTGGTGATGCCGTATTTATGCAGTTCGTCAATTTCGCTGGGTAGGATAGTTCCACCTCCACCACCAAATATTTTGATGTGGCTGGAGCCTTTTTCTTTTAGGAGATCATACATGTATTTGAAAAATTCCATGTGTCCTCCTTGATAGCTGGTCATGGCAATTGCTTGTACATCTTCTTGAACGGCAGCATTGACAATTTCTTGGACGGAGCGATTGTGTCCTAAGTGGATGACCTCTACGCCCGATGACTGCATAATTCGGCGCATGATATTAATGGCTGCATCGTGTCCGTCGAATAGAGAAGCTGCTGTGAGAATACGTACTTTATGATGTGGTTGGTAAGGTGCTATCTTTTGCATAATTTTCTTTTCGTTAAACTTGATTTTGAGAAAATGGTTTGTCTTTCATTGTTACGGATGGTCCCGCTATTCGTTCTTATGGTGGTTTGCCAACGCTGCGGGCAGTGCAACCACAAGGGATTGCCCCTACAACACCACCATAACACTACTATCGGGTTTAGTGGTTCAAATCATAAATCCTTGATAGCCCAAGTTTTATCTTTTTTGATTCTACTTCGTTATTGTTCGGTCATATAGCTATGGCTATGTTCCCTCGCAATGCCTTATAGAATTCAAAAAATACTGCAACTTAACTATCAAATACTTATGACTTAAACCACTAGTTGGGATGGACACAACGCTGGATTTTTGTAGTTCTTGATTATTTGATTTATTAATAGCATATTGCTTGTGTATGTTCCTTTGGAGGGATAATCAGATAATACGCTGTTTTTTTAATCAAATGGTTTCACTGAGCGTTGCTTTTTTGTTATTTAGGACAAAAAAAATAAATTTTATTTTTTTGACAAAATCTATGTATATTCTATTATTTAGATGTCAGGTGTTTTTTATTTTTA
>Ga0209186_1001137_pt1 | contig 20132 bp, 28 predicted proteins | sample SidtaG_FD_187426 | JGI IMG/M metagenome (GOLD analysis project Ga0209186, IMG submission 187426) | Marine algal microbial communities from Sidmouth, United Kingdom - Sidmouth_Male2 metaG (SPAdes) (version 2) | ecosystem: Host-associated > Algae > Red algae > Unclassified | place: Sidmouth...
ATCCTCGGGTTCGCCAAACCATTACAAGGGCTCATGTTGGCCGCCATAACAGAAGAGAAGGCAACCCAAGGCACACCAACCGGTGAGGACACAACGTTGTCCGAAGACCCTGTCGAGGATGTGGACCAGGCCCTACCATGGGTATCTGTTGATTGAGTATACCCATGAGTATATAGATGTGGGCACTCATACTTGAAAGCCATCAGCAGGTGGGGGATACCACCAAACCTCAGGATTTCATACAAGAAAATACTCATGCGACAGCCAGAAAGGAGTATCTCAAGTGTAAGCAGAAGCTTACAGGCCAGTAAATCAAAGCGCCCCGGAGCTGCGATCTTCCTCGCTGTCTTGTCGAGCTTATCGCTCGAAGCTGGGGACCTGAAGCGGCCGCATAAGAGAACAATCCTGTGAGACGCTCAGTCCGGCGAATCAGAGCTTGGATCTCTTTTGCAGCTCCCTCCGCGGGGTCTCTTCGCCAGTACTTTGAACAGACACGCCTGAGACGTCGGCGCGAAATATTGCACGAGACTGCCACAGCACTGTACCCTTCAAGCTCAGCATTACGACCCGAATTATCTTCGGAGCCTGCGATACTGTCCGTCGCGTGAGCTCGAATAGTCCGAGCGCCGATCGCCGTGCACAAAGAAACGGGTGGCGCACAATAACACAGCGCCGTTCGTGTATAGAGCTGACGAGGGCGCTTTCTCCAGCCTCAAGCTTCCCGGCTCGCTCGTGCCTGTGGAACTGTCTTCTTCCCGTCTTTGCACTATTCCCCTAAACAAGAACGCGCACAGTGCGCGGCGGCGGGTAAAGCGACTTACCTCACGTCCCGATGTCGGCACGCGCCGTCCCCCCTTCCCGGCGACCCGCAATCCCGGACTTTGATAGAGGCTGCCTCCCCCCTGGACGCGCAGCGAGACTCTTTCTTGGACGCTGCGGCTCACGCTTGACGCACACCCCCACCCTCTTCACTCGTTCGGCGAAGCAGCCACCCTTGCACAAGGTCTTGCTGCCTCGACATGGACACGGCAAAAGTGATTGGGCCACGTCACGAAGGCTCTGCGGTACCCGGATGTCTCTCAAGACTGGCAGCACGAACCTCCCCCGCGGTCGCCGAGCGCCTGCGATAATGTCAACCATAAGAGAGATCGCCCCGGTCAGATCTCAACAGGCAGTGGTCCCCCATTTCGCCAAGTTGCCCCGCATCGGGATTATATGAGATGGTTGAGTATCAAGTACCCACATCCTTGGATGTTTCATGCATCAGTACTCGCGTCGCGACTCCGAAAGTGAGAACATACTCTGTCCCACGATGTTCGGAGGGAAAATATTCACGACAAAAACCGACAGGCATGGAAGGGCCTGGTGTATAACATGGCCCGGACGCCAGGCCCACTGGCCATTTGGTGCAGGTCCAACTTGGACATGCGCCAAAGGGCTGTGCCATAAAGCCAGGCGAAGACCATGTCCGTCAGCAGGGTGCTCACCCATCCGGCCTCCAAGAAGTAGTAATACTCCGCGTTGACTACGTGCCAAGCGGCACTGAAATTTTCGACGAGCTTGTGAGCCAAGTACGACATTGCCGAAGGCATCCTCATCCACGCCCCGTAGTTTAACAACCAGCGGGGGACGCGTGGGAACCACCGCGACCAGTCGAAACGACGGGGCGCCCGGATTTCACCGAAACACGAAGCGGTGGAAAGAAGCCCGCGGCTCGAGATACGACCCGCGTCCTGAGCACGCCGATGGGCGTGAGCTCAGCTCGGCGCCCGAAACGGGGAGATCAACGCCACGGTGCGCGAGTTTTTCTTCTCCTCCACGGCGTGTTCCGCCTCGTGAGATCCCTAGATGAGCTCATGTAAGTACTCCTCTATGCCAGCCTCCAAGACAAAGGGCACCGACAACTCTGTTGCTGTAAGGCGCGACAGGAAGACGGCTCTTGGCCAAGCGCGACGCAAGCGCCCGAAGTTGTTGGCAGCGACCTGAAAGGTCCCCATCTGGTGGACTGGGAACAGAAGCGCCCACGCGTAAATGCACTGGTCGAAGTCGTGGAGCGGCCGTCCGTAACGGACCAGCTCGTTGGCATTCGCCAGGACCTCGTACGCTTGTCGCGCCTCACCTTGGTTGCCATCATGGGCGTTCCCGTGTTACTGCGCCACGACGGCGTCGACGTGGTCATCAGTTACCTCATCAAGGATGTCATTGAACTCCGGCGGGGTGCCCCGATGACCTTTTTAAGTGCAAACCAATGCCACGCGGCGGTTGTTGGTGTCCGCGACCATATAGGCGTCGTTGTTGATGACGGGGTTGCCGTGTTGGGTCCCAACGGACCGCGGGCTGAAGTACAGGCGCCGAAACGGCGATGGCCACTCCCCCTCGATGAGCGGCAGCTCGGCTGCCTTGTTTTCCGCCCTGTCGGGATTATCCGCGGGGAGGCCGCCGCCGCGAGTGTCGCGGCCATTGTCGGCCGAAAGCCCGTCTTGCAGTAACCCCGAGTCCACGCTCGCCTCCGACCTGGCTCGCCCCGCTGGGCCCCACGCGCCAATGGCACCGCTACTTGCCTCGCCGGCCGCGTCGGCCATCTGGACGTCGCTACCGCCGCCTGCCATCTTGGCCTCGTACTTGCGATCGGCACCCTGCGTCGAGCGGCAGACCCTGGCCAACGCCACGATCACCGCAAACCGCAAGCCCACCACGCTCCACCCTCCCGCCCTAGGGTCACTCGGCTAGATACAACACGCGCTCCCAACTCCTCAGTGGGTATGAGCCCGGCCATGGTCCCCCGCCCACCATGTGTGCTAGCGCAGCGACCCCCACCTTCCGAAGGCAAGGTCGTGACAGTTTCTCTTCGCAACAAACGGGGCACGGCAGAAGGAGGACCCAGAGGTCAAGAAGTGCGCAAGCGCAGGCCACCGTAACATGCCCAACTGGGCTACTCAATATGGACGTCGAATGACAAGGGGAATCGGACAGGCCCCCGCCGTTCCCAAACCCGCGGAATTTATGCCGTGTCGCGAGCCCTAAGTCCCTCCGTGCCGCCCCCGCTGATGCCCCTTTGGGCACGCAGGCCTGAGGCCCCCACCCCGTTAGGGGTCGATCCGATGCCTGCACGGCCGCTACCACCCTCTGGGTGCCCGGAGGCTGCCCGTTCACGCCCCATGGTGCTCCGGCCCGCATCGGTCATTCTGGGCCACTCACGACCGTTCGCGCCGCGGGCTCCACCGCCCCGCCTCGCGCGAGAGTGTCAGGGGTCTTCCCGAGCACGTTTTCAGGCGCCAGCCAAGGCGTAACGCTCTCAGGTCCCTTCGCGCGTCGTTACGCGACACGTTGATTCGTTGCCACTTGTGGCGAGCGTTGTGGCGGATCAGTCGGTCTTCGCCCACTCGCCGGGACGCCTCAAATCTCATTGCAGGGGTGTGTAGCATATCTCCTTAATGTTCGTGATATTGGGCCCTGTAGCCTCCCTGACTGGTCAGTATTCACGTGGAGGATTGACCTGACTTGTGGCTCGCCCTTTGGGAGGTTACTTCCGTGATGTATATCTGTCCTTTCTTTTATCGTCTCGATTTTGGTGGTTATTCGATCGTTATGATCTCTCGGTCGATCGACCTCGCCCCTTTACACTCTGATAATAAAAGCACCATGGGACCGGGGTTCCCCGTCGTTGGCACCCCCGTCTTCCCATCAGATGTTGCACGAAGAAAGGTTCTTCTTTCTCGCCTCTTGTGCGATAGCGTTCGCCTTATCTTGCGTCTGCGGTCTGTCGCTACTTACTGGTTCGTTTACCAACGTCATTAATGCCACAGAGTGGCCCCACGCTTATAAGCCGGCAGGTACTGCCGGACGACACCCAGCTACAACCGCTGAGTCAGTTGGCCTCCATGTTCCATGATGTAAATGGGGGATGGCTCCCCATTGTTGTATCGGCGTTCCTCGGTGTGGCCTTTGGGAGCCAGACCTCATACATCTCCTTTGGAGTTGTAGAGAATATGAGTGTTCCAGCTGTACTAGGCACCCCCTTTATGGATATTGCAACAAAATTATTGCGACGCAGGCGCAACATGTGGAACTCCTGAATGGTACCAAGGTACCCATACGAAGAGATGGTGCCCGCAAGGAACACCAGGTCGCGTCAGTCAGTGCGGTCTGTGCTTGTCCCCAAGGGAACACAGATAAGCTAAGGCCTTTCCGAAAGACCTGGGTACAACCGGGGACCATCGCGCACATCCCCGTGAAGTGTACCTACATGGAGAATGGCTTTGTAACGCGGAGACCCTCTTTGTACCACAAGCATGGGGTACAAGTCTCTCAAGGACCATCCATCATGGTGGCAGGCGAGCCATTAACCGTCCAAGTGATGCAGTTGGGCACCACGCCCTTGAGGCTGACGACCGACATGACGGTTGGTAATATCGACCCCTAGGAGGGGCCGACCTATGAGGTGTCCCCGAACGAGCTCAAAGAGCTCGACTGGACAACCAATGAGAATAAAGAATCCCCACTCCCAGGATTGGACGTGTCCCCGGTACCTGAGGAATGGTCCAGGGCCCTTAAGGCTCTCTTGAAGAAACATGCTCCCCTCTGGGGGGGTAACCTTGGGTTGACACGCGGCGTGGAATACCGCATTCGGCTGAAGCCCCCGGCTGTCCCTGTGAGAAAACACCCTCACAAGGCCGGGTCTTTAGCCCGGGAGAGAGAGAAAGCCGAGATCGAGCGCATGCGCTCGATGGGGGTCATCGAACTCTCCATTGGAGAATGGGATAGCTTAGTCGCTATGGTACCGACGGCCGATATCTCGGTACGCTTTTGCATTGATCACTGAAAGACGAACTTGATGACCGTCAAAGACGCGTACCCCATTCCTAGGATGGATTAATGCATAAATTCCCTAGGCAATGCCAGGGTATTCTCCACCCTGTTCTGCAACGCGGGCTACTGGAAGATACCAGAAGCCGAGGAGGATGAACACCATACGGCGTTCACGTGCCACTTGGGCGCGTGGCCGTGTGTGCGCCTCCCTCATGGGTTTTGCAATGCCCCCGCAACTTTGCAAAGGTCTATGGATATGATCCTAGCTGGGGTCAAGTGGCAGATATGCTAAGTATATCTGTACGACGTTATCGTTTTCTCACATTCCCAAGAGGAACACGTACAACACCTCGATGAGGTGTTTACACGCCTAGGACAGGCAAAGGTCACCTTGAAGGTGTTGAATTGGACTCAGCACCTCCCCAGGACCAGTCACACCGGTCTTGTGGCGTGATTGGTCTTTCGACCTCACGACAGGTTATGGGCACAGTTGTCGCTGGTGGTCATCATCGTTCTCTCCTACGGTCGCTAGGAGGACGACTTCACTCGGGTCGTGGTGTGTTCCGGCGTTGGTCGGGGGGGTACAGCCTCTAGTGTCGACCGGGCGGTGCCGGACGGTGCCATGGTGGTCAATTTGTCGGACCATCGCCGCCTTCGCGGACCGCGGCTTTCACAGCTGGACGACGACTACAATGTGTGGGCGGCGTATCAAAGTGCGCAGCTCAAGAGGGAAGACCTGTGGAAGGCGGTCGTGACGGACTGTCCGTCTTCTGGGTCGGACGACAAGAAGGCCGAAGCGGTGGTCTAAGAGTGGGATGCCATGAATGAGGTGGCTCTTCCGACAATCCAGATGTCGGTTAAGCCAGGGAATCTTAACACGGCGACGTCGGTCGACACGGCCAATGAGGCGTGGGACGCGCTCACGATCAAGTTCGAGGCGCGCGACAATTTTCAGCTGCTTCGGTTTACGGACGAGCTGAGCAGCGTGAAGAAGGGCGACGACGAGAACATCATCAAGTTCGCGTCGCGCGCCAAGATGATTCGGGACAAGCTGGCCATGCTCGGAAACCCGGTGGAAGACAACACGCTCGCGCTGCGTGTCTTGTCGGGGCTCCCTTCTGAGAACGGGATTCTCAGGACGTTCTTGGAGAAAAAGGTCGTCAAGCTGGTCATGTCGGACGTGACCGCTACGCTTCTTCAAGTCGAGCAGCGGAAAGCTGCTGGGGACTCATGGAAGCCAGCTGGTGATTTCAAGTCTCAAGCCTTCCCAGTGGCGGCGCCAAAAAAGCCGTTTGACAAGACGTCGGTCGCGTGCGAATACTGCGACAAGAAGGGGCACATGAAGCGTGACTGCTACAAGCGGGGGGCTGACGAAACCAAGGGCATGAACAAGCCTGGTGGCCGCCGCCGTGACCGCGGTCATGGGGGCGGGCCCCAGGCGGGTGCCGCCCGGGCATACACTGATCAGGGGTTGTCACTGATATATCTCAGAGGAATACATCCAGGCATTATATCCATAATAATCCGGAATAGGGGTCTCGACGACATAGTCGGATCTGAGTATGCTTTTCTGTCCGAGCGAATAATAATCGACCAGACGGCGCAAGCGGCAGTTTATATCGTATTCTTTGGGGATTTATTATATTCGAGTATATCCGATCGGCATGGGGTCTCCAATGTTTGGAAACGTTTTTTGGCAAGGTCACGGTAAAGGCGAAGACGGAATGCCAGCGGAGAGTTGTGAGCCTTGGTGTGAGTAATCTTTTAAGATGAGGATGCGGGTAGCGACGGAAACCTCCTAGTCAGGAATCTGCCAGCGAGTGCGTACCTCTCGTGGTGTCGCTGGCTCTTTTAGGAACAGCAACCAGCAATGCAAGTGATGCGAGAACGGCGACAGGGATGGGACACTCGCAAGAGAATGCATCGTTCGTCTTCCGGATACTAGTACGTACTGTGAATTTCGTGCTTGTTGATGCTGAGTTACGCCCAATAATCGTGAAGTGACACAGCCTGGTCGCGAAGCGACACCGACAGCGACAATCAGATGACCCGCCGCCGCCGCTGCTCCCTCCCTCACCGCCTAGTAGACCGTGGGCGGGGTCGGGGTGCCGCCGACGGCCGGCGCCTGCTGTAGCACATGCGCGACTTTCGCCACCCCCGGCGCAGTATCATTCGACACGGGTGCAGCGACGCTCCCGGCATCTACCATCTCGGCGCCAGCCGCCCCCAAGCCGCCGCGCCGTTCATCAGCTGCGGCGGGGTGCCGACAACGGCCGCGGAAGACTTACTCGCCCCTACCCACGCCCCGGTCACCGTCGTAACGTTAACCTCGGGCAATGGCGCGGTTCCAGAAAACGGCGGCGTCAGATTTCAAGCCTCCGCGACCACGCCGTCCAGAACCGTCGCGGTGTCTTGAGAAGTCGGCAGGGTGACGCACACGGCTGTAGCAAGGTATGCCGAGTCCGCCGGACCCCCTGCAGGCGCAGTCTCGTAGAAGACGTTGGGCGAAAGCGGGCCCCGCCGAGCGCCAGAGGCGCTTTTTCACACCTCCGCCATCCCACGCGCGTTTTAGGCCTTCGAAAGTGGGTCCGAAGGCTCCGAGACCCAGGTTGGCGTCAGATGGTCACGTGGCGGGCGGTCGGCGACGGCAAAAGCGCCGGGTTCTAGCGGAATTGCGAAAGTGGTGCCAAGGCTTTCCGGCTGTTTTTTGGCAGCGATCAGTGGAGAGCACCGGCTGCAGGAAGCTATGAGGGGGTGAGCGACCGCAGGCACACGCCAGCACCGGCCACAATGAGGCCGCACAGCGCCGGACGCCAGCAGCGTACATGAGTGCGAGGGCGATAGCCGTGATATCGTTAAGATCCAACTACGTTGTTTTAAACCTTTGTAACGCCAGCAGAGAACGACGATCATATCGTATTGCTTGCTTTGTGCAACCACCTGTACGTGGGCAGTCGGCACTTTGAAAACAAGTATAGCTCTCAAGTAGGAGGTCACTGCTGATCTGCCATCGAAGTGCGGCTCCTGTTGCTGTAGTCAGGTCATCCATCGGATATAGGCCATTATATTCGGATACGATAATAGAATCCGAATTTGAGTATATTCCACACAATAATCCAGCTTGGTGAGGTTATATTCTGATCCTAATCTTGAGAGAGGAGATTTATTCTCATTCGGAGAGGGTGGAACGCAGCGTATCCATATCCCATTAGGGCCAGAAATCGGCATCCTGACAACCCCTGACACTGATTCGGCCGGTCAACCTGGCTCCAGCAAGGCTCCCGGGAGCACAAGCCGGTCGTCGACCCGGGTGCTCGACTCCAGTACGACCAACCACATGGCCGCCGGGGAAAGGGGCTTCACCGTCCAGGCGGGGGGAAGCGGGGCCAAGGTCACCTTGGCCAATGGCGACAAAGTCCCTATCGATAGGCACGGCCACGTCTCCATGGACGTTGGCAAGGGGAGCACCAAGGCGCGCATGGTCTTAGCAGAGGCCATGCTGGTGCCGGACCTGAGCAGCAACCTGCTGTCAGTAATGGCGGTTGACCGCAGCAGAAGTGCCGTGCTGTTTGTCGGGGACGCCTGCTACATCCTGAGCGACGCGGATGCCATTCGTGCGAGCGGAGTGCTCGAAAATTCTTCGGTCGTTGGAAAGATCAACGACCGGGAGCAGTGTGTGCTCAAGGTGACGCCGGTCAAGGCGTTGGCGAACGCGGCGTCCACGCGCATCGCAGGGGAAGCAGAGTTCTGGCATCGCCGTGTCAACCACTTTGGGATTGAGAACCTCAAGCGGGCGGCTAGGATGGTCGATATGATTCCGTCGTCGGTGGCCGTCGCTGAGCGTGTGGTCGGCACTGTCTGCGTGCCGTGCGTGGATGGAAATATGGTGCAGGGACCGCATCCGCGGTCTTCCACCAAGACATCCAAGAGCGAGCTGGTCCACACCGACATGGGTGGACCTCTCAAAGAGTCACTGGGTGGCTCCATCTACTTCATCACTTCGACCGAGAACAGCACTGGTTTCATCATGGCGACGCCCATTAAGACAAAGGGGATGGCGTCCCAATCGCTTAAGACGCGCATCCAGCAGCTCGAGACGTTGACTGGTGTCAAAGTCAAACGCATCCGCCCAACTACCTCATGCTTTACAGGTTGTGGGCCCAGCATGCGCGGTTAGCTTCACAGATGTCGCAGGATCGAATCCCGTGGCTTGCCTCAGGGTTTTTGCGGCCGGCTTGGAACTTGCATTTTGGCATTTTGTAGTCGATCGAGGAAGGGTTCCTGGTCCCTGTGGAGATGGCGGGAGTGTTGAATTGGACTCAGCAACCCCCCAGGACCAGTCACACCGGTCCTGTGGCGTACTTGGTTTTTCCACCTCAACAGAAGGCGGCCAAGTGCCACTTCTTTCAAAAGTGAGGTGGAGTATGTCTGTCATGCAATCAGACTGGGAAGAGTTCATGTCCTGGAGAAGAATCTCTGGGCACTGGGGGTCTCCTGTATCCGGAGTCCGAAACTCAGATGAGGAGTTTCCTGGGTATGTGCGACGTATATCGTCGCTTTGTGGCAGACTTCGCCATGATAGCAAAGCCCCTGACAGCCTTGACGAGCACCGAGCTTCCCAAGAGGCTACCTTTTCCTACATAGAAGGAGACGAAAGCTTTCGAAGAGCTAAGAGGACGGCTGTTATCCGCCCGCATCGTCGCTGTCCCAAGGAGACACGGGCACTACATCGTTGATGTAGCCGCCAGGTATGAACAGCTGGGTTGTAACTTACACAAGCAACAACCCGATGGAAAATATCACCTCATTGGCTACTACGTAGCGTTTTGTCCCCGATTCCTTAAAACTGAGAACTGCCAGAATCGAACACGCCAACCGACGGTTCGCAGAACTGTCACACATTGATCATGGGATCAAATTATGCCCATTTTTTGTTGATCTTGGAGACAGAGCCCGCAGTGGAGCTCAGAAGAGCTCCAATTCTGTGTGCACCGATATTCAGTCGGAATCATCTTCACACCAGCACTTACAGATTCGGCAATTGTCCGACGAAACTGCTGCCAAATGCTCATGAAGGATCATTCCGATTCGCTGGTTCTGATCCTTCTGCGTATCGTGCTGAGAACTGTCCTGAAGCCGGAGTAGGATCATCCTGGGGATCGTGCTCAGGACTGTCCTGGTGTCGGAGTACAATCATCCTGGGGATCGTCGTCATAGATTGAGTGAACGAGTGCGCAAGATTGATGTAGATTCCTGCCTCAAGGACTCGATCGTAGATGATAGCCTGGACTACTTCGAGTGACGTCGTGAAGAGGGTCTGCCGAAACCGATCAGAGAGCAAGACCTGCCCATGGGGCGTCGCTCCCGGTCCACGAACGTGTGCAGAGGGAGCCTCAATGTGACTTGGTAGTCGTGCGACCTACGCGCTGTTGCCTGGCGCACAGGGGATGGAGGCTGGGTAAACATGTGTCGTCTCGCACATCTAGAATATCGTAAAGTCCCGGACGCACCCAGTCCCCATTTATAAATGATTGGTTCTCCTTCACACGCAGGAAATTCGTTCTCAGCTCAGTGGCAATCTTGTCCCTTTTCGTCCCATCACAGAATGTCCGAAACTCGCAATGCCCCGGTTCAAAACATATCAGATGCACTCGCACCAGAACACACAGTCGCATGCGTGATATGTCAGATTCCACGATGGGCATCGGTCTGAACGGACGGAGTGTCAAAAAGGTTTTGTTTACGCTGTTGACGGAATTGGCAGTCATTTTGTTTGCGAAAGAGGCACTCAGACTATCAGTTGAACGAGTCCGCACATTCTTTTTGAAGGACAGTCCCCAAGATGATCCGTGGGTCAGGATGACACTGCTTCCGGAACGATCCCAGAATCAGTCCCGAAGATGATCCGCAGAACCAGTCCAGAAACTGTAGTGATGAACTGCCCAATCACAGAGGTATCTCGAGAATCATGCAATCTGAAGGATAGGATATTCGCCGATCCACGGAACTGTTATGCACATGATCCTCTGAATCATGCTGAGGCCATCTCGCAGGAGCTTTGCATGGCTATCTCAAGACTTTCTTTCGCGTGTACTCGTTATAGATTTACAAGCAGGCAAATTGAGAACTATCCCGGCGATGAAATACCGACCCGCAGTGTATAGCCGTGGTCTTCTCCCTGCGGAGAAAACCTTCTTCGCCACCGGGATGGACGCGCTTGGCGTCGTCTGGGCGGTGACCTACTTGATGTCATACCTCGAGGGGGCAGAGGTTTTGGTCCGGAGTGAACACCGGGCCCTACTATCGGTCCTCACGAACATGAGTCCGAACGCGCGGATAAACCGCTTGCGACTCCGATTATCGGAGTAAACCTATGGTTTCCGGCATCAGCCGGTTGAGGACCGTAAGGTCGCGGACGCATTATCGCGCTTGCCCACAGAGGGACTCGACTCGACTCCCTCGGACGAGGGTATCCCCGTCCTGGCCATCGCAACCCGGGCGAGTGACGACCTAGAGGCCGCCTCGCCAGCCGAAGCCCCCATGGGGGCGCTGTCGGTCCAAGAGATAATCCTCGGCCAAGCCGAGGATGCGTTCTGTCAGGAACAACTGAAAGAACTGGATTAAATTTCTCCTCCCGACAAGAAGTTGAGTCGGCAAGCCTTCTGCTTTCGAAAGAAGAACGGGCTCCTTTGCCGGCATTCTGTATACGGGAGGGCGACCGAAGTGGTCATTCCAGAGGCTCCGAAGCAGGGCCTCTTACCATACCAACACCAGTCAGTGTTGGCCGGGCACCCCGGCTCGCGGAGGATGGATGACACCCTCCGCCAGTATTTCTACTGGCGAACTATGGTAGTAGACGTCTACAAGCACTTGGCGCAATTCCACGCGTGCGCGAAGAACCGCGTCTCCGGGAGGGGGCATACGTCTGAAATCAAGCTGTTTCCAGCTCTCGAGCCCTTCTCGGGGCTCGCAATGGATCTTCTAGGCCCACTGACCATCTCTAGGGGTGGTCACAAGCATGTACTGGTCATCTGTGACCGGTCTACCAAGCTGTCGCGAGCCATCCCGATACGGGATGCGACAGCGCTGACGGTATCGCCAGCGTTAATTGATTCTTAGGAGGCTGCCTATGGCATCCCCGACTCAATCCTTACGGACGACGAACCTCACTTTGCCTCTGTATAATACCAGGGCATCCTCGGGCTGCTTGGTATAGCCTCGTACTATACCTCTACCCACCACCCGAAGAGCAACGGGCAGGTGGAACGATAAAACCGCGCCTTGGTGCGGCAGCTCCGGCACCAGACAGACTGGGACAGTCATCCGTCCGTCTTTAATACGCAGGTACACGTGAGCACTGGGAAAATTCCCTTTTTCCTTCGTGAGTCCTGGACGGCTCCAGCTTATTGGCATGGAGCGTATGCCTCTGCTTAGACAGTCCGAGTAGAGAGCTGAGGACGCCTCCACGGCGGCGGAACAGTATATTAAGGGCCTGAAGGCTCTCATCCCGGCGGTTCACCGGCAGCTGGGCAAAGCCCAGGCCATCTATCAGCGGGCGTTCGACGCCCGCATCAAAGAAAAGAACAACACGGTCAAGGCCGGGGACTGGGTCTCTCTCGATAACCACTCCCGTTCTCCAAAGAAGCGTGGGTTTAAGACCCAAGGACCCAACATGGTACTATAAACCTATGGGCACCGGTTTCTGGTGGACAGCCCTAAGGGCCTCTGCACAGTGTCCAGTGACAACTTCACTGAAGCCCTCGCACAAACGGCGCGGGATGCCAAGTGGACCGGTGCCCTTAGGTCACAAGCCCGTTTTAAGGATGGAGACAAGATTGAGGACGGCCTTGATTTCGTTTCGAGCGAATCGCAACCACTGTTGGGATGATGAAGGACAATTGTGGGTGCTGGATAAATAGTTCGGGATTCCTGAAAGGAAGCCACGTGGCATTTTGCCTCTTCCCTCCCTAGGAAGGAAATCCGTACATATTGCTTGCGCTACCGTGTTCAGGTCCCGGCCTTGACGCGGAAAGGTGTTTTCTTTTCTGACTAAGTCGAGAGACAAACCTCAAGGACCCTTTTGACGTGAAATCACAAGCAATGAAGAGAGCACCATAAAAGAGGCTAAGCTTTTTGTTCTCTACGGTGCCCAAGACCAGTCCATCGTAAGAAAGACGGCGCCCACCCCCTTAGGACCAGTGATAACGGGCTGCAAAAAAAGGGGAAGGGGGACGTATGAGACACCTGGTCACCCTGCTATGATCACGCGACCACTCCCTGGAACGGGCACCGTAGCCAAGGTCATAGCCCTGTCTGGGGTCCTCCTCGGGCGCATAATACTGAGGACCCGAGAAGGACGGCGGGCTCACCGCGGGTCTCGAGGCTGCCCCGAAAAGGGGTTGCGCAAAGGAACTAGAGCCCGCCCCATAATGGGGCAGGGGAGAAGACGGCGGGCTAATGGGTGCCGCTGCCATATTTTCCTCTCGGGGCCGGACCGAAGAGCCGGCCAGGTGCCGAAGGGACCCTTCGGCCACGACCGTACTAGCGTCCGCCACGGCGGTTTCGTACTCCTCCGTCAAGAGAAGGCGGAGGGTCTCGGCTCTACTAAGATGGTACAGCCGCTCGGCGTCCCGCTCCCCCATGGAGCGGGACACAACCGTCGCCACCTCGTTGTGAAGCCGCACCACGATGCGGCTCAACGCCATAATGAGCGTATGCTCCACCCCATTATTGAGGATGTACGGGAGTTCCCCTAGGGAGCGCCCCAAATCCGACCATATGGCCGGGTTAACGGGACGAGGGGTCCCCATCTGGGCCGACCCCTCCCAAGTAAGAAGCGAAAGAGGCGACCGAGGGGGACCCGCGGGACGACCAAGATCGGGAGCCGTCGCACTGCCGACTGCAAGGGGATAGGCCCGACGGGCTTGCGTATGCCGACCGGGTCCTCGGGGCACATAAGCTGGGCGCGATACCGTGCCCCACAATGGCAGCCTCAGGGCTGCGGGAGCGGATTCCGTAGCGGCCGGGGAAGAACGGGGAATCGGAGCCACCACGAGGCCACCACGGGCCAACCCAGCGTCCGCCAAGTCTCGTTCCAAGGGTCGGAGACGGCGGAGGTGTGCCACATCCCTCCTATAGGCGAGACCGGGGTCCCTGAGACCATTCAAGAGTACAAAGGTCCCGTCGTCGTCTGAAGTCTTGGCACAACCGAAGACTCCTTGAGGTCCCCAAAGCCTCTGAAGCCAAGAGGATGTCTTCCGCTCCCTGATAAGTCGGAAGAGCTCCAAAAGGCCCTCAAGAAGAGGACGGGCCGAAGGGTCCGCCGAGCACAAGCGCTCGGTCGTCAGGTCGGGAAAAGCCGACCGTATGGCCAAGACCAGGCGCCAAAGGTGTCAGTGATGGCGCATGCTTCCAAGGAAGACATCCGCCACCTCAACGGCCCGTAGGCCCGCCAACATCAGGTGATAGGTACCCCCTAGGGGCCCCCCCATGAGTTGGCTTCCCTGGAGTGCCACCATCTGGGGCGCCCGCGCGGCCATGCTTCGAGGTACCTCAGCCTGCTCCCAACACACGGGTGTGGTAGGGTACAACCCTTTGCGACGTACCACAGGTACATCGAGCACCTCACGCTGTTCGTACAGCGTGAGGAGGTGGAGGGAGGTGTGGATGGTTCACTCGCCCATAGCACCTGACACATAAAAGCCGCGGTCCACCTCCCCCAATTTAGGAGAGACCCCGGGTAATACTCCCAGAAAAGGTGGGGCTTGTCCTTCACCCTGTGGGGGATGTAGTGTACCGCCAGGTTCCTAAGCACTTGGCACACACGCCAGTCCTCCTGACTACGGAGGAAGGGAAAGTCTGCCAACGTCCTCTCGCGGACGACGTAGTGGGGACCATACATCTTCCGGATAGTGGTCTATATGGACGTCATTCGACTGCTGTTGACAGCGTCAAAGCGCTATTCGACTATAGACCCCCCGCGGGGGGTCCAAGGGAACCGCTCATACTTCTCAGCGACAGCAGCGGGGGTCAGCCAACAGGCCGACAGGAGGTTGGATAGTACATCGTTGTCGAAGTCCTCCTCGAGGCCCAGAAGGGCGCCCGCTCCCTGGGCTTCACGGTCGACCTCCATGGCGGCCGCAGCGTCGGGAGCGTCAAAAGACGCCATCCCGCCTCTAGACGCTAGGAACCGGGGAAAATATGAAAGACCCACCGTAGGGTGGGCTACACGCGCAACTCGGGGCACGCAGAGACCCTGGTCGCGCCCAACAGATTTGTATCCCCCGGGTGACGACAAGGGTTCCGCCAAGAGACCTGGCGCCCCCGGACACCGCTAGCAGTGACCGCTTTATGGGACAGGCCCGAGGCTCACTCGGCTCGGTGAACCTGTGGGTCCAACGCCCCATATGGCGTCCCGGAGCGAGCCCCCAGGGGCACGCTGAGAAGACTTCGCGGGGAGGGGTTTCCCCCGTGGCCTGGGGGGGTGGCGAGACACCGTCCCCGGTCCCGATAGACGCGGGCCCTGAGGTGGGGAATATGTGGGGAAAACCCCCTGTCAGGGGTGACACGGCCCCCCGGCATGAGCCGGGGACGCGTCGCGACCACTCACGTAACACCCCCCTGGGGGGGTAGCGTCGGACTCCCCGTTTGGGCGGGTGTCCAGGGAGCTTGAGGGCCACACGCGAGACGACCCCTCTAGAGGGGCGCGGGGTGATGAGCACCCGATCGGGCCCCCCTAGAGGGGTCTCTCACAGCCGAGGGAGACACGCGTGATCCTGAATCCGGGCCCTCTGGAGAGAACGAAAGCTTTTGGAAGCTTTCGCATTCCGAGCGACAGCCGGACCGAGATCTGCTCTCAACCAGGGATACAATCCCACCGGAACTCAATACTGGAAATTTGCAAAATGATGGGATGTGTCCCGACGTACTGATCCTGGGTAAATCCTGAGATCTGGGAAGTCTTGGTGATTTTCCTGCTTCCTCCCGAGACGGGCGTGGGTCCTCTCCCAGCGGAAGTGTCCTCGAGGATTCTGGGCAGGGGCCACTAGAGGCCCGAGCCTGAGACCGTGGCCCGTTAGACATCGGTCCACGCATCGTGGCGTCCGGGGGTCGGGAGTGTGCACGTCCTGCGTCTTATTTCTGAGGGTATGTGAGTGTATGCATGAGGGGCATCGAGCGTCTTCGAATGAATCAGCGTTGCGTTTGCGTTACTTCCGTCGTTCTGGTGCGCTTCGCACACTGTGATTCAGGCGTTCGTGCTGTTTCTGCTATGTTTTGCTGCGCATCCTGTGCTGGGCCTTCCGACGGGGTTATACCTCGTCGGCTTTGAGGGCAGGATCCACGAAAAACCGCTACAATGAGAGTACAGCCGACTTGGAAGGCGCAGTCGTCGGTATCCAGGATGAAGAGATTCTCGCACCATAGAAGCGCCAAAATCGGGGTCGACGTCAAGCGTTCCTTCAGGTATTCAAGGGCCTCCCGCTGCACGGCCTCCAGCGGAGGGAGCACGTACGGGAGTTTCTTTCTGGTGAGCTTGGTCAGGGGCTTGGCAGTATACGCGTCTACCTTGATAGAACGAGGGTACATGTTACGCCTGCCTAGAAAGCTATTGAGGTCCGCCTGGCTGCGCGGGGGAGGCGCCTTCGCCAGGCTCCTGATGTTCTTCCGGTTCACCAGCAGCTTTCTGGGGCGAAAGAAATGCCTCGCATACTAGGCATTTTTCTGAAACAGGCTGCACTTGGAGAGAATGAGCGAGACACCGGCCTTCTCCAGCAGGAGTAAGACGTCTTGGCGGTGCCAGATGTGGTCTTCCACCATCAGGGAGGAGACAATCAAGTCTTTCAGGTACACCAGGATCGTTTTTCACCGTAAGCCGGAGAAGAGGATGTCTGGCGACCGTTGAAAAGACGCTGGGGCGTTCACGAGGCCAAACCGGTGCCGTAGAAACCGGAACAAGCCCTTGGGAGACATGAACGTCGTCTCGTCCCTGTCCTCGGTGGCCATAGTGATCTTCCAGTACCCGCTGGTACAATCCAGGGTCGAGAACATCGTGGCGTCGCCGAGGGAGTCCAGGAAATCTTCCATTCTCGGAATCAGGTAGACGTCCTTGACCGTGCGCTCCATCAGCCGGTGGTAGTCCCCGAAATACCGAAAGTGGCGACTTGGCTTCGGTAAGACGACCACGGGGACAGAACACTCGAAGTCCAAGGGCTTGATGACACCCAGGTCGAGCATTGTCCTGACCTGGTTCTCAATTTCTTGGCGACGGTGCGGTTCATCCCGGTACGTAGCCGAGTACACGGGCTGGGCGTCCGGATGGAGCTGGATTTGATGCGTGATTTCCCTCAGGTCACGCAGCTTCCCCGACCACATTCCTTTGTGTTGAGCATGGCTCAGCGATTCCATCGGTCGTGTGCTGACACGGTTGAGTGTTGTGGTTCAATTATGTGTATGTATACATACATTTGTTGTGTGTATTATACTTTTGTGTACTTGATTTGTTGGTCGCTTGGTGGGCACCCTGTGATGGGGTGAGCTCGGGGAAAGCCTTGTGTGGGGATATGCATACTCATTTCTGGGAGGTGCACCGCGGCACTCGCCCACTGAGATTTGTGGCACGTGGGTGTGCTCCGAGAGTAGGCCTCCCGAAGACCTGTTGTCGGGCCGCCTGGGGTACATCAGGTGGCTAGACATGGCCCAGGTCCTCTGAAGTAACGAACCACTCTACAACACCAACTTCACAGGGTATGGGCCCAGTCGTGCTGCTCGTCATGTCGTCGTCCGTGCCGTTGTTGTCGGGGCGACCTTGGTTGGGTCGCCATCTGTTCCGGCGTTGGGCAGGCGGGTATAGCCTCCCACCTCTTCAGTGTCGCGCCTCTTGTCGCGGTTGTCGTCGTCATGTCGGAGTATGGCCGCTATGCTGGCCCTCGCTTTGCGCCGCTGGAAGAGGACTACAAGATCTGCGCTGTGTACTGCAGTGCAAAGTTAATCAAGGAGAAGGTTTGGGCGGCAGTCGTGACGGACCGCCCTGCTTCTGGGAGCGGAGCCAAGAGCAAGGTTGCGTCTGAGGCGTGGGACATCGTGAACGAGTTGGTCCTGGAGACCACCCAGATTTCGGTAAAGCCTGTTCGTCTTTGTTCTGTGACGGCGGTCAGCACGGCCAAAGAAGCGTGGGATGCGCTCCAGCACATCTTTGAGGCGCGAGACAACGCACGCCTGCCGCAGCTCAGCATGAGCTGATCAAACTCAAGAAGGGCGGTGACTGAAACATCATCAAGAACACGTCGCGCGCCACAGGCATCCGTCCAGAGCTCTCCAGTCTGGGCAACAACGTGGACGAGAACACGTTTGTCCTGCAGATCCTGTCGGTCCTTCAGGCAAAGTATGACTTGCTCAAGATCTACCTGGAGAACATGGACGGAAAGCGCAACCTCACTGACGTGAGCGCCAAGCTGCTCATGGTGTAGCAGCGTGAGAGCCACGAGTGGTCTTCATCGACGGCCGGGGTCATGTCGCAAGCTCTAGCGGAAACACCTTCTAAGACGCCGTGGGACAAGCATGCGGCCGTGTGCTACTACTGCAAAAAGAAAGAGCACCTGAAGGGTGACTGTCTCAAGAAAACGGCAGACGACGCCAATGAAAACAAAAAGCCAGATGGTGGGCGACGTGAGGGTGGCGGGGAATGTGGTGCACCTCCCCGCGCCGCATTGGCCTACGCTGTGTCGGCACTCCTAACCGGGACGCTCAGCGCGACTGGGAGCACCAGAGGGTCTTTTACCTGGGTGTTGAAGTCGGGTGCGACCAGACATTAGGCCGCGCAGGACACGGGTTTCACCGTCAAGATGACGGGAAACGGGTCCACGGTAACTCTAGAAAACGGCCACAAGATTTCCATCAAGGGGCTTGGATACGCGTCCATGGACGTGGGAAAGGGAAACACCACGGCACGCATGGTCCTGGCCGAGGCCACGCTTGTGCAGGATCTGACAGACAATCTTCTGTATGTCGCAGCGGTCGACCGCCGCGGCGGTGCGGTTGTGTTCGTTGGCAATGCCTGCTACAGCCGTTCCCCAAAAAACCTCGCACGATGCGCCGACACAGAGTGACATGCGCAAGAAGCACAATTCGAATTTCAGCAACGTTACAAAGCAAAATTCCAGGGGATGTCGTGCACAGCTCGTTTTGACCCTTCCTACAGCCCTCGGGCGAGCCCCAGGAGCCTGAAACTTCGTTTTCAGATCGTTACTGGCATACAGCTCGGTGTTTGTGTGCGTGGCATGGCGTAGAGTCCAAACACGTTTTGACGTGGCCCCTTCCGGGCCCTTCATCGCGCACGAGGTGCACAAACGCAACAGAATGACAACAGACTGTCACCACGAGTCTTGGATTCTGAGCGAGCTGATTGGCCATCAATGATGTGCACGGCTTCTGCCAGCGCGTCGCTGGGCGGCGCCCAATGGGGTTGCGGAGTGACAAGAAGTGCACGGCACAAGCACACAACGTTGACAGCACTTCAACATGGCGAGCGCGCACTGGAAAGGGGTATCCTCGCAAAGCACGCCACCAGACGAGTGGTTGCAAATATTACAAGCCCATCGTGTGGCACTGTGACGCTCCCAACACCAGGCATCATTGCCGAGGGAAAAACAACAGCTGAGCCGACAGTCAGGTGGGAGGCACGCGCTTCATAGCGGAGGGCACGTGCCAGCTAGAGCGAGCCGCGTCAAGGGCGAATCGGTCCACACCGGCAGAGTTGATGTCGGACAATTTCAGGTGTGCACATTTGAGCAGCTAAATTAGAGTGAGAACGTCGCTGCCCTGACAACTCCGGCAAAATCCCCTTCATTGTCAGGTTGATGCCTTGCAATAAGTCAAATGTGGCTGCAACCCTCGTGGCCAACTTTGGGATCCCAGCAAGGTCACTCGTGTCCATTATTGAGATCTGGCATTCTGTCAGACGTTCATGCAAGGCCTTGCATGTGCTTCGTTGACCGGACATGTGACGCCCCGGGCTGAACCCGAAGTTTCCAGCGCTGCGACGGCTCGTTCCGTTTCGGGCGCCACAGCGCAGCTTTCTAGCCGTTTCTCGTCTGCGGAGTCACTGCGACGCAATGACCTTTCACCACCCTGTGTCGGCTCTCTGCTCGACTCAGGAGGTTGGAATCGACGTTCGGTGCCGGTGTCTGTCACCTCGTCATCGGGCCCCCCTGACACAGTGGTAGAAAAGGTCATTTCCTGCCGCCGGCCCACTCGTGGGGGGCGCGTGCTCCCTCGGACCCTGATTACACGCGCGCCCCCCCACTCCCAGATGGCTCAAATCGGGA